>Ga0210383_10005514_pt1 | contig 11102 bp, 9 predicted proteins | sample IncBWC14OmetaG_FD_160072 | JGI IMG/M metagenome (GOLD analysis project Ga0210383, IMG submission 160072) | Forest soil microbial communities from Barre Woods Harvard Forest LTER site, Petersham, Massachusetts, United States - Inc-BW-C-14-O ...
CTTCCTCGTATTCGTCGAGATCCTGATCGTCTGCCTTGCCGTGGATGTGGCGAGGGCTGTCAAACTCTTCCCCTTCGATCACCTCTTCCTCCACAAGGCCCATGCCTGGCGCAAAAGCCGAGACGGACGAGACTGTCGCCGATACGGGGGCAGGGGCGGGGGTTTGCGGCGCCGGGGGCGGCTCGTCGGACTTCTTCTTTCCGCCAAATCCGAATAAGCGGAAGGTACTGGGTGGCAGAGGGTCCACGTGATGCGAGGCGCTTCGGTCGGTGTCCTGTTCGTGCCCCTCGGACTCCGGGGATTCCGGCTCCGGCTTGTCGGGATCGGTGGTGAGGATATGCAACGACGCGGCGACAGGCTCATCGGCGTCGGGTTCGTGAATGACCGGTTCAACCGGGCTCAGACCGGAGTTGATCTCGCCGGAGGGTTCCTGCGGTTCTCCGGAATGTTCTTCCTGGGCATAACCTGCTGAGGTCCCATGAGCAAAGAACGGATCAGAGGCGAAGGGGTCGGCAACCACGGGCTCGGGAACCGTCACCTCGGAAAGGAGAGGCTGGGCGGAAGCGCCGGGCAATGCTTCTTCCGGCTGGTCTTCCTCGACAACCTCTTCGGTGTCCAAGTCCTGGGGCTGGAGCGCAGGCTCTTCGATGAAGACGTCGGGTTCCGGCTCGCGGCTGCGATGGCGGGAGAGCGATTCTCCCGGAAGTAGGCCGCTGCCGTCCCACTCAATCGGGCTCTCGATCAGTGTGGCGGGCTTGAAGGTGCTGGCCGGGCGGCTGGGGGGCGGAGCCTGGAATTCAGACCTTGGCGATTCGGCTACCGGTTCGCCTCCATACTTTGAGAGCGACTCGCCGGGCAGGACAAATGGGGCAGGAGCCCGGTCGGAACGGTCCGCTCGGGGTGTACGCGCCGGCGGAGGAGCCCCGGAAGCAACGGGGGCGCTTGTCTCTCCGCTCATTCCGGCCGATGCCTGAATGTCGGGCGCCATTTCGGGTGAGGAGATCTCGGAAGGCTCCAGGTAGGTTTCTGCCGAGGCTTCGGTCTCGACCGGATCGGCCACGGTTTCAGGTGCAACCCGGCCTCCGCGACGGCGGCGCCGCCCGCGCCAGCGCTTGGCGCCTGTTTCCGACTCTTCCCCGGTTTCAACCTGGCTTGTGACGGAAGGAATCTGAGGAGAAGCCGGCTCCGTCCCTGGCTGGTCGGGCAGCGCAATATCGGTCCCGCTTACAGGGGCCGGCCGACGCTCCCGTCCGCCACGATCATGATCGGCTCGGCCTCCGCGCTGGTCAGGCCGCGCGTCAGGTCGTGATTCCTGGCGAGATTCTGGGCGCGACTCGCGTGCGCCGCGTTCGCCCGGTTGGCCGTTGGGGGAGCGAACTTCGCGAGGCGCCTGGTTGCCCCCGGATGCCGCGGCTCTTTCGAGCTCATCGGACTCCTCCGGATCTTCCATCTCCAGGAAATCGGTTACGTAAAGGAAGGCGTCGCGCTCCAACCCGAGATCGACGAATGCCGATTGCATGCCGGGAAGCACGCGGGTCACACGCCCGTTATAGATCGATCCTGCGAGTGTGTACTCGTTTTCGCGCTCGTAGTAGATTTCGGCGAGCTGATCGTCTTCAAGGATAGCCAGCCGCGTCTCATGCGGCGTGCTGGAAATACATATCTCTTTTGCCATCGTACCTTTCCGCCCGGCGGCGGTGGCCAGCCGGGGCATGCGGCAAGGTTGGATGGAGACGGGGGGAACCGGAAGGGTAAGGAATATGGGGCAGGGATGACCGGGGAGACGCTTGCGTGCCCAGGGCCGCGCGGTTGGGCACCCGGGGGGGCGCCGAACCGCGGCGGTCAGCCTTTAGAACTGGCCGAACGAGCTGTCCAAGAAGGTAATCCGATCGCAGAAATTTTGTGGCCATCCACGCAAATGCCGACCAGAGGATCGACACCAGCGGGGCCGTTTGACCATTGGCAACTGCAGAGGCGAACCGCGCGACGTAAGTGGGGCGGGGATCGTTCCTGGTGGTCCTCCCCCGCGACCAAGACTGGCCGCCGAGGACGCCCTTGCGCTCGGTGCAACTTTTACGCTGCCAACGGCTTTCCCGTTTCTGCGTGCTCATGAACCTAACCTGCCGGGCCCGGGTATCCATCGGGAACCTTGGCCGGCGAAATGATTGAAAACCTTTCTTGCCGTGCGGACTGACTCCGGCGCCGGCAAGAGCAAAATCTTTTGTGTTTCAGTTTACGAACCGGCGCATGCGGATATTCATCACCACGCCCAGCGCCAGAAAGGTAAACAGGACCGAAGACCCACCGTAACTCATTAGCGGTAAAGGGATTCCGGTTACGGGCATAAAGCCTATGACCATGCCTACATTGACCGCGATCTGGAAGGTCAACACAGCCACGATTCCCATGATAATGAGGGACCCGGGCAGGTCGGCGGCTGTTTGAGCGTTTTGAATCAAACGCATCAATATAAGGAAGTATAGCAGCAGCACAAATATGGCGCCGACAAACCCATGCTCCTCGCTGAACGCCGCGAAGATGAAGTCGGCATGGGGGATGGGGATGAAGGCGCCCTGGGTCTGGGTGCCTTTTTCGGCGCCCTTTCCCCAGATGCCTCCCGCTCCCACCGCAATTTTCGCCTGAAGAACCTGGTAGCCTGCGCCCCGCGGATCATTGTCGGGGTTGATGAAGCCGGTCAGGCGAGCTTTCTGGTATGGCTTCAGCAGTTTGCCGCTGCTCCAGCCGCCCACCAGCAGAACCGCCGCCGCCGTCACCAGCACCAGGGACTGCTTGAGGTTCACTCCTCCCATAAACAGCCCGAAGACCAGCACGGGAATATAGGTCAGGGACGTTCCGAGGTCGGGCTGCTTGAGAATCAGCAGCATGGGAATCCCCACCAGCGCGAAGGCTTTCAGGATTTCCTTCCAGCTAAGAGAGCGGCCGCCCAAGTTGGCGAAGTAGCGCGCGACCATCAAAATGATGATCAGCTTCATCCATTCCGATGGCTGGAAGAGGATTGGACCAAGCTTGATCCAGCGTCGCGCCCCTAGAGCTTTGTGGCCGATGCCGGGAACCAGGACCGCCGCCAGGGCGACGAGGAAAAACCCATAGGCCCACGGAGCGAAGTCAATCAGCTTGTGGTAGTCGATCTTGGCAAGCAGGAACATGGCCGCCATCCCCCCGGCGATCCAGTAGATCTGCTTGGTGTGGAAGCCGATGTACTTGGTGTGCAGGGTGGCGGAATAAATCTCCAGCACTGAAACCGTGCAGACCACGAGCACAATGAACAGGAGTCCCCAGTCGAAGTCGCGGAAGCTCAGAAAGCGGCGCATCAGGGAACTCTCTTGGGCGGACCGACTGGCACGGCGGCTAACCGGATGGGCAGACCGGCAGGCAGCCTGGATTGCCGGCTGGCCAGCGTCTTCGCAGTCTGCGCGGGATCGATCAGGTAGTGCCCGGCGTGGAGGACGTCGTCTTCGGGAACCTGACCGGGGCCGGGCGCCGCGGGTGCAGACCACACCGCACCCACTTCCACGGGCGCCTTGGAACCGGCCTGTTCGAGGAGGTTGTGATCCTGGCGGCGCTTCTTGTTTACGTAAGTGGTCACGACCGCCTGGGCGATGTGGGCCGAATTGGCGCCCCAGTCGCCGTGTTCCTGCAGGACGACGATGGCAAATTCCGGGTTGCGCCGAGGCACCATGCCGACGAACCAGGAATTCGGAGTACGCTCCCCGCCCTTCACATGCGTGTCGCCTCCGCCCACGACCTGGGCGGTACCCGTCTTGCCGGCAAAGTCCACCCCTTCGATGTGGGACGCCGCCGCAGTGCCGGTGGTGGTGGCTGCAGCCATGCCGTCAGTAATGGTCATCCAGGTGTCGGTGTCCAATGGGACGTTCTTTTCACCGGAGCCTGGGAATGAGTCCACAACGGCCTGCCGAAAATCGGCGGGGAGCTGGTCGTTGGCCACTGAATGCGGCCGGACGAAGTGACCGTTGGAGGCGATCCCGGCCAGCGCCCGCATCAACTGAATGGGAGTAACCTGGGTCTCGCCCTGGCCAATGCCCACCGAGATGGTGTTGCCGGCATAGTACTTCTGGTGGAAGTTCTTCATTTCCCACTTGGTCGAAGGCATGACGCCGGACATCTCGTTGGGCAGGTCGATGCCGGTCTTCTGCGATAAGCCGAACGAAATCGCGTAGCGGGCGATGGTGTCGATTCCCAGCTTCTGAGCCAGGGTGTAGAAGAACGTGTCGCACGAAAGCGGAATGGCCTGGGAGATGTTAAGCACGCCGTGGTGCTTGTCGCAGTGGAAAAAGCGCCCGTAGAACGATCCCCCGCCCACGCAGTTCACGCGCATGTCCTGGGCTACGCCTTCCTGCAGCCCGGCCGCCGACATGATGATCTTGAAGGTCGATCCCGGCGCCAGCTGATCCTGGATCGCCTTGTTCATCAACGGATGGCGGGGATCAGTGACCAGCTTGTTCCATTCATCGCGATGGATGCGCACCGCGAAAGCATTGGGATCGTAGCTTGGATGCGAAACCAGGGCGAGGATCTCGCCATTGCGCGGATCCATCGCTATCACGGCTCCGTTGTTTTCGCCCAGGGCGATCTCGGCTGCCTTCTGGAGGTCGAGATCGATGGTGAGTTTCAGATCGTGGCCCGGCTTGGCGTGCTGGGTGCCGAGGACGCCGACCTCGCGGCCGTGGCTGTCGACGATCACGTCGCGCGAGCCGTCGTCGCCGCGCAGGATCTGATCGTAGGTTTCTTCCACTCCGGCCTTTCCGACCACGTCGCCGGGCTGGTAGTAGGCATAACGCGGCTGGTTCAGGTCCTCTTCGCTGACTTCGCCGACATATCCGATCAGGTGGGATGCGAATCCGTCGCGGGGATACAGGCGGCGTTCCTCGTCGATGGTCTCCAATTCCGGAAGCTCGTTCCGGTGGGCTTCGATAAAGGCCTGCTCGTCGGCGGTGATGTCCTGCTTGATTGGGATAGGCTGGTAGCCGGGAGAAATGCGGAAGTGGCGCAGCGTAGCCCGCAGTTGTTCCAGATCGAGGTGCAGCCCCTGCGCAATCATGGGCAGGTCGGCGTCGACGTTCTTGTTCTGCTCCCGAACCAGGAAGCAGGAGATGGAGGGGTAGTTGTCGACCACCAGCCGGTTCTCGCGGTCAAACAGCTTGCCGCGGGCGGCCAGGATGGGCACCTTGCGGATGCGGTTCTGTTCGGCGAGTTCGCGGAAGTTACTGGCGCCCAGCACCTGGAGACGCCAAAGGCCCGCGCCCAATGCCAGCATCATCACCAGAATGCCGTACTGCACCACTGTGGATTTCACAGAGGAGAGCTTTTCACCGCGATTCCCTGAATCCTGATACATGATCCTGTGCTCTAGGATACAGCCAGATCATTTCGATTTGTTTGCTGGCGTGGTTCCGATGGTCATTAAAACGGTATCGAGTATCGCGCCGTTTCCGGAACGCATATCCGAGCCGCACCATCTCTCCTATGCGGTACAAAACCACGAAAGCAGAGCCGATCATTCTGAAGGCGGCGGCACAAGCACCTTGGCATCGAGGTGGGGCAGCAGCACCACGCTCTCCTGCTCATTGGAGTCTGTGCGGGCGATGAGGGCTACGCAATTCTCGGTCGAACTCGGGTTGTAGGGGAGATGCGGCGTGTCGGCCGGTATGTAGAGGAAATCGCCGGGGTTCACCACGACGTGGTTCTCGAGCTGTTCCCCATACCACATGCCGGACACACCGCTGAGGGCGTAAATGGCGGTTTCGTGAGCGGCGTGCTTATGCGCCTTGGCTCGCGCCCCGGGCGGGATGGTCACGATCTGAAGATGAATGCCGCGGGCCCCTGCGGACTCGGCGGAGATGCCGGGAGAGTACCAAAGGGCCTGCTTGCCTTGAAATTGCTCACCCGCACGGAGCAAGCGGCAGGAAGGAAGGGTGGATGGGGAAGCCTCGTTTGCCATGCTTCTTCATTCTAGTGCGGAGCGAGATTCGGATCGAGAGCATCCGGTGCGGAGTGAGGCCGGTCACGTTTTCGTACAAAACGTGAGATAAATCACGCTGATTTTGGGTCATTTTGGGGCAGATCTGGGAGGCAGTTCCGGGTAAGTTGTTGTTTTTACGGCGACAAAATCCCAGTCCACAGTTTCACAGCCGGGAATTTTATTTTTCCTCTTAGCACTGCGCAGGGCGGACGTGCCTTCAACGAACTTGAAAGCGCGGGCGGCGACTCTTGCCGCATCGAGGAGGGAGGTGGCATGGGCCGGCAGGATTGTGCGGACAGCCACACCGTGGGCCACGCAGGCAACAAAGTCGCAGAGGTTCTGAGGGGTGGTGAGCGGGGGCATGGCGCTCCGGTAGGCTTCGTTGGCGCGCACGGGGACCCAGACAGAACTGGTACCGGCGTCCGTATGGGCTTTGAAGGCGCGGTTCCAGGCCTTGCAGCAGCGAGCGACAGCGGGGCTTTGAAATTCCGGTGCGAGGGCGAGGTGCGTCTCGGCCTGATTTTTCACTGGAGGATGCAGGGGCATGATTTCTCCCATGTAGCGATTGAATCGTGATTCCATTGTGTGCGCGCAAGGGGAATTAATCTGCAAAAGCCCGGGGGAAGAGACGAGGAAGGAAGGGAACGAAGGGGGTGGGCCGACTTGGTTGGGTCTGGACTCTGGCTGGTGATCGTTACCAGGAGTAACTTCCGAGTTGCCCACCAACCGGACACATCAGATCCTGAGGCGTTATCGAGACTAATCCGCGTGTGATGTTTTTCGTTCCCCACGCGCGGCAGATTGATGGCACCTTTTCACTCTTCGCGCATCAACGTGATGGGATTGACGGCAAGCGCCTTTTGCGCTGGAATCCACGCCGCTACCAGCCCCAAGACCAGCATTGTCAAAACCACACCGGCCAGGACCATCGGATCCTTTGGCGCGGCCTGGTCCTATCGCAATTCTCAGTTGATTAGTCATTTCGGTTGGCCTTGAACAAAATACGGCCCCGCCGCGCAATTAGTTCCATTCAACTGCATGCTTTGTTTCATTTGCGAAACTTCTGCTGCCTGAGGAATTCTTCATGGATCAGGAACGACGGACTGACTTCGACCGTTTTCCGAGCTTCGGCGCGGTTTCGAGTGGATTACTGCCGATACTTCCCTTTGAAATTCCTTCGCCTTTCCCGGTGGGACCGGCTGGCGGCGTTGTGATTTGGCTCACGATCAGAGTCGCCCACGATACGACCGGAATTCAGCGGATGGCAAGGTTTCGCTTATTGAAAATCCGATAGTAGTAGATCCGGGCACCAAGCATGTTGGTGATCACGAGCAAGAGTGTCCATCGAATCTTCGATTCTTTTGGCATTGCTTGTGAACCAGCAATCCCAAATCATGCCATACCAGAGAAAGATGATGCCGACGGCGCTGAATGCTCCGAGAATTCCGAAAGGAACGCGAAGGATGAAGGGCAGTCGATCCATCGCGTTTGCAAGGTGCTCTGCAACGATAACTGCTTCCACGATATTCAAAACAACCAGTAACGCAACGGTGAAGAGAAAACAACTGATGGAAATCCGGTAGAAGAGACGCAGTTTCACTCGTACCCCTCGCAAAGCGCCCTCTGTTTCTGAATTTCTACTATTCTCTCAGCAATTCCCTCGGTGACACCACCTCATTCGTCGCATTGCGGTTGAATCTGCACACTGCCTATGCGGAAATTTGCTGAAGGTTCGCCTGGCAGGCCGGCCAGGTGGTCCCGGTGCCACCGCAAGTTTCCGCATCGCCCACAATCTGCCCAAACTCGAGATGCGAGCGAGCCGGGCGCTGCACGCGGCCGATTTGTCTTGTCTGTCGGACGAACCTTGGAAGTAGGCCGCATTCTGCGCAATGCAGGGTGTTTCGGTGCGGTTGAGATATGGCGAGTCTTGCTTCCCTATTGCTTCGTACACTCGTCCGATTCGGACCACTGCACTTGCTCAAACAACGACTGCGGCGCTTTACTCGGGATGTTGCAGTGCGGCATAAACCGGAGAATGGAAAACAGCAAGGAGGGCAGGACATTATGACCACAACTGTTTGGATACCTGAGGTGACGCTCCCAACCGACCCTGAAGGAGCCGCGATTCGAAGAGGACACGCAGAGCCGATTGAGGACCCCGTTCTGGCGGACGCAGAGGAGGAGGAAATCGCGGCGTTGTGGACGGGCGACACGGGGAATCAGGGCGCTTAGACTTAAGGCTCCATCGCGGGCCGCCTTTTGCTTGCCTTTCCGCCTGCTTTTCGTTCACTCTCTCTGCTCGCACTATATCTATCGCCTTGTTACCTTGAGATCGCTCGAAATCCCCCTTATACATTTGAGACTGCTTTTTGCAAAAGGCGGATTGATGCCTCCAGAGGCTTGAGGATCGCCAATGCGGAAGCTACCCGGACGTGAATCGCTGCGACCCTCTGGGGCGCGGATTCGTGTTGGCGCGGTTCCCCCTGTTTCACCCGGGGCTACTTTCGAAGTGTCCCTCCGGGACGAGTGACCTCTGTCGCGGGAGGATGACCACTTACTCCGGAAGTAAGGCTCGGAAAGTCCAAAGCAACCGCAGTCATAGATGCGGAGGTGCCCGCACCCGGAATGATGAAAATCGTGCAGGGTGTTGAAAGCAACTGCGGATCCCTCCACTCCGTCAGCCAAGCCACCCCAGCGACGAAGACCTGTCGCTGGGGACCCGGCACGGCGGACTCCGGTCGGGATGACACTCTTGTGGCGAGTCGAGGTTTGTGGAGAGCACAAATTTTCAAGGCAGATCCTTCGCCTGCGGCTCAGGATGACAACCCAATGGGTGGTGATTCGGGCGAGTAACCGCGGCGTTTGTTGAACCCTTCGGCTTCGCTCAGGGCAGGCTCGAAGCCACGCCCTTTCAAAGCTGCCTTAGTCCCGGACCTGGAAGCGATCAAGGAGGGGGAACAGAAACAGCGCAATTACCGAGTTGCCGATGGCTTCAAACAGCATGCCCAGCCAGTTCCAGTGCAATTCCAATCCGAGCAGCACGCGGTGAATAAAGACCACGATGGCGCTGCACAGCAGGGACAGCACGAAGTTCAGCATCACCCGGATGGCGGTGTTCTGCACGTCGATGCGGATGCCGACGGAGGCGGCCAGGTAGCCAGCCAGGGTTTTGGCGATGCCGTTGATGCCGATGGCATGGTGGGTGAGCGCGTCCTCAAAGACGCCCACCAGGCCGCCAATAAACATGCCCTGGATGGGACTGCGGCGTCCCAGGGCGAAATAGACCGTGACCACAAGCGGCAAATCGAAGTATGCAAATCGGCCCACCACGCGCGGCAACAGCGCCTGCAGCACGAGCGCGATCACTGGCGCGATGAGGTAGAGCGGCGCCGGGTAGCGGTGGATCTCCAGGTCGCGGCGGGTGTTGGCCGTAAGCACGGACATTTATAGCTTCCTCTGCGGCTGAGGCGGATCCGGATTGGCCGGCGGATTGGTTTGTGGCTCGGCGGTCTCGGGCGCTCCGGCGGGTCTTTCCTTCTTCTCCGCAGGCTTGGCGACGGGAGATGCCGGCTTGGTTGAAGGGGTCGTCGCGGGTCCCGATTTCGGAGTGGGCGGATGGCTCGCCGCAGGAGCCGGCCCCGACCCGACTGCCGGCTGCTCGGTGTGTCCGGGAGTGAAGCGGTCGGGGTGTTGGGGCGGGATGATTTTTGGGACGGGAATAGTGGCGGGAGTCGTCGATGCGCCATTCGCCCCCGGCATGGCAGTCTTGTCCCCGGGCTTGGCCGCAGTTCCGGCGGGCGCGGCGGCGTCAGTCAAGCCCGGAAGCCGCTCGGCCATGATGGCAGATGCCTTGCGTTGCTCGGCGAGGGCTGCGGCTTCAGCACCCTTGAGCGTCTCGCTTGATTCGAGGTCCTTCTTCTGATCGGGGGAGAATTGGGGCTCGGTCGCAGTGATGACGAGGACTTCGTCGAGCCGGTCAAGATGTGCCGCTGGCTTTACGATGATGTCAATGAAGCCGTCCCGATCCGAATCGCTCACAACCTTGTCGACGACTCCGACCGGCAGCCCTCGGGGAAAGATCTGGTCGCCCCCGGCGGTGAGCACTTTTTCTCCGGGCTGGATGCGCTGGTCGGCCAGAATCCCCACGATCTGTGGCTGGCCTTCCGCATTGCCGCGCAGGATTCCGCGGATGCGCGTGGTTTCCAGAATGACGCCCGCACCGCTGCTTTGGTCATTGATGGCCAGCACCTGGGCGGAATGCGGGAACACCTCGCGGACCTTGCCCACGATGCCTTCGGCAGTGATCACGGCCATGTCGCGCGCCAGGCCCTCGTTTTTGCCCTTATCCAGATAGAACACACGGGATTGGTCTGAGCCGCTGGCGCCAATAACCTGGGCGGGCATGGTCTTGTAAAGGTATTTCTGCTGAAAATTGAGGATGGCCTGGAGGCGCTGGCCCTGGCGCGCATCTTCGAGCAGGGCGGCCTGCTCAAGCCGCAAGCGGTCGATGGTGTTCTGGAGATCGCTGTTCTGCTGGCGAACGTGTCGCAGGTCGATGTAGTTTTGCCAGATCCAGCCCACACCGGTCTTGGAGTGTTCAACCGCCTTTTCGGGAGGGGAGACCACCCAATTCGCCCACAAGCGGATCAGGCGCACCCCGGAGCTGTCGGCCGCATCGTAGGTCGTGCGCCCTGTAACGCCGCGCCGCACCTGCATGGCGAGCCCGATGATCTGGACCACCAGAAGCAGCATCAGAACGATCAGGTTGCGATAGCGGATGAAGAAGGGTTCCATGAAGGGCCAGTTATCAGTTCTCAGTTCTCAGTCGATCATGGTGAATTTGAAGCGTCATTGCAAGTTTCGAGCGGCAGTTCGAACCGCAACGATTAACGTGTGTTGACCGGCCAAAGAACTGAAAACTGACAACTGAAAACTGACAACTTTCTAGTCGATCTTGATCTTGCGCAGCAGACGGAAGTCGGACAGCATCTTGCCCGTGCCCAGCACCACGGAGGCCAGCGGATCGTCGGCCACCGAGACGGGCAGGCCGGTTTCCTCGCGGATGCGCTTGTCGAGGTTCTTGATCAGGGCGCCTCCGCCG
>Ga0210383_10005516_pt1 | contig 11099 bp, 15 predicted proteins | sample IncBWC14OmetaG_FD_160072 | JGI IMG/M metagenome (GOLD analysis project Ga0210383, IMG submission 160072) | Forest soil microbial communities from Barre Woods Harvard Forest LTER site, Petersham, Massachusetts, United States - Inc-BW-C-14-O ...
CTACTGTGGAAAGGATATGATTTTGTGGAGAAATATGGTCAAGACGACGTTGAGGGTCGACTCGATAAATGATCCATTGCCACAATTTGAAGAGCTGGTGTATTGGGACTGGGCTGTATAGCCTCGACTTGAAGTTTCTATGACAGTACACTGCGAGATATCGGCAGCATCACCAACGGACAGTCGTGGACAGAGATCAGCATGTGTAATCGAATGTAATCGAATGTAATCATTCAGACGCCGCAACCCAAACACAGATCGGACAAACGGGGTTGGTGTGGCATCTCTCCGTTCAAGTACTTCCATCATCTCCTGGCCCTCCTTTTTTTTCTCTCTATTCCACCCACGCCTTGTACCCTTGTATTGACCTCGAGACCAAGCTAGTAAAGCTTATAATACCGGTATATTGTTAAAAGCACATTATTCTCATGGCCCTCTCCAATCGTACCACCTTTTCCCCAGTTTTGCCGACCCCAGGAATGGCTTCCAGCTCCTCGTCTGACATCTTCATTCTCGCCCTGGGTGTAGTCCTTGCCGCCCTTTATCTCTTCCGTGACCAGGTGTTTGCTGCGTCCAAGCCGAAGCCCATTCCTCTTCCTGCTTCCAAAACCGCTAATGGTTCTGGCAATCCTCGAGATTTCATCGCCAAGATGAAAGCAGGTGTAAGTCCGTAACGAATCGCCTGACTATCGCCCAACTCACTTCATGAATAATACCATTAGAAAAAGCGCCTTGCCATCTTTTACGGCTCCCAAACGGGAACGGCAGAGGAATACGCCATCCGTCTTGCCAAAGAGGCTAAATCCAAATTTGGTCTTACTTCCCTCGTATGCGATCCCGAGGAATATGACTTTGAAAATCTCGACCAGCTCCCAAATGATTGTGCTGCGTTCTTTGTCATGGCTACTTACGGCGAGGGTGAACCAACAGACAACGCCGTTCAACTCATGCAGAACTTGCAGGATGAATCCTTTCAATTCAGTAATGGTGAACGGAAGCTTGAAGGCCTCAAATATGTCATCTTTTGTCTTGGAAACAAAACTTACGAGCACTATAATTTAATTGGGAGGGCCGTCGACACAGAACTGACAAAGGTCGGTGCTGTCCGTATTGGCGAGAGGGGAGAAGGTGATGACGATAAAAGCATGGAGGAAGATTATCTAGAGTGGAAGGATGGCATGTGGGAGGCCTTTGCTACTGCTATGAATGTTGAGGAAGGTCAAGGCGGCGATAGCGCCGACTTTGCTGTTTCTGAACTGGAATCGCACCCGCCTGAGAAGGTATACCTTGGTAAGGCTTTTCCGCTAATGCTGTCTCATGGCATTGACATTGCATCTGTAGGCGAACTTTCTGCCCGCGCCCTCACCAAGACCAAGGGCATCCACGATGCTAAGAATCCTTATCCGGCGCCCATCGGTGCTTCCCGGGAACTCTTCCAGGTGGTCGGCGACCGCAATTGCGTTCACGTTGAACTCTCCACCGAGGGTTCCGGCATCACTTACCAACATGGCGACCATGTCGGCGTATGGCCCTCCAACCCAGACATCGAAGTCGACCGTTTGCTTTGTGCCCTCGGTCTCTACGACAAGAAGGACAACGTCATTGGAATCGAATCCCTCGATCCTGCTCTTGCCAAGGTCCCCTTCCCCGTCCCCACGACCTACGCCACGGTCCTCAGGCACTACATCGATATCAGTGCTGTTGCGGGTCGTCAGATCCTCGGCGCGTTGTCCAAGTTTGCTCCATCGCCCGAGGCCGAGGCGTATATGAAGGCCTTGAACACGCAAAAGGAACAATATCACGCCATTATCTCCAATGGCTGCCTCAAGATCGGAGAGATTCTCCAGCTCGCAGCAGGAAATGATATGACCGCCCAACCAACAACCGGCAATACAACCGCGTGGCACATTCCCTTCGACATCATTGTTTCCTCTATTCCCCGCCTCCAGCCACGGTACTACTCCATCTCGTCGAGCCCCAAACTCCATCCTACATCCATTCACGTTACCGCCGTGGTGCTCAAATATCAATCCATTCCCAGTGAGCGCGTGGGAGTGAAATGGGTCTATGGTGTCGGTTCTAATTTCCTGTTCAACCTCAAGTACGCTGCCAATGGAGATAATGCGGCCTTGATCAGCAGTGACTACCGTCAGCCTACATATGCGATTGAGGGTCCTAGGGGAGCTTACAGGCAGGAATCCATTTACAAGGCTCCCGTTCACGTTAGACGATCCACCTTCAGGCTCCCGACAAATCCCAAGAGTCCTGTTATCATGATCGGCCCCGGAACTGTATGTCTCTTATCTTTGTTGTCTTCCTCAACTTATTCTTTCTCCCAGGGTGTCGCTCCTTTCCGTGGTTTCGTGCAGGAGCGGGTTGCACTGGCCCGTCGCTCCATCGAAAAGAATGGCCCTGACGCACTCGCCGACTGGGGTCAGATCTCACTGTTCTACGGATGCCGCAAGTCCACCGAAGATTTCCTGTACAAGGACGAATGGCCACAATATGCTGAGGAACTGCGCGGCAAATTCTCGATTCACTGCGCATTCTCGCGCGAAGCCCCCTACAAGCCCGACGGGGGCAAGATCTACGTTCAGGATCTGCTATGGGATGACCGGGAACATGTTGCTGATGCTATTATCAATGGTAAAGGGTATTTCTATGTTTGTGGTGATGCGAAGAGCATGAGCAAGGCCGTAGAAGAGACGTTGGCGAAGATTCTTGGAGAGGCCAAGGGCGGGTCGGGCGCGGTCGAGGGGGCGGCGGAGGTCAAGTTGTTGAAAGAACGGTCGAGGCTTATGCTGGATGTTTGGAGTTGAACGACTACACAATTGGTAGAATTGCTACTTAAACGACATATTCATATGGTCTCCTCCATTCTTTTGTTAATCCATAGACTCATTGATGATTCCGTACTTTCCTGCATACTATATCTTGTCTATAGCAGAAGTTCACCAGCGAAATTGGAATATTATAATAGAATGTCTCTTTATGTCTGCTACGGTTTATTTAACAGATTCAACAGTCTCACTGCCTGATCCTCTCATCTGTTCGCTTCTTGGGCCTCGACTCGGATGCTCAGGACAACACTGTCAAGACAGCTGTTAATTCGTCGGTTTTCGGCCTCAACGCCAACCTGGAGTACGACACGGCCACCCCCTCCGAGTCCTGACGACTACGGTAAAACGACTTCCGTCCAGAGACCCGACGAAAATTTGAAAGCTTCGCCTGAAGACTCGCCTTCCTCGACAAACCCCTCAAATTCCCATAATCCTGTTTCACTCGATACTTATGATCCAATATTGCTCAAGCAACGAATTCGGGAGTGGTCCGACCAAGCTGCCATCACTGTCAGAACTCGCGCGGATGACTTTAGTGCAACCACCAAGACGACTTTTTCTCAACTTGGGACACACTTGAACAGGGTTACAGGGTATGAAGAAATTGAAGCATTGAAGAGACAGGTGGTGGATCAAGGTATGTATGTCTATGTAGCGGTACAACCCGAAATTCCCCACTTGTATGTAACAACATGATTCACAGAGGCCCGAATAAATGCAACGCGCCAGGCTGCCCGACATGCAAAAGCAGCTTATGACCAAGCGGTTGTTCAGCGGTCTAATTCTCAGCGAGAAGTGAACGATCTATTACAGCGCAAATCGAGTTGGACGGACAGCGACGTGAGTCGCTTCACCACGCTCGTTCGGCAGGACCATTTGTACGAGCAGGAGGAGGCGCGTGCCAAAGCTGTTGCGGACGAGTCAGAGCAAGTAGTTGAGCGCGAGTTCACCGAGCTGATGCGGTCAATTCTTGCCCGATATCACGAGGAACAAATATGGTCAGATAAAATTCGCAGTGCCTCGACGTACGGCTCGTTGGCAGTACTAGGCCTCAATTTGCTGGTGTTCGTGATGGCGATTTTGGTGGTGGAACCATGGAAGCGGCGGAGGTTGACACAGACGTTTGAGAAGAAGGTAGAGGAACTGAGCCTGGAGAATGCGGCAGTGGTAGATAAGAGCATGAAGGATATCGGCCGGCAGTTGGAGGAGCTGTCTGGGGTGATGGGAGTCCTGTTGAGACAGGTGAACGTAAAACTAGACGGGAGACCAGATGTTAAAACAGGCACCGTGGAACCTGTTGTGGCAACGAAGGAAAGAGCAGAAGATACAAGGGATCGGGAATTAGGGGTTGTCGCGGTGAGCGGAGTGGTTGCAGGTGTAATAGGCTGGCTCGCGCGCGGTTGGCTGGGGAGTTGATATATGTCGTTTTATGCTTCGAGTCGGAATTGTCAGAGCTTCTCCAATTTCCTCATATGAAGGTGCGTTTTTCCGCACTTTCCTATCAGGACTGAGTGTAAGAGTGGGGTGAACTGCCTCGCGTTTCGATACTGGCGTTTTCAAATATTTCATTTGTGCATGTGAGCTTGCCCCCGCATATGTTGCTGGAAGTGTTTGACCGCCTAAATCATGACATTCATACTGGCCTTGTTTTTTTTCGTCCTTACCGTTTAACAGTAGCATGTAACCAACCCAAGAGAAAGATTGATCAGGAATTCAGACGCACTCTGACAATCAAATCAGTTTCATTCAGTACTGAATTCTCGTGAACAATAGACAAACCTATTGTGTAGTAGCTTGCCCTTGTGATCAGTCATCCGACATTCCGCCATGCATCAACGTCCCACTTTGACCATCCCAACCGTCGGGATCGGAGGGGCTTTCGACGAGGTGGAGTGCGAATGAGCATATGTCCATCTCCGTGATGGTGTGTGATCTTAGTATGGCATCATAAATATATGTTCAGCCTGGGAAATAAGGCAAATTTGGGGGTGAGTACTACCGGAAAGTGTGGTGTTCACATGAACTTGAGAAACAAACTTCCTCAACCCGTGCTCTCCGTATGTTTCGTGCATTGAGCTCGAAAGGTTACCTGAAGTCACAGCGCGCTCACCGCGACATGTTTCGACCGCGAGGTTTCGAAACTGCAGGAAATCGAATTGAGTTTGAACTCCAAGCCTGAGTTTGTAACACGTCGCGTTACGTATCACAAGCACGTCTTGTCACACCGATTTCATGTCTACTAGTACATCCCAACCGCCAGACCTCGATAACGAAGACTCCCAAGCTCGGGACATCGAGGAAACCGACGCGGAAGAAATCCTGCATCCCGATGTCGATGGCGAAGCGGAAATCAACGTGAGGAAGAAGAGAGAAAGGAGAGAACCCGTACCTCTTGTCCAGGAGCCAGGCAAGTCGCTGTTGCCGTTTTCGAGAGTACAGAAAATCATCAAGGCAGATAAGGTATACATATTCTCGCCGTTTTTTTAATCTTTCCCTGATCTCTGAACTTTTCTTTCAAAGGAGATCCCTATTATTGCTAAGGAAGCCACCTTTCTGATCTCACTGGCTACGGAGCAGTTTATCAAGCGGCTATGCGAGGCTGCGCAAAGAATAGCTGATCGTGAGAAGAGGGCCACTGTGCAACATAAGGACATCGGCATGTATTGGTGCAATCGGTGTTTATGAGTTGGTTTGATTTAGTTTTCTATTAGCTACTGTCGTGCGCAAAGCAGACGAATTTGTCTTCCTTGAAGGTCTGTTGTTCCAATGTATTTCTCCCAAGATACACCCTCATTGGCATTGGACCCCAGAAATCATCCCATGGACGACAGCAGACCCTCCGGCGAAGCGAAAACCAAAGGCCATAACGGAAGGAGGCATGAAGGCAACTCCGACTCTCTTAGATCAGTTTGTGGGTGCTGGGAATAAGAGGGACAAGGACGTGGTTGATCAGCCGGATGTTGTTATGAATGAGGATGGTACTATGTATGCTGCAGAGATACAAGGAGATTTTGAAGCCTAGACTCGGACTCAGTACTAGCAAGCCCGGCTAGCGGCCCTAAGTGGTGATCGGCTGATCCGCAAGTAAGAGGCGCGTTCATAATCGTTCAACGTTGGCCGCGACGTCGACGACGACATTGCTATCCAGTAACTCAGTATCTCTGACATTGTTGATTCTGGATCTCTGAACCCAGCGAACCTGGGAACATGAAGATCGTGACAACCTTTCACCAGCCCTCGTCCGTCTTGTCGTCACTCAAATGCCGTCTGGCTTCCAGGGATCTTGAGCATCTGGTAGTAGCAAAGCTCAACAGAGTCGATGTATTCTCTCTCCAGCCCGAGGGTCTGAAGCACGAGTGTGGTTTGGATATTTGGGGCAAGATACTCACCGTCAAAGCAGTCCCAATCTCGGTGTGTGCAAATGTTTTATATCACCTCGCTGAACTGGAGCTAAAATGTCCTGAATAGGGTTCCGTGCGCTCAAATGTCCTCATTATGGTTGACCATCCCGACCCCGAAATTATATTTCTATCATACTCCGAGTCCGGAGCGGGGACTGGGGAGTTGACACCCAAGAAACATTTGTCGTTATTCGAACGCAGCCCACGGCCTGCTGAATTCTTTAACGATGTTCTGGTCGACCCTGCTGGGAAGTTGGCAGTCGTGAGCTGCTACACGGGAAAACTCAAGATCATCCTTCTAAAAGCAGGGAGTTATGACCAGGACTTTGATGTATCGTGCGTTTCTTTGCTCTGACACGTTCTCCACGTTATCTGACTTATCTCTATAGGTTACCAGAGCTCAATGTCCTAGATATGACTCTTCTGGCTTCGCCGGAAGACGAGTATTCACTAGCAATTCTCCACATCGATCACCGAGAGACTCTTCAACTTCTTTCCCGTGACATCCATGTAGAAGACTTTGAGCTTTCACCATCTCTATCTACTCTCCTTCCTAACACTTCCATCTCCTCTAAAAGCTTCCCTTCACCGACCGAATTGATCCCAAAATTGATCCCTGTGCCCCCATCGCATTCAGACACTGCGAGCGACGGTTTCATGGGCGGTGTGTTGGTACTCGGAGGCAGACAACTGTTCTTATATGAGCTGGCGTCGAGGATCTGGCAAGAGAAGCAGAGAGGTAAGAAAAGGAGATTGGAAACGAGGAAGAAGAGTATGGATTCGAGTGAGACGTATAGAGCCAAGGAGAAGGAGAAGGAAAGAGACGGGAGGAAAAGGAAGTCCAGGGCGAGTGTAGATTGGCCATGGAGCGAGATCACTGCGTAAGTTCTCCCCCTTTCCACCCTTGTTTTAAATTTCGAGTTGATTCTGCGCAGTTGGTGTGCGGTTGACTCCTTGCGGTACTTGATCGGCGACTCCTTCGGGAGACTTTCGATGCTTTCTGTCGATAGCCTCAAAGATCACGGACTGATCTTGATCCCGCTCGGTGAAGTATGTTCCCCTTCCTAACAGTCATGACAGCTTCTAATCTCATCTCCAGTCCTCTCCACCTACCACCTTGACATATCTCACCACTCAAATCCTGTATATCGGATCTCACATGGGCGACTCACAACTCTTAAAAATCCACCAAACCCCCGTTTCTGCCCTGGACTCACCCACTCTTCCTATTTCTCCAGAAATGAAGGCCACGCCACCCACAGACTTGATATCACCCTCTAAAGGCAAAGGAAAGGCGGACGCGGACATCCAGGAGCCAAAAGGATTCATTGTGGAGGGTGTGGGGTCGCATGTGAGTATGCTGGAGTCATTTAAGAATATCGCACCCATTGTGGATGCTGTATTGGTGGACACAGATGGAAGTGGACAGGTAACCCTATTTTTTTACACAAGACTTTCGCCGGCTGAGATTGTTCGTTGCAGCGTCAGATTGTCACATGTTCTGGTGGGCGGAATACTGGGTCTGTAAATGTGATTAGGAATGGCGCAGATTTCCAAGAGGTCGCCACTATCGCTGGATTAACGAATGTGACGAGTGTTTGGCCTATCCGAGCCTGGTTCGATGACACGTGAGTTTGAAGGCTTCGTGAAGTTAGCCGTTTTATTGACTGCTTGTATCAGTTTGGACACCCATATTTTGGTTTCGACGCTACAGGATACACATCTCTTCCAAATCGACAGCGGTAGCACAATATCGCGGGTCGAATCAGCGACCAAGGGATTTATATCAAACTTGCCCACTCTTGCCGTTTCGAATATTGCTAGAAGAATAGTCAAGGGTAAACAGTCTACGTATGTTAACTCGTCGCTTGTGGTACAAGTCACGCCCAGGGGAGCCTTTTTACTCGAATTTAACATCGCGACAAGGGAGTTTACTCAGCTCGCAGGATGGGAGCTCCTTGAAGAGGGAGTCAAGTCGAACGCCAAGCCATTGGAGATTGTCGCTGCTAGCGTCAACCCGAGCCAGGTTGTATTGGCCCTGACCGGTGGACGACTGATAACTCTTACTGTGACTGAATTGGATCAGTTTCGAGAGGTTGTGTAAGTCCTCGTCGGCAGACTTTCTGGCTACCGATGTTTAAACTCATATAACCTCATAGACGTGGTTTGGTTGGCAATTATTCCGAGGTCTCTGCTATTTCATGCACACCGTTGGATCCCTCGAAATATTTCTCCAATTATATTTTGGTCTCGTACTGGGGGTCAAACTCTGTTGAGATATTCACCCCTGAATCAACGGGGTTCAGTTTCGTTTGCAAAACCCCGCCACTTCCCTCCCTTGTGCGTTCGCTGTTGCTACACAATTTCGGTCTCGATCATAGCTCGAAGGGGCCGGACTATCATCCTTACCTCCTTGTTGGTCTGGGCGATGGCTCAATTGTATCTTTTTCCTGGAAGAACAAGCAATTCAAGGACCAGAAGGTCATATCGTTGGGTCACGCTCCAGTTTGCTTGACTACATGTCAAGTTGAGGGCAGACGGTCGGTTTTCGCAGCGGGGAGCAGAGCGATGGTACTGTCTTGGCAGAAGAAACGCCTGCATCATTCTCCCATCATGCTCAAGGTCAATATACATGCCTTCCCTAATCATTCCTTTGTCTGATCGGTTCTGCTATTCAGGAAATCGCGATGGCTTCCTGCCTGAACACTGAAAGCTTTCCGTCTTGTCTCATTCTAGGTAATCCTACTGGCCTTTCCATCGGCCGTGTCAAAGATCTGGATAAGATGCACACTCGTAGGGTACGTTCCTTTAGTATCATGATCTGTTATTTACTCAAGCTTATCGTCTTCGTAGATTCCCCTAGGTCTTGACAACCCACGTCGAATAGCGCATGATCCATTCCTGAAAGTCTTCGGGGTTGCATGCACTCGCACAAAACCTGGTAGAATCGGCGATCCGGAGTCTTCCAGAAGCTCTTTCAGACTATTGGATGACACGTCTTTCAATCGTGGGTGGCTTATTGACATCCTTTCCCTTACCACTGACAGCTTTCTAGACCTAAGCCAGTTCAACTGTGAGTTGGACGAAGAGATCACCGCCGTGACAACTATGAACCCGGTCATCGAAAGCAAGACCATGTCATTGTTTTGTCTGGGCACGCTCTGGTACCAACCCAACGAGAAAGAGCCTACGGACGGCCGGCTACTGATTTTCACGGCCTACAATGACGAATGTCAACCAAGGGCGGCAACTCTACAACTTTCTCTAGTTACATCTGCGCATGTCAAAGGGTGTGTATATTCATTGGCAGTCGTGAACGGGATGATTGCGGCTGCAGTCAACGCCTCGGTATGTCCACGCAGTTGAAGCATCGAAACTTAATTTACAATTTCAACAAGGTTATGCTTTTCCGCTTGGATGCATCAGATTATCTGTCATCAGCGACATTTGCTTTACAGAAAGTCACGGAGTGGAACCATAATTATTTCGTAACTAGCCTGGCGTCGTACAGTGACAATCTCGTGGCAGGTGACCACATCAGCTCGGTCTCGGTGCTCAAGGTCGTAAACTCGCAATTGCAGACGGTCTCTAGAGACTATGGGCCTCTATGGCCGGTCTGCGTGGAAGCTTTAGACGAGAAAAGCATCATCGGAGCCAATGTATGTGACATTCCCTGTGTGCCCAGGACAACTATCTAACGGAATCTAGGACACCTTGAATCTTTTCACCTTCACACTGGTTCGCGCTGCTGGGCGAGCGGTTTTAGAGCGTGACGGAAGCTATCACATGGCTGATCTGGTCACCAAATTCCTTCGTGGTCCGTGCTCTAATCTAATTATGCTACACAAATTTCAATTAACAGCATTTTCAAGGGACATTGACTTCGCCCGACATCTCGAGCGATATTCCGCTCGAAGCCAAACAAATCTTCTTCACCTCCTCAGGTCGTATCGGCGTCGTTGTCGATATTACAGATGACCAACTCTCATTGCACTTGACGGCGTTGCAAAGGAATATGGCCAATATCAGCAAAGGAGCTGGAGGCACCAGTCATGCAAGGTGAAATCACGACTATCTGACAGTCGTACCATTGCTGACTACCGATCTCCAGATATCGAGCCCCCAAGAATTCCAGGGGTCGAAGCGATGCGGACGCAGCATCCTTTGGTTTCCTCGACGGCGACTTTCTCGAGCAACTACTCACCCACATGTCCACGCCGCAGCTTATTGAACAAATCCTTTCCGGAGAAAGCGTCCCTGAACGCCTGGCGCTTCCACTTGAAGAAATACAAAAGGTGTTGGAAACGCTTCAGAGCTTGCACTGATGATACGCTGCATGCTCCATTATTTTATTCTTTGTCGCCGATAAATTATACACATGGTTGGACAGAAAAGCAGGGTTCTCATTATAATTCGTAATGGAAAGAGATTGCCAGCGTACACGAGTGCACAAGATTTATAAATTTTAAGTGTCCCGCCTTGATCACAAGGACCACCAAGATAAGTACCACCGCGCGGACTGCAAGAGTGATAAGGAAGGGAACTCTTGAACGGAGGCTAAGTTCTCCAGCTCCTCATCTACACCCGCAGGCGGCGCAAAGTAAAAGCCAGCAGTGAGCACGAGATAACTGCGGCGGGGTAAATCGTGAGTGAGTACTGGGTGCAGAGACATGGGCGTTCAGCTCACCTGAGTATGAGGATGCTTCCTCGGTGATAATTGCTCTTCGCCTCGATGTAAGTATATGTCATCAGGAACATTGAAAGGATGATAACTACGACATCCCATCTCGGGAAGATGAGGCTGATATATAAGGCCGAGGTCAGCAACGCCATAGACGTAGGCGAGGAGTGAACAATT
>Ga0210383_10005518_pt1 | contig 11098 bp, 7 predicted proteins | sample IncBWC14OmetaG_FD_160072 | JGI IMG/M metagenome (GOLD analysis project Ga0210383, IMG submission 160072) | Forest soil microbial communities from Barre Woods Harvard Forest LTER site, Petersham, Massachusetts, United States - Inc-BW-C-14-O ...
CTGGCCTGCGGTTCTTGCGAAGACGAAGCGGTTCCTCAAAGCAGCGCAGACTGAAATCACAGAGCCTCTCGCGCACAAAATCTCGCGCCTCTCCTGGCTTCAGACCCCAGAGGTCCAGTTGACTCTCTCCACTCGGTAGCCGCCAGCCCTCGCCACGTTCTCCCGCAACGCTACGAAAATAGGCACCCATCTCAGCGGGAAGCAGATCCAGCACGCATTGCCCATCTTCCGGGATGAAAGCGTCCAAAAAGACCAGCTTCTGAACCCGGTTTGGATGTGACTCTGCAACGCCGCTGATGACCATACCTGCGTAGCTGTGTCCTACAAGCACCACAGTATCTTGCACGGTCGCCAGCTCCATGGAAACGTCGTCGACGTGTTGATGTAGCGTCACGTCAGAAGTCAGATGCCTCTGGTCCACGCCGAGCCCGCGAAGAATCGGCGTTATTATTCGGTGCCCGTGCTTTCGCAGTAAAGGGGCCAGCAAGTCCCATGTGCCAGTGGACTGCCATGCGCCGTGTACGAGCACGAACGTCGACATGGAAAAAGAGTTTAGCAGTTGTCGCACTGACCGGGTGAAATCCTCTTGTTGAGCGCAATAGAGATTTAACGCCAGTTGACTTTCATCGCGTCCCCAAGTCCTTTTCCCCGATTGACTGTCCTGTCATCCTGCGGACAAACCACCCCTAGTACGCGTGGCTGCTTCAATCGATTTGCCAACTCCGTCCGCAGCCACAAAGAAATTCCTGCCCTAACGTGTCGTCTTCTCTCCACCGTTTTCGATTTCTGATTTAGAGGACAGGAACGCCTGAAGCTCGGTCCCGGTTCCATTAAGGCCTCTAAATTCGGTCGCGAAAACGCATTTCACAACAAGGAGGTTCGCCATCACCCAAGTCCTTTTCGGTGATTGACTTGCCCTATCTCATTGCCGAGAAACTACACATGACACGTTTGGCTGCTACGACTGGTTTGCTAGCCCGCCCCAAGGCCGTTCAAATTCGGAGTGATTTCCGGTTCGACGCTACCTCTCCCCTGCGGATCTTGACTATTGGCTCGAAATGCGAGACGCTGTGCGCGATTCGGGATGCCATGGGGACGGCCGACACTACTATTTCTACGCTTATCGAGTTGGCAGAAAAGGGTGACGAAGATTCCGCCACTAAGCTCTTTACCCTTCTCTACGCGGAACTCCATCGTCTCGCGAAGCGCCAACTCGCGCGCCATGGTTACGTCAGCATCAGCGCTACTACACTCATCCACGAGGCTTACCTTGACATGGCGGCGCGAGCGGGCCAATCCTTTCCCGATCGGGGGCGCTTTATGGCGTATGCGGCGCGCGTTATGCGCGGGCTCATCATCGATCATGTAAGGAATCGGCTGGCCATTAAGCGCGGCGGTCGCTTCGAACTTACTTCTCTCACCACCAACATCAGAGACGTAATCGACGACGATCGGGAACTCGCGCGGATCAGCCAGGCTCTGGACGAACTGGCGCGTGTCGATAGCTCGTTATCCCAAATTGTAGACCTGAAATTTTTCTGCGGATTTTCCTTTGGTGAAATCGCCGATATGGCCGGCACGTCCGAACGCACTGTTCAGCGCAAGTGGGAAAAGGCGCGCATTTACTTGCATAGCAGTCTGCGGGCGGATTTGCCGCTGTGAGAAATCGATGTCTCCAATTACTCCCGATCAATGGCAAGAAGTAAGCCCGTACCTGGACGAGGTTCTAGAGCTTCATCCCGAAGAACGTGTCGAATGGCTACGTTCGTTCAGCGAAAAAGATGCGCGGCTCGCTTCCTTGGTGCGCGCGTTGTTAGACGACAAGCGGCAATTAGAGAAAGAGGGTTTCCTTGAGAACTCCCCACTAGGCGCGGGCGCGAGCTTGGCCGGCCAAAAGCTTGGCCCTTACACGCTAATCTCACAAATCGGTCAAGGCGGAATGGGCAGTGTGTGGTTGGCGCAGCAGACTGCCCCGCTGCAACGAAAAGTGGCTTTGAAACTGATTCGCTGGGGAATGTACGACGGCACCTTACTGCGTCGTTTCGAGGCCGAGAGGCAGTCGCTAGCCGTGATGGACCACCCCTCGATCGCAAGGGTCTTCGATGCCGGCGCTACGCCTGAGGGCCAACCGTACTTCGTGATGGAGTACGTGGCGGGCGTGCCGATCACTGACTATTGCGACCAGAAAAAGTTGCAGATTCCCGAGCGGCTTGAGTTGTTCATCAAAGTCTGCGAAGGGGTACAGCACGCACATCACAAAGCCATCATTCACCGCGATCTTAAACCTGCAAATATCCTAGTAATTGAAGTTGATGGCACACCGGTTCCGCGAATTATTGATTTCGGGGTGGCGAAAGCTATCGGTCGCGACATCAGGGAAGAGACCGTCAATACAGGGATGGGAGATTTTGTGGGGACGCCGGGCTATATGAGCCCTGAACAATGTGATCCGGCAACCCAGGATATTGATACACGCACCGATGTGTATTCCCTGGGTGTGGTTCTGTACGCTCTGCTCACGGGCAGTTTGCCCTTCGACACTAAGGAATGGAAGGACCAGCCATTCGACGAAATATTGCGGCGACTGCGGGAGGAGGATCCGGTACGACCCAGCACCAAAGTCAGTACAGACCACGATACATCGACCAGCGCAGCCGAAGCGCGGGGAACGCAACCGAAACAGTTAGTCAGCATGCTCCGTGGCGATCTCGACTGGATCACGATGAAGGCGGTCGAGATAGACCGCATGCGCAGGTACGCCACACCATCCGATCTGGCCGCTGATATCGGCCGCCATTTGAACAACGAACCCGTCACGGCTCGCCCGGCGAGTCTTTCTTATCGCACGCAGAAATATGTGCGACGGCACCGGTATAGCGTGGCCGGAGCAGGGATAGTCATCGCGTTGCTGATGGCTTTTGCACTGATACAGAACATCCAGCTACGCAAGACCCGGCGCGAGCGCGACCGGGCAGACCACATCGCGGAATTTATGGTCAAGATGTTTAAGGTGTCCAATCCAAGCGAAGCGCGAGGGAACAGTGTCACGGCACGAGAGATTCTGGACGAAGCCTCGAAGGGGATGGAGAGCGGCCTATCGAAGAACCCCGAAGTACAGTCTCAAATGATGTATGTCATGGGAGACGTCTACTACAATCTCGGATTATTTTCTAAGTCGCAGTCGTTGCTCGAACAAGCGCTCGCTGTTCAGCGGCGTGTATTCGGATCAGATCATGTTGAAACGCTTAGGACGGAAAGCCTCCTGGGCAGGACTCTTCAGAAGGAAGGGCATTCGGGACAAGCGGAAAATCTGGAGCGCGAAACACTCGCTGTCCAACGCCGTGTATTGGGGGCAGAAAACCCAGATACTCTGTCCACCATGAGTCGCCTTGCGAACGTACTCATGTGGGAGGGCCAAACCTCAGAAGCTGAAAGGCTCGATCGCGAGTTGCTTGAGACTCGACGTAGGATGCTCGGACCGGATGACCCGGAGACAGTTGGGTCAATGGACGACCTGGCGTTTTGCCTTTCGCTCGAGGGCGAACAGGGGAGGGAAGCTGATTTATCCGAATCCGAAAAGCTATCGCGCGAGGCGCTTGCGATCAAGCAACGAATCCTGGGTCCGGAGCACCCGGACACCATTGCTTCTATGGCAAATCTCGGCGCTACTCTTAGCCTCGAACATAAGTTGGCAGAGTCAGAGATGCTAACGCGCGAGGCGCTTGAGATGAGTCGCCGCATTCTTGGACCGGAACATGACGTTACGCTGGATTCTGCGACCTATCTGGTCAATACTCTCCAGCTGGAGGGGCGCTACGCTGAGGCAGAGAAGTTGGAGGCCGAAACGCGTGCCATCCAGCAGCGAGTGCTTGGCCCCGACCATCCTGCTACTGCCGTTTCTACCTTCAACCTCGCATGCCTGGAGGCGCTCCAGGGTCATCGCGAGCGGGCCCTATCGCTCTTGCGCGAAGCTATTACCCACGGGTTGAGGCCGCTGCAGGCACTTGCCATAGAAGGCGACGAGCTAAAGTCGCTTCGCGGTGATCCACGCTACGAGGCATTGGTTGCCGAAGTTAAAACGCGGGCCGCCTTGGTCCAACAAAAACAATAGCGCAACCTCGCTGACCCGTAATTACCCCCCTTTAAATTGTTTATCTCCCCTGTCGTCTTTTGTCACCGGTTTTCGATTTCTTCAGTAGAGACAGGAACCATCGCCAATCCCCAGGCTCCTAGTCCTTTGGGTGAACATGGGCCTAACTGAAAAAATAAAGAAAGAAGGTAATTGTTATGGCGCGTATGAAGTCGTCTCTCAGCGTTTGGGTGCTGTTTTTGGTTTGCTCTGCAGTCTCGCTCTGCGCACAGCAAGCAGCTTCGGCTGCAGCGAACGCAGTTGTGCCGCCACTCGTGAAGTTCAGCGGTGTACTCACTGACGTGAACAGCAAAGCTTTGACGGGTACTGTTGGTGTAACGTTCTCTCTCTACAATGAAGCCCAAGGTGGTGCCGCACTCTGGGTTGAAACTCAGAATATAACCCCCGATAAGACTGGGCATTACTCGGTAATGTTGGGTTCTACCACAAGCCAAGGGATCCCGGCTGAACTATTTGTTTCCGGCGAAGCCCGCTGGTTGGGTGTGCAAGCGCAGGGTCAAACCGAGCAGCCGCGTACATTGTTGATGAGCGTGCCTTATGCGTTGAAGGCACTGGATGCAGAGACCATCGGCGGAAAGCCAGCATCTTCATTTATGCTCACACCGCAAGCGGGCGGCAAAGCTGTTCCCGGCAAGCTACCTCCGGGAAGCATCACGGGGAGCGGCACGGCAGATTACGTTCCCATGTTTACCGGCGCGACTAGCATCGGAGATTCCAAAATCTTTCAAACCGTGGCTGGCAATGTGGGCATTGGCACCACAACGCCAGCTGCGAAGCTGGATGTGAAAGGCACGGAAGATCTCCGCAACACCCTGACTTTGTTCCCGTCGGGGACGAATCCCGCTCTGTCGGTACACGGCACGGCGTTGGAGGTCAGCAGTGCGGGCAAGGTCACATTCGTTTCTGGCCAGACCTTCCCGGGAACGGGAACGGTCACCAGCGTGGGCAGCGGAGGGGGGCTGACGGGTGGGCCGATAACGGGGAGCGGGACACTCAGCATCGCCTCGGGCGGCGTCACCAACAGCATGTTGGCCAATCCTTCGCTGACCGTAGCGGCGGGGACTGACCTGACAGGCGGCGGGACAGTCGCGCTCGGCGGGACGACAACACTGGGCTTGGACACAACTAAGGTGCCGCTGCTCAATGCTGCCAACACCTTCACGGGCAATCAGACGGTGAACGGCAACCTGAGTGCGACCGGGGTGGTGACCGGCAGCAGCTACCAGATTGGGAGCAATCTGTTCGCCTTCGGCTCATTCAACAACTTCAATGCATTCCTGGGCTTCGCCGGTAACGCCGCGACGAAGGGCACAGGCAACACGGCCAACGGGGTGGCCGCGCTCCAAACCAACACGACGGGGTCCAACAACACAGCTAGCGGCGCCTATGCGCTCGACGGCAACTCCGGGTCCAACAACACCGTGATCGGCTTCCAGGCGATCTACGGAGAGGGCACTGGGTCCTTCAACACGGCTCTAGGCGCGCTGTCCGGCCTAACCAACGACTCGTCAGATATGACCGGCACGAACAACACTTTCTTAGGGATCGGAACCGCTATCAGCACCGGAACCGTCAGCAACGCCACGGCTATCGGGGCCAATGCCGACGTGGCGGAGAGCAACGCCCTGGTACTGGGCAGCATTAACGGCGTGAACGGCGCCACCGCCAGCACCAATGTCGGAATTGGTACGACGACTCCCTTGGCCGCACTGGATATCGCTGGCGGAGGGGGAGTGCATACCTTCATCGGCAACCCCAACTGTGGCAGCTTCGCCGGAGTCGGCTTCGGCGCAAGCGGCTTTAATTCGTGCCAAAACTACTCTCTGGTGGGCGACGGTACGAACACTTTTATTGCCGCTCCAACCGGACAGATTCTTTTCCGTGTGGATAAAAACTCGTACACAGCTATGTTCATTGGATCAAGTGGGGCGGTTGGAATTGGAACCCTCTCGCCTGACAACAGTCTTTCCGTGAATGGCAACGCCGACAAGACTGGCGGCGGTTCCTGGGGAACGTTTTCCGATGGCCGGCTCAAGAATCTGAATGGCAGCTTCAACACCGGCTTGAGTCAGGTCTTGAAGATTCAACCCGTTCGCTATCGCTACAAGGCCGACAATGCGATGGGCCTCCACGATACGGACGAACATATCGGGGTGGTCGCCCAGGAAGTCCAAAAGGTCATCCCGGAGGCGGTGACGGAAAACAGCAAAGGCTACTTGATGGTCAACAACGACCCGATTATCTGGACGATGCTAAACGCAATCAAGGAACAACAACGGGAGATCAAACAGCAGCAGAGTCTGCTTCGGGCGCAGGCCGCAACTATGCAGAGTCTGAAGGCTGAGGTCCGCGAGACTCGGGAGATCTTACGCAAGGTACGGACGCAAGCAGCGACTGCGCAGCCCACGTTGGTGGCGGTGAAGTAAGCGTAGCGAAGTCAAACAGCACATAATTGCCGCTCGGTCTCGGGCGGCTTTTTTGTGAAACAACCCCAATCATGGTACGCGACCAGGGCAGTGACAGGACAAATCCTTCCTCGTCTCCGGGAAGGCCTCCACTCCCGCTTCCCTGCAGAGATGCCAGGCGTCAATAAGGGATTTTGAGTTCCCAGGTGAGTTCTGAACCGTTATGAAATTGTGGACTCTACATGATTCGTCAGCCTCTTACCAACAACGCGATTTGCTTCGTTTTGATCCGATCTGCTCGATTATGAACGTGGAACTACTATAGTTTTACTGCAAGGACGGTATACGCAAACGCCCGTTGGTTTTAGCAGAAGAAGCCGCCCGACTGCGGGCGGCTTGGTCCGACTCGTGAAAGATCGAGTGATCTTGTTCCTGGCTCACTCGGGCAGAGTGGCACTCGGCCTTCGGGTTGTCGCCCTTGGCACGGCAGTTGTGGCGCCCAGGCCGTTGCTTGGTCCACGGTCATTGAACCTGCCGCTTGCCTCTGGGAGTATGTCCAAATATTTCAAGTCGGAGAAACCCTTTGCCAGGTAGCCATGAAGTACACCGCTCGCGTCGATGTAATCTCCTGTGATCGCCCCCGGGTTGTTGATGACGGAAGGTTGGGTGCCCTGACTGCTGCCCGTACCCGCGCCCGGAACATCGTACGTTCTGATCTTCCCGTCAGCGGCGCGCACGAATCCGTGATACACGCCGCTCGTGTCTTGGTACTGTCCCGAGATCACCCCTGCATCGTTTATGGACCAGGCTATAGTGCCCTGCCCATTGCCCTTACCTGCCCCGGAGGGATCGAACTTAGTAATCTTGCCGTCTGGATCGCGCACAAAGCCATGATCCGCGCCTGACACGTCCACCCATGTTCCCGCGATCGCTCCTCCGGCGTTGATGTACTCAGGGTAAGTGCCGTTGACCGCGCTGGGTACAGCAAACTTGGTGAAATGGCCCTTAGGGCTGCGCAGGAAGCCGTAGCATTTTGTCGGACTGCAGTCGTCTCCGGTGATCGCCCCCGCCGGGTTAATGCCGAAGGCTGCAGTGCCCCCAGCGCCGCCTGGAGCATCGAATTCGGTGATCGAGCCCTCAGGAGCGCGCAGAAAGCCATGATCCCCGTTGTTAGTGTCTACGTAATATCCTGTGATCGCGCCTGAAGGATTGATGTTGTCATTGCCCCAGGGGAAGGTGCCCTGACCGCTGCCTGTGCCCGCGTCCGGAGCATCGAAATTGGTGATCGCGCCGTGAGGATCGCGCACGTAGCCGTGATCCGCACCGCTCGAGTCGGTGTAGTATCCCGTGATCACTCCCTTGGGGTTAATGCTGTAGCCGCGGGTGCCTTGACCGCTGCCTGTACCCGCGTTCGCATCGTCGAAGATAGTGACCTTGCCCTGGTTATCTCTCAAGAAGCCATGCCGCACAAGGTTCGCGTCACGGGTGAGCCCGGTGATCTTACCGGCCGGATTGATGCTAATCGGCAGAGTGCCCTCGCCGGAGCCTGTGCCTGCGCCGGGAGCATCGAACTTGATGATTTTGTGCTTTGATGGTGTTTGTGCTTGCAGCCAAAAGATCGAAGCGAAACAGGTACAGAGAAACAATATGCGAATGCACTTCATGTCGTTATCCTCCGTCGAATTTTTGAAAACACACTTCATGATTTTGCTTCCCAAGGATTCGGCCTGTTCGCGGGAGCGAGAGAGGTAGCTCCGTAAATGATCCCGAAGGCCCAATCGGAAGTCGGAAGGACAAGGGAAAGGGCCGCACAACAATGAGCAAGACTTATTCCCATCCGGGAAGACTGTCGGGGACAAAGCAAAATCCCGAGTGCCTGATTTCTGCCAGGTCGTGAAGTCGAGGTCAGTTCGACACTCGGGCGTGTTTACGGGTTCCAATTCAAGTTGGCAACGCCTCCATCAATCGGAACGCCCCAACAGATCAGCTGGATACTCATGCCGGCACTCGCGACGTCGACAGTGCTGGTGAACTTTTCAAGCGGAGCGTTGAAGTTGATAATCGTTCCTTCGGTTGAAGAGCTCTTGGTGCCGGTGTAGGCGTAGGTCTGACAATAAAAGGTGTTCTGGGTGTCGGTACCCTTCCAGTAGTCTTGGACGGTGACGTTCTTTTCCCCGTCGGAGTCGATGGGGAGATTGAACTCCAAGTTAACGGCGAATTTGCAATGATTCACGACTGCCCCGTTATCTTCAATGAGGCAAGCGTACTGGTTGGGGGACACTTTGTTCTCAACATGGAAAGCGCTGAACGCTGTCGTCGAGCGCTGCGCATATGCAGGACTCGCTGCGACCGCCAGAATGGCGAGGCAGAGTCCCAGGAATGGTGAAGCTGCTTTGAGTTTCATTGTCGTCTCCTTTTTGAGCAACCTTTGCGATTGATGGTCGATGGTTTTGTCGCGTCCTCAACTGCCGGGGAAGCGTCAAGGGCAAGCAGCTAAGGCCTCGTCACTTTCTAAAGCGAAATTTTCTGGCGAATTGGTCGCGAGATAGAAAACTTTCTTTGTGCTAAATGGAACGACCCAGGACTCAACCGATGAAGTATTCGTCTTCAATCGGTTGACATTCATTTGTTGATGAGGGTAACTTTGACCACCAAGATACTGGGCTCCCGTCAGGTGGGTTGGTGTGTCGCAAGTTCCGCCTAAAACGGTTAGCGAATTACTAGCGCATTGGCACGCCGGTGACGACGATGCTTTAAGCGCTGCTGTTCCCCTGGTTTACGACGAGCTTCGCCGCATCGCGCATCATTACTTGCGAAACGAACGTCCCGGCCACACCCTGCAAAGCACCGCCCTGGTACACGAGGCTTATCTGCGACTGGAGAAGCAAGGCGCGATTTCGGTCCAGAACCGAGAGCATTTTTTGGCCATCTGCGCTCAATTGATGAGGCAGATTCTGGTTGACTATGCGCGCGGACGCAAGGCGGCCAGACGAGATGGCGGATTCCAGCTGACGCTGGACGACGGGATCGCCTTCAAGACCCGCAGCGTGGACATGGTTGCTCTCGACGACGCTCTGAACGAACTGGCCAAACTCAATCCGCAACAGAGTCGCATTGTCGAGTTGAGGTTTTTTGGCGGCCTTTCCATTGAGGAAACTTCGCAGGCGCTGAATCTATCGCCGACCACGGTGAAGAAGTATTGGAGCATGGCCAGGCTTTGGCTGCATCACGAGATGGCCAAGTAGGCAGCAAGACGCATGACGCCGGAACGCTGGCAAGAAGTTCAGGATGTGCTAGAGAAAGCGCTGGAGTTGGCGCCAAGCGATCGCTCTGCCTTTCTGGATGAGGCCTGCTCATCCGATCTGTCCCTGCGGCAGGAAGTCGAAACCCTGCTGGCGTCGAGCGACGACATGCGCTCCAGCTTTCTGCAAGCCCCCTCGTCTTCGATCACACTCGCGGCTGGAACCAAACTGGGCGACTATGAGGTGAAATCACTGCTGGGCGCTGGCGGGATGGGCGAAGTCTACCGCGCTCGCGATGCGCGGTTGGGGCGGGACGTAGCAATCAAGGTCTTGCCATCTTTCCTCTGTACCGATTCCGAGCGACTGCGACGATTCGAGCAGGAGGCGCGAGCCGCTGCGGCGCTGAACCATCCCAATATTCTAGCGGTGTTTCAGATGGGCACTTATGAAGGCGCACCGTATTTGGTTTCGGAGCTGCTTGAAGGAGAAACGCTCCGGGAGCAGATCACGCGCGGCCGCATGACAATACGCAAGGCGATTGATTGCGGGATACAGATTGCGCGCGGGCTGGCTGCCGCGCATGAAAAGGGCGTTGTTCACCGCGATCTCAAACCGGAGAATCTGTTCGCGACGAAAGATGGACGAGTGAAGATCTTGGACTTCGGGCTGGCGAAGCTGACGCAGCCGCAGTCTAGTTCGGAGCACGATGCGCCCACGCTCACCGAGGGAACAGAGGCGGGAGTAGTGATGGGGACGGTCGGCTACATGGCGCCGGAGCAGGTGCGAGGAGAAGCCGCCGACCATCGGGCCGACATCTTCGCCTTCGGTGCGATTCTGTATGAAATGCTAGCTGGAAAACGGGCGTTTCAAGAGCCGACCTCACCGGAGACGATGACAGCTATTCTGAATGAAGACCCGCCAGGTATTTCGCAGGCAACGACCAATGTTCCACCAGCATTGCAGCGGGTGGTGCATCGCTGCCTGGAGAAGAATCCGGAGCAGCGCTTCCAGTCGGCGTCAGACCTAGCGTTTGCGCTGGATGCGTTGTCGGAGACCTCGGGCAGCGGTGGCGCGCTTTCGGACAAAGCGTCGCGCAGCAGATTAAAGCTATGGGCGGTTGCCGCTGTATTGGCAGCGGTGGTCATTGCTATGGCTGCGCTTGGTTTCCGCGCCCAACGGCTTCCTGAATCGAAGCATGAACTGGTGGAGAGGCAGCTAACAGCCAACCCCCCGGAGAGCACTGTAAGCTCGGCAACTATCTCCCGTGACGGCAAATATTTGGCTTATGCCGACTTCTCGAA
>Ga0210383_10005519_pt1 | contig 11096 bp, 12 predicted proteins | sample IncBWC14OmetaG_FD_160072 | JGI IMG/M metagenome (GOLD analysis project Ga0210383, IMG submission 160072) | Forest soil microbial communities from Barre Woods Harvard Forest LTER site, Petersham, Massachusetts, United States - Inc-BW-C-14-O ...
TGTCGGCTCCAACGATGAGCTTACTTGCAGATGCACTGAATCTGGAAATGGCAGGTGTGCCTTCACAGTGCTTCACAGTGTACTTTAATCGCTTCACACTGTGCTGAGTTTGAAAATATTAAAGTGCAGTGCAGCCCGATTCACATCGGCTGCACTCTGCGGCAACACTACCCACCGCCGAACTCGCCCAGCTGTCACCATCGATGGCAATGCCATTGCCACGGATGGAATGATGATATTCATGTCGGAAACCTCACTCTCCGGGCTACGGAAAAGGTTGAAGAGGGCGTGATTACGGTTCAGGAGGACGATGGAGTGTGAGATCGCCGACCTGGACTGGGGAAGCGAGAATGCCCGCTGAGAATGACGACGGCTACCATTGCACTAAGCCGAAGAAACTGCGAGGAACAAGTTATTTTCGACGCTTCTACTCTTTACCTTATTCCACCACTACATGTTAGTATTAGTATCGGGCTCCAATACCTCTGGTGTATGTATTGATTCTTAAAACATTGAAGGTCAAGTCTCAAAGACTCAGGATTATTAAAGGGCGTAAGATGGAATTAGATATGTTTATCTTCTAAAGTTTATGAGAGGCTACACGACAAGATAGGTGGGTGGTTTTTAGTCGATCCGAGTCCAGGGTTATACTTCGACAATAATGGATTCGCGCCTCTAGATCTTGCGGTACTCTTCGATAGGCCGTTGTAGTTACTCTCCTTCAACCTGCCGAACTTAGGTATCTGTAGTTGACACGCCATGAGGGTGTGCGGTGCATGGGCGATGCGTATATTTCAATCGCCATCTCAAAGACTAGAAAATATTAGCAGTACTGTGTAGAAACATGAGAAGGGCCTCCCAGGTAAGAAGGAAATCTTAACGTCGTGAGGCCTCCTTCTCCACACGAGGTTGAACGATGTGTGAACGCGACCGTTTGCATTTTGACAGCTACGACGAAGTACGGGCTGGTGAAAGATGGTCGATCTCACGCTCTCCTGAACCGTAATTGCACCCTCTTCTCCAACCCTTTCCGTGGCTTGGAGAATCAGGTTTCCAATATGCGCGTCATCGTTCTATCCGTGGCAATGGCACGCCGTTGATGGTGGCAAGCTGGGGCGAGTTCGTTCTGCATAAACGAACCCTCGAGCGAACAAGACATGACTACTGTTGCTGCGATAGGCAAGAGTGACTTGGGAGAAATAGAAGGGGTTCCCAGGAAGGAAATCTTGAGGGGGGGGCTGGCCCTCCTTCTCCACTCGTCGAACGTGGCCATTTTCAATTTGACGTCTATGACGAAGTACAGCTGATAAACAATGGTCGATCTCGCCTTCAAGACCTTCCCCCCCAAACAGTGATCGCTCTCCCTTTCAAATATGTTCCATAACCTTGAGGAACAGGCTTCCAAAATGTGCATTACCATTGCCGCTGATGGTGACAGCCAGGCAAATTCGGTGGTGGTGATCAGGTATTACTTGCGCAGAGAGATCGATAGGGCATCAAAGTTGATGATGACTACTCTGGAACTTTGTATGGTACCATTCGCCATCACATGGCCAGATCGTCCTCGTGGGACTAACGGAGGCAGCCATTTCAAACAAAAATGGGTCAGCAACCCCTGAAACCAACAATAGCGTATGGGTGGACCTCTCAATGAGGGTCTGAAACGCGTCCCGAGGGCGTCCGGCCAAATTGTGCTGACCGTAACGGGAATCGAACCAGAAATTGATAGAGACGAATTCGAGCAGAGGAAAGGCGAGGGCGTCGAGTAATATCCCAATAGCGATGAACTGTGGACAATAACCTTCGATCTGTAGATGGACCAGTTTCGGGAGCGTTTGAAGATGTGGCGAAAAATGACTCCCGTGGTGGAAGTCGAGGAGGCAATGAATGGCGCAATGCGTCAAGTTGGAACATCCTACGAGTAATTGTAGATACTCATCGGGGTAGTGATATCTGCGAAAGTTCCTCACATATAATTTGGTGAGGTTATTCATATAGACGTGATATCGAACATATGTAGGGGAAATCCCCTCGGTCGTGAGGGCTCGGAGGGCTGGGGCAGCCGAGAACAAAGGGCGGGCAGGTGGTGTACAAGATCTGTGAGAATGAGAATCCCACAAATTTAATATGGTCAGTGATTCCAGTTGGGGGATGTTCGTTGTGTTCAACTGATCGATAAGGCCAAACGCGCTCGAGCTATTAGATAGACAGATGACGAGGGACTTCCAGCGTAAGGAGACCGATCTCGCAACTTCGAATAGTTCGATGTAGCCATCGGCATGAGGGGAGCAGTACTTGAGGTGGAAAGAAAGGTTCAGGGGGTGATCACGGCCAGAACGTTCCAGCCAGGTTGTGAGTCTTGTGATTGCACGGTCAAAATGCCCAAGGCGAATGGCACATCTAGGATTGTACCAAAGCTGTGGAATATCGAGCGCGATGTTTCGCCATAGGCTGCAGATCCTACAAAGTAGTAGGGGAGCATCCGTGAGACTCTCTCCTTGCGGGCACATGAGGAATATCATCGATATAATCTCATACGGTAAACGTCTGAAGGGGGATAGAACTGATTTGTGATCGAAGAGCTGCTTCTGAATGGACTCTCGAAGGCAGAGGGTGTGCTTCGATCGACGAAGTTGCAGCTGTGCTAGTGCAGAGTTCAATTGTGCAATGTATGCCTGTATTTCTGTGACCTCAGTTTCATTGGGGGGACGATTAGAATGGAGCAAATCCAAAGGGATCACGGAGGGGGGTAGATCGTTTTGAACAAGAGACCCTTGAGAATCGTGACGTTTCCATGGTGGGAGGAGCGTAAACAAGGCTTCCCAGGGTTTAGGAATATAACTTGACAACGGTTGGTGAGTAAAGCCACCGGAATACGCTCCAGAAGTTCTTACTTTCGTGACATAGTCTTCAATGCGACCCGACAAATAGGGAACAAGGACGAGACCTACAGAAGTGTCGCTGTGGATATTTTAGAACTGGGTATTCAAGATGGCAGTGAGGCTGGGAGGTTCACGAAGAGAAGATAGTGCAATAGACTCGGAGTCAAGTCACGATCCCATTTAATCCTTATGTTATTACTAATACTTGGCCGGAACCGAAAAAAACACACACATATAGGCGGAGTATGTCGGAGACGAAATAATGACATAATTGGTAGAGGCTAACAACGTTATTTTGTGGACTAAAGCTATGTTGCGAAAGTAAGCTAGATTATATCCCTTTAGCTTTCCTCATCAACCGTTCAAACATGTACAATTATATGTCCAGACCCTGGAAAGCCTTGCTTACGCTCCTCACACTATGGAAACCTTACCGCTCTCATCCATATCTCCGTCAAAGCGATTTATCCCACTCCTCAGATTTGCTCCATTCCAATCGTCCCCCCGATGAAGCTGAGGTCACAGAAATCCAGGCATACATCACGCAATTGAACTCTGCACTAGTGCGACTACAGCGTCGCCGATCGAAGCGCGCCCTCCGCCTTCGGGAGTTCATCCAGCAGCAGCTCAACGATTACAAATCAATTCTATCTCCCTCCAGACGTTTACCGTATGAGATCATATTGATGATATTCCTCATGTGCCCACAAGGAGGAAGCCTTACGGAAGCTCCCCTAGTGCTTTGTAGAATCTGCAGGCAATGGCGAGATATTGCGCTCGACACACCACAGCTTTGGTGCAACCCTAAATACATCATCCACACACGGCGTTTCAACCGCGAGATTGAGGGACTCGAAACCTGGCTAGAGCGTTCTGGTCGTGTTCAGCCCCTGAACCTGTCTTTCTATCTCGAACGCCGCTCCTTCCACACCGACCGCTACACCGAGCTATCCGAGGCCGTAAAAGCGGTCTCCTTCCGCTGGAAGTCCCTCACCATTTGTATGTCTGGCAGCGCGATCGAACTTTTCGATCAGTTGGACACGACAAGCGTCCCCCAGCTGGAATCGCTGGCCATTTTAAATTTGTGGGATTCTTACCCTTACGACTATCCCATGCCGCCTGCAAGCCCTTTATTCTCGGCTGCCCCAGGCCTGCGAGCCCTCACGATTGAGGGCATTTCACCCATGCTTGTTCCACGACACGTCTTTGTGAAAAACCTCACCAAATTATATATGAGGAGTTTTCGACATTATCACCCGGTCGAACAGTACCTACAACTACTCGAGGAATGTACCAACTTGACGCATTGCGCTATTCAATGCCAACTTATCTCCGATTATAACCCACGTCCTCGAACCCTCCCGCAGCTGATACACCTACAAATCCATGGGTATTGTCCAGGTTTCAGCGTTGTAAGAATATTCCTCAATGCGCTCACCCTTCCTCGGCTTGAATTTGTCTCCGTCGGATTCCAGGTCCACGAAGAATATTTCGCGCAAGCCAGTGTCCACAACCAGGGCGAACCTCTGGACGCGTTTCTGACTCTCATTGAGAGGTCTGCCAATACGCTGTCGTTGGTTTCACGAGCCATTGACCGATCTTTTTTTGAAATGGTCGCCTCTGTTGACCTTATGAGGACAATCTGGACATGTGATGATGAATGGTACCGCACAAGTTTCTTTCCCTAGTCGTTGTTATTACCCGCCATGGACGCGAGGGCTCGCAAGCCACTGTCGACTGCGTCGACTCTTTCCTATTTCTTGCGAGTTATCGTGATCCCTGCCGATAGGTGGCAATGGTAGCAATGTCTCACTCACTGTCAACTACCTGCCACCAAAGTTTTCACGCTCGACACTCTGAACTCTCATCTGGCGGGACAAGAAAATCGGTCCCATCATTTCGGAACGTGGTGGGGTCAAGGGGGAGAAGCGAGAATGCCCGCTGAGATTGACAACCCTCATGGAGTTGCAATTTTCAAGGGGCTGGTAAGATGGACGCACCAAGCCGAAAGAACTACGAAGGAACAAGCTATTTTCGGCGCTTCCACTCTTTGCCCTATTCCACCACTATGGTCATCTTATCTCTCGTGTGTGTATTATTAATTCTTAAAACATTGAAGGTCAAGTCTCAAGACCAACAGAGACAACTCAGGGGTTTTAGAGGGCGTGAGAAGGAAATAGATATGGAGATAGCGTTTTCCGCGAGTATATAAATTCAGTTGACATGAGAAATTGTCGTGCATTTATGTATACCATCCTTCTCAACGATCCATTGACCCTATCGAAAGAAAACATAAGGGGATCGTCCGCCTCGTCAGACCAAACAGTCAGGAAGTCATAAAGTTATACTTAACTTATAAGACAGACCTTCTGTGCCTTGTTGTGCGTGAATTGGAGAATTTGTTACAGTGTGCAGGCCCTCTTGGCTTGAGGACTTCTGTAGGTACTATGATGTTCCTTAAGATTGGCAATGGAATTCACTTGTTTATTATGGACCATGGTACAATACTGTATTCTTGAGTCCGCTGACATATGTATGTGAGATGAAGCGCGCTGCAGGTTTAGTTGCAGGTAGAGCCTGGGTAGCTATAGAAGTGTTAACGGGTGGAGCACGACGCGGAGGCATGGTTGGCAACTGGGGATAGAGAAATCAGTGAAGGCCTGTCCACTGCAACTTCAAACGGTACGCCTTTTTGTTGAGAGCTGGTGTCAGTTAGTGAATGAATGAATGAAGAACGTGGGAGGAAATTTTTTGATCGGGCGTCTCGCAAGAGCGGTTTACGAGTCTACACAACACATCGAGCCAATCTGCCGACATGGTGGAATGTATTTTTGGTAGGTAAATGGTTTGAAGTTCACGGGAACATAGGGGTATATTCGGGTCTGAGTTTGAAAAGCATTTCTCTTCTTTTAATTTGTTCATGCCGCAACCGCTCCCTCCCAACCCATATCCTCCTGGGCCCTGGCACGATGCATACAATCGCTGCCTTGACTTTGAAACCCATGCTCCAGACTTTCCTGTACCTCGATCGGGCCCCACGCGATTGATTTGTGCAAGATTACTTGGCTATATGGTGCTGGAAGCGCCAGGCGATAAAGGTCGCGACACCATGTCGAGAGAAATAATGAGTGCAGCCAATGGTGCGGCACTTGACACTTTGGCCAAGTACTTCTTACATCATTTCATTCGTTGCTGTGAGTATCGGCAGTGCCTCCCTCATCTGTCATCTAACCCTGTGGCTCACAGTCAAGTCTGCAAGGGTCGCACGCCGACGCCCTCGAATCATCCTACAAGGCCGATAACGTCCAAGATATGTTGGGATATTTACTTTAAAAGAGTCCTCAGAACCATCAAACGGCAAAATTCAAAGTCTGTCCAGGTCGTCTTGTGGTTCGATCTGTCTCATATTACATCAGGCTTTCATCCGCGACAATAATCGCTGTGTCCTAAGTCACAAATACGACACTAATTTGTTTCTCAATAATGTTGCTGCTGTAGTGGATGCCGTCGACAACCATGGTGCTTCCATCGCATATACCAATGCCGCCCACATCTTCCCGGACTCTACCAATGACAGTATTGAGGAGGGGAGCCCAAAGGTATGTTTACTTTTTGCAGACTACTGGACCCGTGATTTTTCAATGCCTACATATTAGCGTGACTATGCTGCGGCAGTATGGGCGGTCATGGAGCGTTTTGGCGATGTCCTTATTACGGAAGAACTAAATGGTCCTGACATTCACAACTTGACAAATGTCATGACCATGGCTACGGACTACCACACAAGTTTTGATAACCTCCAAATATGGTTCGAGCCGACAGTGAGTTATGTTTAAGGTTCTTCATTTGGCAGCAATATTAAATTTGCAAATAGTCAATTCTCAATCAGTACATGATTCGTGCTACACGTCCTGCACTCCTGTCAGGGATTCACATGCCCGTTATATTTGTACCCAGGCCAGATTATCCTGCACCTGATCCTCGTTATCTCCGCATCCATGCCGCATGTGCCCGAGTTGCCCATCTGTCTGGAGCAGGAGAGTATATTCTGACAGTTCTTAGAGACATGGAGACTACAGTGGTGTTGGCAAAGGATGGCTCATCTTCAGATCTCTTACACCATGCATTATTGTGCACAGTTCCAGCTAGTTTAGAATTGCACAAACTTCCAAAATTTCATGCCCCATTGTCATTCAATATGGCAACACCCACAACATCAACCCCCCCACCTCAGCATTCCAGCAGGCTGCTACAAAATGTACAGTGGCAGGATGCATTCATCAATACCTCCCCAACAACTGGACCCCACTAATCCATTTGTTTGGGGTATCATTGTTTATTTCAAGTGTCTTGATGTGCTCACCTCAACTATTGTTAAGCTATTATCTGATTTTTTGCAGCTTGTATGGCAGCCATCCAACCAAACCATGGTTGCCAAGTACACTGGTTGTTCTGTTCAGAGGACAGGCTAAATGGCCACTTGAACGACTAAAGTGATGGCCATTAGGGACTTATGATGGAGCTACTAGCTGCTGAGTATGAAGGTGAGAACCATGACATCAAGTTTGTCATGGTCCACTGGCACTGGCAATTCAAGAAGTTCAACCTGGAACTTGAATCTGAGCAGAGCATCATCGTTCTTGAGGGCCTTGTCATCCTTGTTGTTGCCCATGCTGTCCTGCTCTTCATTGATCTCCTTTGCCTCCTCCTCATGCTGCTCACTGTCCTTATTGCCGTCCAAGTCAAGCCATCTGCCTTCTGTTAAACTTATATAGCTTACTAACCTGTGGCATTGCCACGGTGCACTCGCTGCGCTCGGCACCTTAGCCATGCCTGGGTCATCAGCTAGCTGGGGGCTCCACCCCCAGACCCCTGGCTTGATCCCAATCCATTTATCTATCCCTTTTTCCTTTGTCCTGCTCAATCATAGATAGTCTAAGCACCCATGTCATTCACACTGGACATGACATTATTTTGATTTTTCAAGTTTATATCTTTTTTTTATCTCAAGTTAAACATCATCCTGACACCCGTCACTTAGCCACTGGGGTTTATTAAATAATACTTAATATCAATATGAGGTCCAGACCCCTCACTGTGCTCAGGCCTGGCCCCATGTCCTGTCATTCAGCATCGGGTCCTCCTGTGCTAATGTGCATAGCATACCTCCCATCATAAGGCCCATCATATAACATCTCCTGTGGCTATAGCAAATAGCATACCTCCCATCATAAAACAATCAGTGTACCTCCTGTCATAAAGCAATCAGTGTAAGCATCATGAGCAAATGATTCAGGAAGGCTCAACATAAACAGATTTAGGTGTACAAACCTTCTTTGCATCAGAGCCAGCTTCACTATTTCTGGCTCAGTGAAGGATTATCAGAGGTATATTTATTGAATCAATCAGTGTATAAATTACCTTTGCATGCAGCAACTCAGAGATGCTCATTTTGACAGTTATGCAAGGGAGACCCCATATTCAGACTCACTGGCTGACATGCATAATAGCTGACAAAGAAAGAAAGAGCTGTTGCTCCATTGATTCCCATCTGTTTTGAAAACAGATTGGAGGGTTGAAATGTTCTAGATGGTATACAAAACTCTAGATATTGGATATGTTTTTATTTTTGACAAATATAAGGGTTCCAGTAAATGGGTGACTTCCCACTGTGTTTTTTTTACCAGAATAACATAAATTTGGTGCATCAAGGGTCCTATGCTGAGTTGCCAGTGCTCTATTCAGTTCCATTTCAGCTCTTGACCCCTTGAATAAACCTTAATCTGTTGATAGGGTCCCCCCCCTCCCAACAGACATCGTAAATGTGAATAAACTATTTCTGGACATGCCAAGCCCAATTCATACCTGTTTTGGACTGACCCATCACCAAGACAGCATGCAATGATACACATGACCTTCTCATGCTCCCTCTCACTCTCCCTTCCACCAATTTCATACAACAGGCCAGCACTACAGCAACCATGCTACAACCTTGTGCAAATGTTCCTCTGCCCTCTATTCAGCCTCTTGTACCTGGTTTCATCTGTTTGCACCTGATCACATTCAAGAGGCCATCAATATAATCATGGAGCTTGTCGTCTGGTCCACCCACCGGCTCTATTGCTGTTCAACGTGACAGTGCTGTCTTGTGGCCATGGACCCTACCAAGATCAACCAATCACCTTCTTTTTAATTGTATTTCTCATCTTCTGACACACTGGATTGTGCCAGTGTGGATAAGGGTGTTGTGTAGTCTCGGGCTCGTCCATTGGAAAAGTTTGAGAAGGCTTGGCACACACCACAGCAATTATTATATAATGTCATCTTACAGTTTGTTCATTTGAATTTCTTATTTGAATAGATATGGATCTGGACATCAGAGCCTGAACAAAAAAAGCTATTTTTAATAGTTTATCCAGCAGGAAGTCACCCAATGGCTATTTTTTTACTCTACTTATTTATATTTTTCTATATATATACCATATGGAGCCCATTTTTGTGACAATTCTAACCCACCAATACATTTGTAAATTGGAGCAGAACTGACAGAGATATGAAGGTTTTTGTGTTTTGCCAAAAGTTAGAGCCAAACCCAATTAGGAAATTTGTCGTGCCAGACCTGGCCAGTCGTTATGCAGGGGAGACCCCTGCAGACCCCCCTGCTGCTGTGTGGCGCAATTCTGACTCAGCTGACATGTCACACGCTTCGCATGGCTGAGTTTGAAGCAGAACTGCCTAGGGGAGGGCGGTTCGCATGGCAGCCACATGGCAGCCACATGGCCTTCCACATGGCTAACCATGTGGCTTTCCATGTGCTTTCTCACATGTCATAGCTGAACCGCTGTCCATTAAGTTTTAGATGTTACCTTGCTTGCAAGGTTTCTCGCACCCCCACAATGAAGCCACTTTTTGTCCAACCCAGTTTGTTCTGCATTTTCCTGTATGTCTCTGGGCCTCTCACTCTTACTTCAAGTGCATGCACATTGTATTTCTCTTGCATTTCTCTTGTCCAACTATCGTGTTATATTTTAGAATTATAATTAGTTTGAATGCATATACACTTAGTATTATGATATGATATCAGCTCACATTTGGCCTTCACATCCCATTTTTGTCCACCAATCCTTTGTCAGTGTGTTCTGCTGCTCAAGTCTGTCATCCTCCACCAGTAGTGTGTTGTGTGGCTGTAAGAATATTTGGGGGTCAAAATCTCGAAGCAACCATATCGTGTCCTCCCAGAGCTTCGTGACAATGCTATGTGCCCAGTCATTCACACTTGTGACCCCGAAGAGGAAGAGGATTTCTTGCAAGGATCCACTCACTCCTGACCTGTCACCTATGAAGAAGCTAAGAGGCTGTACAGTGGCCAGGGAATCCATGGCCTGTTTTCAGAAATCAAAATCTGTTCTCAACTTTTCATGCACCCCGTTCGACTATATACCATTCTTTTTGCCTTCAACTCACTGCTTTTCACACATTGCCCACAATTCCTGTCTCTTGCTTAAACCTATAGAACTATGTGGTGTCTCCTCAACTTCCCTCACACCAGCCAGACTATATTATTGTTTGTCGGATAGCCATTGGGTGAAGGTCTGTAAACTATACCTGTCACTCCACACCAACATTTACATGTGAGTGTAGAGAACAAACTGCAGTGTATATGCAAAAGTTTCTGTAGTCCAGTTTGAAAATTATATTTCTGTAATGCTAGCAAACAGTGTGGATATCTGTGCACAGGCATGGACCACCTGTCCCACAATTGTTTCACCATTTTTCCAGCTGCTCCTTTCCATTATTTGGCCTTTAAATGACCTCCTGGAATCCTTGTGCGTACCAATTTTGTCTTTGTTGTTGATGAACAAAGGACATGAGAAGTCAGGTGAAAAGGAATTCTAGTGGTTTACATCAATGAGCACATGGAAATGAGCTAACATACTAGTTGCCTGCAGCCCAGCCCATGTCAGGCTGTCATTCCGCATATGCTTGGTGATGCTAGGTTGCTGCCCGAAGTGAGCACACACACATTCGCGCAATCAGCACTGTTCATACTCAATATTTGACTCCCTGCATTGTCTGTCGTTGTCACCCCGCCAAGTGACTGACCCAACCATTGAATCGTCAGTATGCCTAGAGCCACGATACCCCGAACATGGCCTTTTCATTGTAGTATCTGGAATGCCCTTCAGTACAAGGTGAAAAGAACTGTTGGTAGCT
>Ga0210383_10005522_pt1 | contig 11091 bp, 6 predicted proteins | sample IncBWC14OmetaG_FD_160072 | JGI IMG/M metagenome (GOLD analysis project Ga0210383, IMG submission 160072) | Forest soil microbial communities from Barre Woods Harvard Forest LTER site, Petersham, Massachusetts, United States - Inc-BW-C-14-O ...
ATCGAGGGTGGGCGCATCTTCGAGGCTCTCGACATGGATCTGCACCGCGAGCCGGCCTTCCTCATAGATCGAAACCTGCCGCGGCAGAACGTGACCGTGGAAATTGGAGCCGTCATAGTCATACACGGCATAAATTCCCGGAGCCTCCGACCATGTGCGCAACACGCCGGTCTCGGAGTCGACGCAGTCCTCACGCTCGACCCACGCACGCGGCGCAGGATTCGGCGGTAGCGAATAGCTCAGAAGGAAGCAGGTCAGCGGCCTGCCGTCGTGCACCACATCGGCCGCACGAATCTCGAACTTTCCGATGTCACGCAGCACAGGTCGCAACAGCACAGAGCGGATTAACTGAATGCGCAGCGGGATCGGCTGGGAGGGATTGGTGCCGTAGACGCGATCGGCGCCCACGCGAGTCACCTGCACATCGCCCAACCGCGCCGTCCAGCGGAACTGCGAGTGCCCGTCGTAGAACTCCTCCATCGTGCCCGAGCCCTCGTTCATGGTTGCGCCATTGGTTTCGAGGGAAACCTTCAGCGCATAGGGCACCTGGGCAGCCTGCAAATTGAAATTGTTTCGCGCGCGGCCAAGAAGGTCGAGCGCTGCGCTGCGGTCTGCCGGTTTCGAAAGAATTTTGGGCTCGCGCGTAACCAACTCGTGCGGGTCCGCTGGCGGAGGGTTGGTCTGACCGAATACCGCGGAAAAGCAACCCAGCGCAAAGACAAAGAGGAGAGATCCGAGGAGCCGAGAGGGCGTTGCCATAAGGCCTCCTTACATCGAGACACAAGCCCGGGGACCAGTTAGGAATTGTAACCAAGAATTGCGCCGCCGGCAATTTTGCGGTGAAACTGGTAGTGGGTCAGTTTCCTTTTCCACAGGGAGGGCGGTATGATTAGGCCCTTCCCTCGGAAATCAGGAAAGCCGCGGCCTTGGAATATGTAACCCGAACCTCGCCCGGCGGATTGGAATATTGGCATGACAGTTTGCGTGGCAGCATACTCCCAGAGCAAGAAAGCGTTTGTGTGTGCGGTCGACGAGATGATTTCGGCTACAGACATAAGCGCAGACAGTCTAGCGATCAAATTCTCCGGCATCGGTAGCAACTGGGTTTGCATGTTCTCGGCAGCTGACCTGTCTCCGGTCAGGCCAATCATCGCTTCGGTGAGACAAGCGATGAATCCCGCTCATGTACAGGAAACCGTTACCGAGGTGATCGCAGCATTTAAGGCGGCGTTTGAAGCGGAGAAGAGAAAAAAGATTGAAGCCACCGTATTGCCACCGGGGATAACGCTAGAGGAATTCTACCGCGTGGGATTACGGCAGTTTGGACCAGATATTTTTGCGCGCACCTACAACTTAATAGAGACTGTTGAAGTAGAGGTCAGCTTTCTTGTTTGTGGATTTTCTGAAGGAAGACCGTGCTTATTTACATTCTCGGATCCAGGCATAGAAAAAAACTATGACTTGGTTGGGTTCTGGGCAATCGGGAGTGGGACTAATAGTGCGATTGGGTCTTTATTCAATCTCAAGGGCGTGGCCTTACAGCACCGAGCCATCGAAGAGATTGTGTATCGAGTGTGCGAGGCCAAGTTCTATGCTGAAAGTGCGCTGGGGGTTGGAAAAGCGACAAGTGCGTTCATGCTTGAATCGAGCGGTGAGCGATACATGCTTGAGGCTGTTCCTCCGATCAGGACAATATGGGAGAACAATAGCAGTCGTCCGTTGCCAGCTGGGGCCGTCGAAGCGGTTCGGCAATCCCTAAAGAGGCCCAGCACTCAGGGCTCTTGAAACCGAGTTTTTGGTGGTTTCTGTGATATTCTTAAGAGGTTACGAAAGAAATCGCCCTGTCGTCTCCTTCCCAAGTCGCATCTAAAAAATTAACAATTGACCAAAGGTAATCCGCGATAGACTTATCGACCAACTGGAGGACCGCGATGCCAAAAGGCAAGAACCGAATCGTTGGCATAAAGGTCGTGTCCGCTGCTGGTTTCAGGAAAGCATTGGATTCTAGGGCGAGACGCGTGCTGGGCGTATCTGGTGCGGAATTTCTCAAGCAGTATTCCTCAGGGAGTCTAGGGCCGAGGTCTTTAGATCGGAAGCCTGGGACGCTGGAGCTTGCGACCATGTGCTTCTTTACCAAGGATCGAAGTGCCAGCAAAAAACCGAAACGACGCACATAGTAATTTTGCGCGATACTTTCGCGAGTCCCTATCGGTCGTCACCACTTCCACGCTAAAAATGCGCGTAGTGGGCGATGAGCGCGCTCTATTCTACGAGCCGCCGATCAGACTTCAGCGAAGCGCAGGAGATGATTTGTACCTAGCCGTCTTGCAGACTTATCGTGTCGTAGGCGCAGGCGACGGATTCAAAGTCAGCACAACTAGCTACAGTTATGAGCTGTTACTAAAGAAAGGCCGCGAACTCGAGACCATAGCGGAGTTTCACTGGCACCCTAACGCAGACGGCAACGTGAAGTGGCCCCATGTGCACGTAAAGGCCAATTCGCCTGAGGGCGCATTGGATCGAAAACACTTTCCGACAGCCCGCGTCGCGCTAGAAGACTTTCTCAGATTCCTTATGCGGGATTTCGAGGTGACAGCGATATTGCCCCGTGCGAAATGGAAGGAAATTCTGACACGAAACAAGAAGGAGTTTGTCGCCAATGCGAGTTGGCTCGACTACAAACCGCTAATTTCCTGATTTACGATTGATCCACGATCCACTTGGCAAATTGATTTGGACCACGCGGGCGTTTGCCCTTCCCGATGATCACGCAACCATATCGCCACCCGCAGGGATGCTAGAGGGAGGCTGCGGAAATTCAGACTGCACGCTACCGCTAAACTGCACGCCGGGCAGAAGGAAGCTCCTCCCAAAGCCACTTCGCGCCGAAAAGCTGTCAATAGCCAAGTAGTACACAGTTGAGGCTAAGTTGCTCACAGCTATGACAATATAAATCCGGAAAAATGACGGTTTCACCCATCTCAAACTGCTATACTGAAAGTATAGAGTAAAAATTCTGCAAATGAGGCGCGGCCCTTGGGCTGCGCCTTTTCTTTTTTGGGGGGGTCCGCTGTGATGTCGCGTGAGACCCTTCCTCCTGCCGCGACAGGGTCACTTATAGGGATCCTTCGACTGCGCGGGATCGTCTTTCAGACGATCCCACTTCGCTCAGGATGACAAGAACGCTCAGGATGACAACAAAAAAGAAGATGGGAGTTGGTGATGACACAGTGCAAGGGGTTCAGGACTTTCAAGGAACGCGGGGAGTGGGTGGAATTGCAGTTTATGGCTCGGGCGGTGCGGAATGGGTTCAAGGTGTCGAAGCCCTGGGGAGATTCTTCGGCTTACGATGTGGGGATTGAATCGGGAGAGCGGATTCTTCGGGTGCAGGTGAAGTCGACGGACTGCCGGACGCAGTATGGATACTTGTGCCAGTTCAAGCCCAACGCGCACAGCAAACCTTACACGCTGAAGCAGGTCGACTTTTTTGCGGCTTATGTGATTCCGGAGGATGTGTGGTATTTGATTCCGGCGGCGGTGCTTTTGCGGGGGAAAAAGAAGAAGGCTTTGACACTTTTGCCGGAGAAGCCGCGGCATCCGGAGCGGTATAAGTGTGAGGGGTATCGGGAGGCTTGGGGGTTGATGTTGCCGGAAAGGCCACAGGAATCGGAGGCGAAGTCGAAGGTAACGTCAAAGGCAATCGACGTGAGTGCCTGTTCCACACGAGCAAAATCGGCGGTTTCAAGGCAGGGCGATGCGCCAGGCCTATCCCGCCGCGGACCTACACGGCCACCGTCTCCGCACTCGGCTTCGCCGCCAGCAACTGCCTCAGCACGTACTGCAAAATCCCGCCGTTAGCGTAGTAAAGCGCTTCCTGCGGCGTATCGATTCGCACCAGTGCCTCGAACTCGATGGTCTTCCCTTTGGCTTTGGCGCGAACTTTTACCTGGCTTCCAGCGGCGAAGTTCTCTACCACGTCGCGGATGCCGGTGATGTCGAACACTTCCTCACCAGTCAGCTTGAGCAATTCCGCGTTTTGGCCGGCAGGAAATTGCAGGGGAAGAACCCCCATGCCGACGAGGTTGGAGCGATGGATGCGTTCGTAGCTCTCTGCGATCACGGCTTCGACCCCCAGCAGGCGCGGGCCTTTAGCGGCCCAGTCGCGGGAGGAGCCGGAGCCATATTCTTTTCCGGCCAGAATAATAAGCGGCGTGCCTTCCGCAATGTATTTCTGGGAAGCGTCGAAGATCGACATCTCCTCGTTGTCGGGCAAGTAGCGGGTGAAGCCGCCTTCCACGCTGACCAGTTTGTTGCGCAAGCGGACGTTCGCAAAAGTTCCGCGGACCATCACTTCGTGATTGCCGCGGCGCGAGCCGTAGGAGTTAAAGTCGGCGGGCTTGACGCCGTGCTCCTGCAAGTATTTTCCGGCGGGGCCGTCTTTCTTGATGGAGCCGGCGGGAGAGATGTGGTCGGTGGTGACGCTGTCGCCGAGCACCGCGAGGACGCGCGCGCGCTTGATGTCTTCTACCGGCGCCGGTTTGATCTTCATACCCTCGAAGTAGGGAGCGCGGCGGATGTATGTGGAATCTTCTTCCCAGGCGTAAGTCTGACCTTTGGGAATCTTGAGGCCGCGCCAGCGCTCGTCGCCCTCAAAAACTTCAGCATAAGTTTTCGAAAACATCTCCGCGGTCACAGACTGCTGGATGGCCTCGTCGACTTCGCGCTGCATGGGCCAGAGGTCGGCGAGGTAGACAGGGTTGCCGTCCCTGCCCTTGCCGATGGCCTCGGTGCGGAGGTCGATGTCGATGCGTCCGGCGAGCGCGAAGGCTACCACCAGCGGCGGCGACATTAAATAGTTGGCGCGGACTTCGGAGTTGATGCGGCCTTCGAAGTTGCGATTGCCGGAGAGCACGGAAGCGACCACCAGATCTTTTTCATCGATCGCTTTCGAGACTTCTTCCGGCAGCGGGCCGGAGTTGCCGATGCAGGTGGTGCATCCGTAACCCACGATGTGGAATTTCAACTTCTCGAGATACGGTGTCAGGCCGGCGTTCTCGAGATAATCACGGACTACTTTCGAGCCCGGCGCCAGCGATGTTTTCACCCACGGCGGAACGGACAGGCCTTTTTCAACCGCCTTCTTCGCTAACAATCCGGCGCCGATCATCACTGAAGGGTTTGAAGTGTTGGTGCAGGAAGTGATCGCCGCGATGACGACACTGCCGTGCTTGAGCGAATCCTTTACGCTCCGCGAGACGTGCTCGTGCACGTTTGGATCCTCCACGCCGATAGCAGCGGGGCTGCCGCCTTCCTGCTCCCATCGGGCGGAATTGGTGGCGGAGTTGGTCGCTCCCGACCCGTTGGTTTTCGCTCCCGCCTTCGGTTTGATGAGTGACGGAAGAGCCTTGTGAAAAGAGTCGGCGGCCTGGGAGAGGATCACGCGGTCTTGCGGGCGCTTCGGGCCGGCCAGGCTGGGCTCAACCGTGCCAAGGTCGAGCGTGAGCAGTTCGGAGTATTCGGCTTCCGGAGTTTTGTCGTCGTGGAAAAGTCCCTGCTCGCGGCAGTAGGCTTCGACCAGAGCTATGAGTTCGTCGCTGCGTCCGCTCAGCTTCAGATATTTCAAACTTTCTTTGTCGACAGGGAATATGCCGCAGGTAGCGCCGTATTCCGGCGACATGTTGGCGATGGTAGCGCGGTCAGCGAGCGGCAGATCGCGCAGTCCAGGTCCGAAATACTCGACAAACTTTCCCACCACTCCATGCTTGCGCAACATCTCAGTGATCGTGAGAACGAGATCGGTAGCAGTAGCGCCTTCGCGCAAACGCCCACTAAGCTTCACGCCAACTACAAGCGGAATCAACATGGAAACAGGCTGCCCGAGCATCGCGGCTTCCGCCTCAATCCCGCCCACGCCCCATCCAAGCACCCCAAGCCCATTCACCATAGTTGTGTGACTGTCGGTGCCTACCAGGGTGTCGGGGTAGGCTGTGCGCTTGCCGGTAGTTTCGTGGACGAAGACTACTCTCGCCAGGTATTCGAGATTTACCTGGTGAACTATTCCGGTGTCGGGGGGGACTATTGCCAGATTGCGGAAGCCGGTCTGTCCCCAGCGGAGGAAGGAGTAGCGCTCTTTGTTGCGTTGGAATTCGAGAAGAGCGTTTACGTCGAAGGCGCTGGTGGTGCCGAATTCGTCGACCTGGACTGAGTGGTCGATTACTAGTTCCACTGGCTGGAGCGGGTTGATCAGAGCGGGATCGCCGCCTAGTTGTTGCATGGCGTCGCGCATGGCAGCGAGGTCGACTACGCAGGGTACGCCGGTGAAATCCTGGAGCAGGACGCGGCTGGGAGTGAAGGCGATTTCTTTGTCGGGCTGGGAGTTTTTATTCCAGGCGGCCATGGAACGGATGTCTTCTTTTTTTACGTTGCGGCCGTCTTCGGTGCGCAGCAAGTTTTCCAGCAGGATGCGGAGGCAGAAAGGGAGATGTTTGGTGGAGATGGCTTGCTGGTCGAGGGCGTCGAGTCGGTAGATTTCGTATTCTTTGCCGCCGACTTTGAGAATGGAGCGGGTGTTGAAAGTATTTAAGGACATGATTGGCTTCCTGGAACCTTTAAGTTTAGTCGTTTTGGGGCGGATTGCGTAGAGGCGTGGGACGTGCGGATTATTTTTTGGAGAGGAAGTAGAGGTCGTCGTAGCCGCCGGGGCGGGCGTAAACCACCGAAGAGAGATCGGGGGAGACGGCGAAGGCGTTGCCGCCGTAGTCTTCTCGAAGAGAGAAAGGGAGTTTGAGGGCTGGGACTGGAGAGCCGACGGGGGTGCCGTTGTGCAAGGGCTGGCGGAAAATGATGGTTTCGCCGTGGGCGGCGAGAGAGTAGAGGAAAGACTTGCCGTCGGGTGAATACAGGGCCATGAAAGACACGATGCCGGACTTCAGGGTGGTGCACTTTTTATCGGCGACGGAGTATTGATAGAGGCCAGGATTGTCTCCCCAGAGCGAGGAGGTGATGATGAATTTGTTGTCGGGAGAAGAATCGACGGCCATGCCACAGTGGTCGAAAAAGGGGGCTGCGGGAGAGCCATCTAAAGAGAGTCTCCAGTTCTTATCGGCGCGAGTACTTTTGTCGGAGCCGCCCAATATTAAAGAGTGATCGCCGGTTTCCCAAATGACGAAGCCGACAAAATCTCCCGACCAGGGCAACTCATGAAGATGCGTGCCATTGGCATCGATGATAAAGAGCTGCCAGTCCGTCCCGGTACGATCGGCAAAAAGAAATTTGCTTGCGTCGTTGGACCATCCCAATGTTTCCAAGTTAGCGCCGGAAGAAATAAGTTTCACGGGGTTGTGGCCGGCGGAATCCGAGACCCAGAGTTCTGTTCTATCCGCTTCGGGTTGGGTGATGTATGCCAAGTGCTGGCCGTCATTTGAAAAGATGGGCTGACTTGTGTCCTCGGTTACGAGATCAGAAAATTGTTTGGAGGCGGCGCGATAGAGAGTCAGGGTTCCGGCACTTCTGCCGTTAATGAAGTAAATGCCCTTGCCGTTCGGGTCGGACATGGGGCTTCTGTCAGGGCCGGGACCGAAAGTGACTTGCTTCAAGGAATGATTATCGAGAGAGAACTCCCAGAGGTTGGAAATGCCGTTGACCTTGCGGCTCACATATAGGCTTTTGCCCGGAACAGCCCACGAGGTGTGGGCAGAGGTCTCCGGCAGATCGGCCAGGTCTTCGATCTTGCGGGTGGAGAGATCCAATCGCTGGAAGGACATCTTGCTGGAAGTGCCGAAGGTGATCAGGAGGCTCCGCCCGTCCGGGTAAGCCTTGAGGCCAAACCCTAAGTTGGTGCTGACGGGAGCGGTGTAGAGCAGCTCTTCGCCAGAGCCAGTCCTCAACGTTCGAACGATGCGAGCGTCAGCTTTCTGGATGAACAAAGACTGGCCGTCGGGCGATGAGACGACATTAAAACCCGCAGCCAAGTGTTTCGGAGAGCCACCCAAGGTAGGTATGGTCCAGATCTCGAATTCACCAAGAGTCTGCACGAAGTAAATTTCAGTGCCGTCGAAGGAGAAATTCACAACAATCTTATTGACTTCGTCGTGAGTGAGTTGAAGAGGGGCGCCGCCGGAAGTGAGCATGACGAAGACCTGGTCGTAGCCGTCGACGGGAGAGGTGAAAGCGATGGTGCGGCCGTCGGGGGAGAGACTGGGGTAGTCGATCGACTTGTTCCACTGGCTGATTTTTGTGACGGTGGCCGGACCTTCGGAGGGCTGGCGATTCAGAGCAAAGCGGTAGACGCCATAGCCAGCGGCGAGAACGAGAAGAAGGAGCAACACGCCAAGGGAAAGAACTTTGCCTTTGTTGCGGGAGGCGGCTGCGGCGATGATGGAACTGTTGGAAGGATGGGCAGCCGACGCTCCTGAAGGAGCGGTGGCTGAAGCTGAAGGGAGGGTTTCCGGGGAGGCGGAAAATCCCGGGTGCGCAGAAGAAGAAGAGAATGCGGCGGGGACTGAGCCGCTGGAGACGCGTCCGGAACCGGTGTCGCGGCGCAGGCGCTTAAGATCGGCGCGAAGTTCGGCGGCATTCTGGTAGCGGAGGTCGCGATCTTTTTCGAGGGCCTTGCCGATGATGCGTTCGAGTTCGGGGGAAACGTCTGGGTGGAGGCGGGTGGGGGAAAGAGGTGCACGATTGAGGATGGCTTCGAAGATTATGCCGGAGGTTTCACCGCGGAAGGGGAGCGATCCGGTAGCCATTTCATAGAGCACGGCGCCGAAGGAGAACAGGTCAGAACGGGCATCGAGTTCCTTGCCGCGAACCTGTTCGGGTGACATGTAAGCCATGGTGCCGAGGGCTGAGCCGGGGCTGGTGAGATGGTCGGAGTCGACGCCGACGGTGGCGAGAGTGGCGGCGGCGGATTCGGCTTCGGGGCGAGGAGTGGTGACTTTAGCCAGGCCGAAATCGAGAATCTTGGCGTGGCCGCGTTTGGTGATGAAGATGTTGGCCGGCTTGATATCGCGGTGAACGATGCCTTGAGCGTGGGCGGCATCGAGGGCATCGGAGATTTCGATGGCGAGGTCGAGGAGGCGCTCCATGTCTATGGGACGGCCCGCGATCAGATACTTGAGAGTTTGGCCCTCGAGACATTCCATGGCGATGAAAGTCCGTCCGTTTTCTTCGCCAATGTCGTAGATGGTGCAGATGTTGGGATGGTTGAGAGCGGACGCGGCTTTGGCTTCGCGGCGGAAGCGAGCGAGGGATTGGGGATCTTTGGCGAGGTCGTCAGGAAGAAATTTAAGAGCCACGAAGCGATCAAGGCGCGTGTCCTGAGCCTTGTAGACGACGCCCATACCGCCGCCGCCGAGCTTTTCGATCACGCGGTAATGAGAGATGGTTTGTCCGACGAGTGAGGACGAATCGCTCATTTCACTTGGCACGCAGGGAGTGCGTCCACTGAATGCACATCTTAGGTTGGGCGCGGGGACAAGTCAACGAGGCGGCACGCGGCAGCTTCACAAAAAATACACAGGTCCTTCGTCGGGAGTCGCTCGCTTCGCGTGCGACTCCGCTTCCTCAGGATGACAAGGGGCCGCGTCTTCGTGGGCGGGGGAGTTTGGCGCGGCGGTTTACAGAAAATTACATACCGCGATCTCGACGGAGAGTAGCATCATGGCCTTATGAAACCTAAATCGCGGGTTGGTCATCTATCTAACTAGGAAAGATTCAGGCGATGTTAGTGCAGGGGAGGTTCAAGCATATGAACATATTCGGACGCATGGGAAGTTTTTCAGAGCATCGATTGGGCCAGAGGAGTCTGGGTTGCCTGTTGTCGGTGGTTCTGGTGTTCGCGACCTTGCCTCAGAATGTGTGGGCGCAAGACCAAGGTGCGCCGGCTGAGGCCGCTCCAGTTCAAGGTGCGGCGGATCAGAGCGCGCCGGCACCTGCTCCGGCGCCACCGTACACGCAGCAGACTCCCGAGCAATTGCAGCAGTTGGTCGCGCCGATTGCGCTGTATCCGGATTCATTGGTGGCGCAGATCCTGGCTGCGTCGACGTTTCCCGAACAGGTGGTAGAGGCGGACCGATTTGTGCAAGCGCATCCTGATTTGAAGGGTACTGACCTGGGTAACGCTGTGGACCAGCAACCGTGGGATCCGAGCGTGAAGGCGCTGTCGGCATTTCCTTCGGTGCTGGGAAATATGGACAAGAACCTTTCATGGACGTCATCGCTGGGCGATGCCTACTACAACCAGCAGAAGGATGTGATGGATGCGGTGCAGGTGATGCGGCGAAAAGCGGAAGAGGCCGGCAATCTGAAGACTACACCGCAGCAAACGGTTACGGACCAGGACTCGGATATCGAGATTGCGCCTACCGATCCGGATGTGGTTTACGTTCCGGCGTACGATCCGTGGCTGGTTTACGGATATCCGGTGGTGGCGTGGCCGGGATGGTATCCGTACCCTGGAATCTGGTTTGGCGGGCCATATCTTTCATTCGGACTTGGGTTCGGAATCGGGTGGTGGGGCGGGTTTGGATGGGGATGGGGTCACTGGGGATTCGACTGGCATGACCATTACGCGAGGTTCAACGGCGGGAGGTACTACTCCGGGAGCAGAACGTTTTATAACCGGGGCGCCTACGCTCGTGGCGGATTTGCACGAGGCGGCGGTTTTGACCGAGCCGGCGGCGGCTTCGACCGAGCCGGAGGGGCCAGACCTTTCGATGGAAACCGGCAGGCGGCTCGAGGATATGCAGCACCGCGCGGTCAGAGCGGGGTGCGATCTGGGGCCTTCAGCGGCTACGACCATGGAGGGCAGACCAGGAACTTCTCATCGCGCGGAAGCGCCAGCTTCGGTGGCGGATTTCATGGCGGCGGAGGGTTCCACGGAGGCGGAGGCGGCGGGCGACGGTAATCGGACCCGCGATGGGTTTCCAGTTGTTCGAAGACTTTGAAATACGGAGAAGCCATATGCAGCGAGCGATGTTGAATTTCTATGAAACTCGTCGGGCAGATCTGCTTGCGGCGGCCGCGGTTGTGGTTCTTGTGACGGGGTGCTTTACATTGCCGTCCGCGGCGCAGCAAACGGGCCAGAAAACTTTT
>Ga0210383_10005524_pt1 | contig 11088 bp, 14 predicted proteins | sample IncBWC14OmetaG_FD_160072 | JGI IMG/M metagenome (GOLD analysis project Ga0210383, IMG submission 160072) | Forest soil microbial communities from Barre Woods Harvard Forest LTER site, Petersham, Massachusetts, United States - Inc-BW-C-14-O ...
CCCCTTATCCTTTTTCTCCTTCACCTTCTGCCCATCTTCGGCCTCTTCCTCGTCGTTCATCTCCGCCCTTGTATTCCCCTTGCCCTTCTTCGCCTTCGTCTTCTCCTCATCTTTGGCATCTTTCTCATCCTCCACCCTGGCCTTTGCTTTCCCCTCATCCTTCTTTGGCTGTGGCTTCGGCTTCGGCTGCTCCCCATCTTCGGCCTCTTCCTCGTCGTTCATATCTGCCTTCTCATCCTCATTGTGACCTTCAGTCTTGATCCCCTTATTGTCCTCCACCTTGACCTGTTCTCTCTTCGGCTTCTCATCTTTCTCCTCCTCAGAACTATCAAGCACAACGGACGACGACTTGATGATCCTTCTCCGGGTGCTTGATTTTCGGCGGCTTGACTGCGGAACCTCCGCTTTCGCCTGACCTATCTTGGTGATGGGTTTTGGCGTCGGTCGTGTCACCCTGGCCTCCGCCTCCTCTGCGCCCTCGTCATCTTCGACTGGCGCCTCCGTTCTGCCTGTCCTTGACTTCTTGGCAACCGTCGGCTCGGGATCGCGGTTCGTGGCCTTTCTCTTCACCGAAGATATCCCTTTTGACAACGTCGGATCGTTCGACGATGGACCGCTCGGCTTCACCTTCTTGACGGTCTGTACGTCCTCTTCATCGTCGCTGACATCATCCTTCTTTCTCTTTACTCCTTCCGCCACAGTTGCCTGCTTCGCTTTCCCCAACTTGTCCTTCTGCTTTCCCGACGATGGAAAATCCCCCTTGAACTGGTTGCTGGGCTTCGGTCCGAGCACTGTGGATACGTCCGGTCCCTTTTGCGATCCTATACCCCGGGAAGTGATCCGGGAAACAGATCCCGATGCGATGTCGGCGCCGGGACCCTTCGTACTGTTGCCCATGGGTGTCAAAGATAGTGGGGCGTTGGGAGGAGGCCGAGACAATGTCTCGGGCTCCGGCGCTAATGACGGAATGATATTGAATACATTAGAATAAAAGACTCGGTACTGATGTACTTACAGGAAGGAGGGGTCCACAATCCTTCTGGCTGCACCAGACCGTCAACTCTTGGGTCGTCCGCGGTAATTGCGCCCCAGTTAACGCACTTGTCCACCCTTCCCTCCATCTCCGAAAGCTCTTCTGCTGAACTGGCAAGTTGCCTAGGCACGTACGGCCACGGACGGACCTTTTGGAGTTCGACGTATAGGGCGTCCTGAAAAGAAAGCCTGATCAATTTAATGAACAGGTCATAATGTGATGATATGCTTACAACAACAGCGGCCAGTTCGTTCTGCAGTTCAGAGCGACGCGTGTTGTTGCCAGCGAGAGCCTCTGCAACTATGGCCTTGATCCTACGTGCGTCGGCAAAAACCCGGGCTTGCATTGGGGAGATGGGAGCGACACGTTCTTGAGTTCGAGAATCGGTCATAGTAGCAGATGTTGAAGACGTGTGTGGAGAGGGAATGGGTACTTCTGTTAGTTACGCGCTGGGCCAGGACAATGACTCGGAATTCGATATGAATCCAAAAAATGTAATTGAACCATCATGTGACATGCCAAACATGTATAAACATGAACCTTGGTGCCACTTGCTTCTTCATTTTCTTAGATCTTGTGGCACCATGATTACAGACTCGACTTCATATTCTCATGAAATCGGCGAGTCGCCGAGTTTGCCGGTGCCGCAGAGGGAACAGAGTCCCCTGACTTCTCACGGGTCTTCAAGCAGTGAGGCAATTTCAACTTGTCTCGCCTTGTATTGATATCTATTTGTTCAAGGTACTTTAGTGTCTCGTTATGGCGTATCTCGCATAACGAAAGTGGCATCGGTAGCCCCTGCGGAAGTCAAATTTGTCTCCGACAAACCTCTTGGTGCGTACATACATCCAATCTGACTAACATCTGCGGCTAAAAACTGCCATTCCCAACAGGGTCTACTAAGGCTACTTCGGTGACTGGTCGGTATTCATTCAAGGCAATACAGCAATCAATGAATTCGGACCCAAAACCACCTGCCGAGGTCTCACCAATGCCCCTTCGGGAACGATTCTCGTTCAAGGCTTTACAGTCGACGCTGCCGAAAGACATCCCAGTTCCTTCGGCGGGAAGATACTCGATAAAAGATCTGCAGTCGGCGCAACCCACCTCGCCGCCGAAAACCAAGGCTCCTTCGGCAGGAAGATATTCATTAAAGGATTTGCAGTCGGCACAACCCACCTCCTTGCCGCCGAAACCCGTGGCTCCTTCGGCGGGAAGATATTCTTTCAAGTATTTGCAGTCGGCGCAACCCACCTCCTCGCCGCCGAAACCCGTGGCTCCTTCGGCAGGAAGATATTCTCTCAAGGATTTGCAGTCGGCGCAACCCACCTCCTCTCCGCCGAACCCCATGATTCCTTCTGCGGGAAGATATTCGCTAAAGGATCTGCAGTCAGCGCAGTCCGGCCGGTCGATATCGCCGGAGGCGACTATCGCTTCAGGAAGGAAATTTTCCCTGAAGGCTTTGCAGTCGTTGCAAAATGCCTCCCCTGCTTCGGAATCGACGACGGCATCGAAGACCGCACCTGCGACAGGGAGATTTTCCTTCAAGGCTTTACAACGAACAGGACCATCGGCGACATCCATGTCACCACCTATGGCCCTGCCAACTCAAGTTCCGGTGTCTGGGAGATACTCTCTCGTTGGACTACAGTCAAACGAACCAACTGGTTCTGTTTTACTGCTGTCGCCCTCGCCATACAAAGAGAAACGAAGGGCCGACAGTCCGCTCGGTATGTATGGAACATTTTCGCATGTATGGATTTGTATCAATAATCTGGCATATTAGAAAATGACGCGAAGCGTATTCGGCCATCATCTCCAAGGCATGTGAGGCTTCTGCTTCCTGGGGATGACATGGAGATTATCCCCGGAGTATCTTCCTCGGCATACACATCCCAAGCTTCATCCTCGGATGCAACCGCATCTTCGTCCTTGGGTCCAACCCCAGCTTCCTCCTCGGATGCAACCGAATCTTTGTCCTCGGATGCAGCTTCATCCTCGAATGAATCCTCCTCAGCATCAGATTCATTGCCTGCTCCGAGGGCGATTCGCAAGTTGCCAGACAGTTCATCGGATTCGGAGAGTTCATTGTCACCCATAACGACTTCGCCGAGTATCTCCCTGAACCCATCATCGCCCAGTCTTTCAGAGGCATCATTGCCGGTTCCTTTGCCGGTTCACCGACGGGCACAATCACCGACTGACAAGTCAGAAGAGCCAGAATCGCCCACCACAAGTCGTATATTTGAAGACGCAGATACCTTGTTTAACTGCTTCGCGCCTTCTCGGGAGGATCCACGGCATGTCGCGAGTATGCCGATCTATAATGCTCACCAAGCACTCATGGCGGAGTACGCAAGGGTTACGCAGAGATTGAAACAACAGATGAAGCAATATGACTTGCTCAAGGGGGTGCGTGATGGACTAGATGCATTGGTTGACAATTACAATTGGACAGAAAGTCAAAGCGAAGGCAGTTGAAGTGAATCATTTGTGGCAGTGTAATAAAATTGCAGCAATGGAAGTCAATGTCGAGAACGTGATGTAGCTACCATATCAGTCAGCCAAGGATATAGATGTAAGGCAAGTATGAACGCGATACTTGGTGACTGAAGCAAGGGACCGTGTTGTTCGGCATAGATGAAGTCGGTGCAACGCTGTAGTGATTCGGCGTCGATGTGAGAAATCCGAAAGGAATCCGGCATGATGGACAATGTATGAGGGACTTAAATGGATTCGGCGTATATTAAGCTCGTTGGAGCGGCCGTGGTTATTCGGTGTGAATTTGCTCATCGGCCGAACACTGGGCAGCCGAAAGGAATTCGGAATGACGGATGATATCTAATGTTTGGCGTATATAAACTTGTCGGAGCCAGCCACGGGTATTCGGCGTGGGTCTGGTTATCGGAAAGACGCTGCAGCCTTAGGGATCCGGAATTGACAGACGATGTCTAATTGGCCGAATATTCGGCGTATATCAACTCTGTCGGAGCCAGCCGCGGTTATTCGGGTGGATATGCTCATCGGCGAGACACTGATCATCCGAAGGACATCCCGAAACATGGAGACAATGTACGATTGACCGAATATTCGGCGTATGTAGGCTCGTCGAGTGTTTTGGCGTGGATGCGCTCATCGGCAAGACGCCGGTCATCCAATGGGAATCCGGAATGACGGATGATATATGACGGTTGTATCCGGCGTATATGAGCTCCTCGAAAGATCGCTGTAGCGCATCGGCATGGATGTTGCGTGCGCATCGGCCGGACACTGCGCATCCGAAGGGAATCCGGAATGATGGACAATGTTGTCTTCGGCCCATATCAGCCCGTCGGAGCCGGCGGCGGTTATACGTCGTGGATGTACTCATCAGCGCGCCGCTGGGAAGCCGAAAGACATTCGGAATGATGGACTGTGTATGGATCCGGCGTATATAAGCTCGTCGGTACGCCACCAAATGAACATCCCCCTTCCCTTCCAGCCCATGGACGTCAAGCCACATCACTGACAGATGCTTTAAACTGATGGAAGCATGGAGATGGACTTTGAAATTACTTGATTACTCAGTTCTCGATCGGTCACAAAAGTTATATATTCATTTATCAGTTCATTTTCAGCGGTTAGGTTGGGTTCTTTTGTTCTCAAATCATACGGCGTCCTTTTTCTCTACCTTTTATTTGAAGGCCTTGTAGAAATTCAAATGGTGAGATGAGTTTCCAAGTGAATTACAATGAACCCATACTTTGATGAAATTTTGGCCTTTTTTGGATTCGTCTCGGCATCATCGAAATCTGCCGCTCTTTTTGAAGCCGACCTTGTTGTCACTCCTTGGGATGCTGGAACAGGTGTTTGTGCAGGAGTGTGGTGTTGAGGAAGTCCTTGAATTTCAGCAACAGCCGAGTTTTCTTTCGGTGCCTTCGGCTTATCCTTCTTCGGGATCGGGATTGGCCTCGGCCTCAGTGTCTCTGCGATTTCCCCAGGTACAGGTGCTTTAGTCGGACCTGGAGTTTGCTTCCTTGATGAAAGCTTGGATTTGGATTTTTTGGGTGCCTTGGCCGGCACATTCTTGGAGCCCTCCGATCCAGTCGAATTCGGCGCCGAATTCGCTTCGTCAACGGTCGGCATCAGCGAAGTCCCAGGCCTGCTTATCCTGAGTGCAGATTTTAACTTCGGCGGTAATACTTCAACTTGGTCCCCCTCATCACTGAAATATCCCATCGGCTCAAGCCCACCATCAATATCGATGACCTCCCTATCACTGGAGTCCCCAGATGTCTTGCCCTTCTTTCTTCGGCTTTCACCCTCGTCACTTTGGGAACCATTGAGGTCACCATCGGGGCTAGAATCCTTCCTCTTGTAGACCCTTTTCCTTTTATTTTCGGTCTTTTTCTCGTTCTTCTCCCCCTCCTCATCCTCTTCCCCCTCTTCCCCCTCCTCCCCCTCCTCCTCTTCCTCCTCCTCCTCCTCTTCTTCTTCTTCCTCTTCCTCCTCCGATGTCAGCTCAACATACTTTTCTTTGCCTTTGTTCTTCGCAGCGGCTTTCTTTGCCGAACGTATCGCAGCGGCTTTCTTCTTTGCCGAAAGTTTCACTGCGCCGTTCTTCTTTGCCGAGCGTTTCGCCCGTGTTGGCGTCGGCTCCCATGAGGCTTTTACAATCTCCTTGTTTGTATTCAAATATGCCTTGAAGGCAAATGTGATTTTGACCTTCGGGTCATTCTGCCTCTGCCTCCAAAACTTTAGCAATGGCTCGGCGCCGACTCGACCCATTTTAGTGGGCTCCTCCAGTGTAATGCCTTCGGGCAAATATTCGGCCTCGATGAAAGCACCCTGGTTTTTGGATAATGCAGCCCATGCCACTTTTAACTTTGGATTAGAACTGGCAAGACCTTTTTGACGTGTTAGCTCATCTTGATGGACTGCAACAATAAATTTCTTACGCCAATGGTAAGTGACAAATGCCCTAAGGATTCCAAGCTCGCGAGTCAGTTCCTCCTTCCCCGTCCTGGTTTTGGTTTCACTATCCCCCGGCTCGGGCAGCAGAGGTTCACCATCATCGGCGCTCTCCAGCTGCAATAGGCCTTTTGGCTTGACCCTAGCTACCTTTCCTACATCTTCTCCAGAGTCGTGTTCTGTTTAAATTATGAGAGCGGTTTGATCGGCAGTTATTACCGAAAACATAATCGGCTCACTCAGCTCGGCCTCGGCATAATCCTCCCACTCATCCAACACTGGTTGCGTTTTCCAATTGGGGTTCTTCTTGGTAAAGGCATCTCCTTCTCCGAGCTGGTCATTATAATCATGCCTGGTTGACAATCAGCTTGGAAAGTCTACAAATAAACAGCAAATACTTGCTGTGAAATGCAGATGTTTTTTTCGGTATCCATATGTGCCGATAAAACAAAAACCCTCATTCCCAACTGCTGGTACATCTGCTGAGTAAACTCTTTCACATATCTCATGCCGTAGTTCTCGGCAATCCTGGCGACCGATTAGATTAAATTTCCACTCTAGAGACAGAAGGTGACTGACTTTCGCCGAACTCCCGGCGGTGGACCCATATTGTTCCATTCAATCGCAAGCTGCTGAAACTCCATCTTCTCCTTTCCAGACAATCCATTGCAGTGCATGGCCCGTCCCTCTTGATACTTCGCAAGATAATTTTTCCTCCCCGGATTTGCACCCGACAAATCTCTCACTATCACCTCAATTTTTTTCTTATCCACATCCGACGCAACCCGCCTCCATGTCCACCTTTTCGTATACCGAATTTTGTCCTTTTTCCTCCTTTTCCTCCCGAAGTTGTTAAACCAATTCTTCATTTTCTATCGTGATCCGCTCCAGGTTGATGGGCTGGGATTAAATGGAACTGAACATATACATACCTTCTTTGCACTTGCCTGCTGTTTGCTAGTGGAGTCGGGTGAAAGAACCTTGATTCGCTTCCAGGCTTTGGTGAAAATGTCCGCTCGGCTTTTCATATCAGCTTCCCTGAACTCTTCCAAGTACTCTTTGACGATGACAACGTGGGCTTTGGGCAATCCATTAGAGGTTGCATGAGACATGAGTGCTGGGCGGAGATCTGTGGAATAAATGAGAATGAAGTTGGACAATCCGGTTCAGGTCGATTATGGTCTAATACTTGTTGCCTATTGTGGACAGGTGATCGATTTTAGATATCCTGGCAATGCCTGTAAGCTCAGAATAAATTCACAATAATAAGAATTGAGCCTGCATTTAAAGGCCTTTTGGAACAGTATAGTTCAATATAATGCATGTCCAGAGAAATACAGAAGGTCGTAGAACACATATGTTCAGGAAATCATAGTCGAGTTGCCACATCCGTTTTCAATAGTCTTGCATTGATCACTCACCGTCATGCCCAATTCTCGCACAAAAAAACTGGCTCCCTCTATCCGGAGAGTTACATGGAGAGAGAGACAGACTTCCAGAGGCACTACCACTAGACAAGTGCATCTGAAAGCCTCACCCATTCTGTCAAGGTCATCCTCTCCAACAAAGGCCTCAGCCTCAGCCTCAGCCTCAGCCCCTGAAAACATGGATTTTCATTTCGGTCACGATTTCAATGAACAACCTCGTACTAGCAAGGTGAACTTCTCTTCATCCATTCAATCATTCACAGACCTATTTGATAATAATAGTCACAAAATGATTATCTTCGCGAGTGGCTGCCAAAGAGGCCTGCCTATCTATATAAGATTATCGAATGCGAAGCACCGCCGCCGAATAGGGGTTGTAGCAAGTGTACCCAAAGAGATGGTGTCTGGAGGTGCTTGGAATGCCTGGGAAAACCGCTTCTTTGCACGGATTGCTGCCGGCTTCAACACTCCCTGTTGCCTTTTCACCGAGTGGAACAGTGGACTGGAAATTATTTTGAGCCATCCTGGATGAGACAGGTGGGGGTAGTAATCCAGCTGGGACATGGCGGTAAACCATGCCCAAGAAATTCCAACCAAAGTGACAGTTTTGACGATCCCGCCGATCAGTGGGAGGATGATGATGAAGAGGAAGAGGAAGAGGGGACTGAAGGAGCCGACTGCCTACAGGACATCCAACCGGCTCCAGGTGTATATGACCCCCATGGAAATACTATCATGGTGATTGTCGATAAGTCTGGAGTTCACCATATTCCTGTACACCATTGCCGATGCGACGGACATGCCGCCGACGACATGCAGCTGCTAGAAATGGGCCTATTTGCTGCCTCATTTAAAAGGATTAAGACCGCATTCACTTTTGGTGTATTGGATGACTTCTTGATGGATAACCTGGAGTGCAAGACATCGGCGCTCCATTACTTCAGCAAACTCCGGCGAGTGACCTGCAGCGCCTTCCCCCATACAGTCCCAGTGAGTTTGTTGTCCCGTTTTATGCATCTTCGGTCATGTATACATGTATGACAACTGCGTAGAATCGGTATCAAGAGCTGATAAGAGTGAGCCGACAGTGGCGGAATCTCCGAGACCGGAAATGGCATGGCTTTGGCCATGAATCTCGGGAACCGGGCCACGGCGAACTTGCTTTGTTTTGCCCGACATGTCCGCAACCCGGTATAAATTTGCCCGAAAATTGGAAGGAAGATGAAAACCAGTAGGAAATAAGTCACAAATCTCCAGTACATTTGACCGAGGGCCTGTCCTTTGCCAGAATTGTCCACACCAGAGGCGTCGTCCAAGACGGCAACTTCTCGGCAGTTCACCAGAAGCAAAAGAAGCCCGAGGATGATGTGATGCTATCGAAAGGCGATGGTTTCATGGCAGAACAAACCCGATACCAGGCGCATCTGGCAGTGGCAAAGGAATACAAAGAGGTGAGTGCGCCGATGAAGTTACAAAAGATTTACTTACAGCTGACCTCAAATTAAGCCCCCAACATGCAATGAGCACCATGCTCTTAATGATAGGGACCAAAACCATGTTGGATGTGATGTGACTGGTATCGGTGCAACGGCTTGTTGGCATGGCTGCTTTTGTCCATCTTCGGTGGTTGATTTTCAAAAGGGGGAAAGGTATTTTCGGCCGCTATGCTAGAAATGAAACGCGCCGCTGAATTGGTATCAGACAAATGAACATGGACTACTCCTTCTCCGAAGCGCTGAAACACAGCAACATGGGAGACATATCTCGGCTCATTGCCATGTATGATGTCATGTGTCAATATTGGACGAATTTGGAACGGAGATTCGATGAAAGTCCGTTCCTGTCATTCCCAACAGCAATGAATATTCTCCGAGGGATCGGCCTTTTTCATGTGCATGGCCACCAAGACCGCTGTTTCCCCCGATTTGCGCCGACCTTCATAGAGGGCGCCGGTATGGTTGATGGCGAAATTTTGGAGACCTTATGGGCAGTTCTCAATGAAATCGCCCGAAGCACTAGGGGTGCGACTCTTGCCTACCGCACAGAACTTCTCAACAACCACATGAATGACTCCAATTGGAAGAAGCTCATCGGCATGGGTATTTCGCTCTCATCGTTTTCGGCCTTTCCCCAAAGCTTGACGATTTCCCATACAGTTGTGACCCTCTGCAGAAAATATGCCAAAGCCAAGATCGGCGTTAGGCAAAGCCGAGCAGATTTGGATGGCCTAATAAAGACAGCCGATCCTAATCGAGTCGCCGAGTGGACTACCCAAGCCGTAGAGGCGGCCGAGAACAGGAATACAAGAGAAGATTCTATGGATATATATGAGCTCAAATTCGTGAAACGTTCGTATCATTTCCCATACAAAAATAAAACAAGGAATTAAGGCCAAAATATGCAGCTCCGAGCCGAGCCGAAATCGAACTTGACCTCACAGAACAAGAAAACACCACAGGTTTATCAAGAGGAGTAACATCTTGTCTAGCCACTGGACTCCAAATTGAAGAAACCCAGTCAGTTACTTTTGGATTCACAATTTTCCAACCCATTGACATGCCCCAGATTAACAGTCGCGGCACATGTCCGAAAATTGGGCCGACATCCCACCACCGCTAAGAAATTGGAGATCACTAAAAAAAGAGGGTGTCTTCAAACAAGAGTGAATGCCTTCCATGCTAAGGTTGCAGTTTTTATTCGCAATATCGGAGTGGATGATGATGATGTCGCACTGGTCGCCGAAGATTTCGGCGGCGACGACTCCGACGACGAAAATCCATTCATGCCTCGTCAGCCGGTCAGGTACGGGCCACTAGAAGTCGAAACCACCAAAATTCGGCTACCCTCTACCATCGGTCTAGACCAATGTACGGAGGCCGGCCTATTACATGTAGTCAAGAAAGAGCTCAAACTTCGCGAGGGTCAAGCCAATGATGCACTTCAGGGACTCCGAATGGCCATCGCCCGGAAATCCTTCATCTTTAGGACGACAGTCCGAAATGCAAGATCAAAGATCATGAAAACAAGGGCCTGGGATGACATCAAAATAGTGACAACTACTGTGCAACATCATGCCAGAATATATTCAAGTGCTCGGCAAGCAATGGTTCGGCTCGGTGCCTCGGAACAGATCATGCAGAAATATAAAGTTTTGCTCAAGGAGGACCTCCGTGCCAGCACCATCATCATTGACTCCAATGTGCGTGGTGAACGAAATTCTAGTATGTCATGGTTCTGGAGTCTTGATGTAAAAGGAGATTCCCTGGACAATGGACTTATGCTAGAATGTGAGTATTCATTCACATCAGCGGTTGAATAGCGACAAACACACATCCCAGTTTACCGAGTAAACTTTTTGAGAGGGAAGGCACGCGCCGACAGGTGGATAGAGGAATTTACTCGAGTCTCATATGAGATGGGTTGGACGGTGTTGTTCTTTGAATACCAGGCCAGATTATGGAAAACTAGGTCTGACAAAGCAACTGCCGATGGTAAAGCAGGTCATCTCTGTTATGCCGAGCGGCAGCGATCCATGTGGTTGAAATTTTCAGGGCAAGCAACAGTTGCTTTCCAGAAAGCGCAGGAGGAATAGGAGATTTGAATTGCAAATTTGACTGTAAATTGTTTTATTCATCCAAAATAATAATGGGCCGAGAAAATGTACCGAGAAAATGTACC
>Ga0210383_10005525_pt1 | contig 11087 bp, 17 predicted proteins | sample IncBWC14OmetaG_FD_160072 | JGI IMG/M metagenome (GOLD analysis project Ga0210383, IMG submission 160072) | Forest soil microbial communities from Barre Woods Harvard Forest LTER site, Petersham, Massachusetts, United States - Inc-BW-C-14-O ...
CCTTATATAATAATTATGTTTGTAATTAGCTAAATACATAGGTGGGCAATCCTCAAGTGGCAAGAAATAACCAATGTTGTAGTGGTTTATATAGTACCTTGCATGCCAAACATTGCCAAATGGTCCATGCGCCCCCTGGGGATACATAAGCACTTCACAATCCAATTATGATTTCTCAGATGTGCCACTGTATGTTTTTTAGATTTTTTGGATTTATTTTATTTATTAGCTTTTAATATATTGTCATTATAGAAATAGACCAACAGTGGAGGAGCTTTTCACCTTTTAGAACTTTTTCGGTCTTTTCTCTTTTCAATGAGTGAAAAAGCAATGAAAAGTGCCCAAAAGGCCATGAGATATTTGTTATTTTACTGATGCACATGTGGAATCTATATATATATATGTGGTATATCATGATAGTACTCTCTCTCTAGATCTTGAGTCTTGTGCTCGGATTTTCTACAACCTCGGAACGGTGGCTGGGTAGGAGACTGCACCGACACCAACTTGGATGCAGTCCCGGATAACTCTGGAATTCAAATCAACACAAGAAGGGACAATACAAAACGACATAAACGTTGCATAAACGCCTCTCCACTATCTATTCCACTGGACTCCTGAATAATTCCCATTCAAGACCCGTCAAGCGCGTCAAGGGTTATCATCTTCCCGTTCTTGTGTGCACCTCCGAGTCGTAGGCCCCCTTTTACTTCTCATATCTTACGAATCTGTGCAACAAAAGACCAGTCAAGCCAACGGCGAGCCAACATTCAAGCGCTTATCATCATCATTGATCCCATTCTCATTGCTGATAGCGCTCATCTAACAAGACCTAATGCAGTCGAATGCTTACATCTTCCTTGCCCCGATTATTACTCGCTTCCTCATTTTGATTGCATATCTCAGGCGTGCTCTTGGAGGTCGTGCCAGGGGAAACTCGATTGGCAGGGATGTAGTCTGAGGACTAGGTTTGATCATCACATTTCATCTGAGGTCATTCATTCCCTTAGAGCCGGAATTGTTGAAAATGTCGTGTCTCAGAGCGTATCTGTTGTAGCGTCGAGATTCTTGAGAGAATCCAACAGTTAGCTCGAGAGGTGAGCGTTTCAACATTAGGGAAGATTTGGTGTTCAACAAACCCAAGGCTCGACGACGTCTCTGATACTTGCGGTTCACTGTGGCCGTACACTGCGACCGCCCATGGGCCCTGAAAAGAGTAATAAATGAAGGCATCCCCGGGCCTAGGTTACACGACTTGCAAGATGTCAACAAGAACTACGTATTAACATATATACACGGCTCAAACCAAGCTCAAACACGGCTTCAAGCGACTAGGATTGGGTGGACCTTTTTCACTCCCGTTTCGGACCCTTCCGTATAGTAGTGTAGGCGTTAAGGGGAATATCTTTCACTGGTAGTTAACTGGTTTGCAACTGGTTTGTCGTCCACGTTCTCAATTGTGTACTTCATTCCAACTTCATTCTTGTACTTTCTTGCCGCAACAATGCCGAAATTGTTTGCGCATATTTTTAGAACTAAATTTGGTGCATCTTGTTTTGTATATACAACCTGACACGCCGCTGGGTTGTTAGTTGTGCGCCACAACGAGCAGTAACAATTATAACCGTCACTACCAGCCCCGCGGGGACCCATATGAACCCACTGGAAAACACTCCCCCATCACGTCGCATCGCAACTGGACCTGACCATTGACACCTTAGATTGGTTGGCTATTGTACTTTGAAATCTGGAGTGATATCATGATGACTTTCGAGAAGCTATACAATGGCCATATTTTTAATTCCTGCTGATCGACCGTAATCGGAACGGCGTCTTGAAAAACTCGATCAAGTCCATCACGGCCGTGCGAGCGGGATTGATGGTTGGGATGACCTGTCGCAATCATCGCTCCGCTTTTTTTGTTCCAAAAGTGATGTTTCCTCTTGCAGCAATGTGACTTCCTCAACTGTTCTCAACCCTCTCTGCAGAAGAACAAGTACATCTGAGTACCGCTGTGTTGGGGACATACCGATGGTATTATCGCCTCCCTCCTGTTGTCTCCTGATCTGGCAGACCGTCTCTTAGATACGGGTTAAGTCCCCGTCCTTCAAAATGGCAGACCTACTGGACAATAATGATATCTGGTCGTGTTTCCTGGTTCTCGTCCCGCACAGTATGTTTTGTATAAATAGCTCACGTTGAAGCGATCTCGACAAAACCTCCCCTCGAAACTCAGCATTTATCTCCTCTAACATTCACTTGAAGTGAACATTTCCCTCGTCTTAAAATTACCCTCTGATTCTGTTAGGTAAAATTTTCATTCGTGCCTACTTCACAACTTGCTGATATCCGTTTATCATTAGACGACCAGAGACGCGTGACCCCGTCCAAGGCAGATCGCTTCGTGTACGGCGAGTCCTGTATCACTTGCTGACCTCTTTACCGCTATAATTCAAGTCCATTCCGTATCAGAACAGAAACGAACCGATTATGCCAGGTGTTCTCACTGTCGACCAACAGCTTGAAGAATTTTGGGGCTGGCATCCTCCGCTCCTCGAAAAGAGCGCCGATCACCGTAAATCGGCAGGGACCCGCATAACAACCCATTATGACATGCATCTGGACGAAAGTCTCACTCTCAAGTCCATTGTATCCATGCCGTCTCTGTTATCCAACCTGGAGAATGTTGTTGATAAGGCATTAGATGCCGCCCGACCCAACCTGCCGTCGATCACGGGGGAGTTTCCAAACGAAAGGAAGCGCAAGGGAGTGTTGGATGCCATGTCTAAATTTATGAAGGACGAAGGGTCGGTGGCTAATTTCTACAAGAACACCACAGCAAAATTTTGCGCGCCCGTCGCATCAATGCTCGGATTACAACACCCAGCGTGGATACCTAGTCTGATCTGGGATAGGCAACAGAACCAGCAGACTTCTGCCATCGCCGATGGATTCCTCAAGATAAATGGCGAGCCCGCAAATATGAATTCCCTTTGGTCCACGCTGAAACCGGAGATCCAACGTGGCGTGACCGCGATCAACAAGGAACAAATTTTGCATCTTGCTGTCTGGGAATTCAAGAGCCTGAAAGCGGGGAGCATGAAAGTAATGCAGGCCATTGACTCTCTCAAGGGTAGTCCATTCAAATGGACGGCTTGTACGCAGGAATACTCAGAAGCATACTCCTGTGGCTCAAAATTGAAACATCTTAGGAATGGGAAGCTGACAACAACTGGAAGTCGCATGGCATTTGATGCAATCGAGACACCCTGGGATATCAGCCAGGGGATATCTGCAGGCCACAAGTGCAAACGCAAGCGCGACCTTGGCGATGGGGATCAACATGGCAACGATTCTCCTCCTGGGGAAGTCATCACGGACACGAACAAATTGAAAGCATGTGACATTATTCAGCAGGTGATGCCCTTTATCCTTTCCTTCAATATTGATATTAACTGCAGCGCCTTTTCGAAGACCTGGGCCGAAGCCGTCCGTAGCGATGCAACTCTTCTTGTCGTGAATACTGGCAACTTCGAGTTCATTGGCGTGCGCCATAGGGAATCTCGAACGCTCTTCCTCTCCCCGCTGATTGACGTGCAAAACACTCCTACTTACGCAAAACTGCACACCGGTCTGTATATTTCCGCCTTCTGCGACACGGTAGATCGTGCCCTGCAGTTGTGTGATGCAGCGGAACCACCATCCTCCTGGACGTGCAAGTACTACCCCGACAAGGAGTGTAATAGTGGCGACGAGAATATGAGCCGAGAAGTAATTTTGACCTTTCTTTTCCAGTGAGGATGATGCTCATGAGCATTAATATCGTGTTTAGGTGATACTTCGTCGTGCCCAGGATGTAAACGCGGTTACCGTGTATTCACCACCTCTGCGTAGGAATAGAAGGAACGTCAAAACTAAACCCGATCTTAGAACCCACGTGTTCCACCTGCCTGTCACTTTCTTGCGTCACGAGAGTTGTGAATCTCTGCCAGCCGACAATTTATCTCATCTAGGCCTCACCCTCGTCAAAGGAATCAGTGGGATCGCTTGCACGGCGAAACTGAAATTGGATAATTGTGCTCTCAACGACGATGTCATCGTCAAGCATGCACGGTCAACCACTGACTGTGAGACCCTACTTCGCGAATATTCCAGATATGTCCGCTTGATCGATGCAAAGGTACCAGGGGTTGCGAAAACATTGGGTCTCTTCAAATACACTGATGAAATCGGGTTGATAACAAACATGGTGTTTGTCATGCTAAGCGCGGGAACCTCTTTTCCAGATTGGAAAGAAGCTGGGAAACCTCTCACTGCGTCTCAACGGTGAGTTATTTTTGTCATTTATCACATACAGTTGACCAACTGAGTGTCATATTCTAGTGATAGCTTTATCAACACGTTAAGCAAGATCCATAAAGCTGGATATCTACACAATAACCTTCGCGCCAAAAACTTGTACATTGGCAGCGACGGTGAAGTTAGCATTATTGGATTCAGTCACGTAATTGACGCGCCATGCCGTGCGGACCAGGATCGAGAGCTTAGCGACCTAAGACACATATTGGGGTGACACTTTCAATGGGTTTCTTTCCTAAATATGACGGTACTTACATATATAATTTTGGTACAACTAAGGTTTACATAGTAATTGCAGTGGACGGTCTGCTTTACAATATAGTAATCAACTATCACCGCTTCCTGTAGTCTGATTGCGAGAGATTCGATCTTCCTGTTTCCTGATATAATCGAGAACTGCTACCGATCAAGTAATAGACAGTGATGAAAGTCATGCACAATGCAAATGAATAGCCTTAAAGTGCGATATTGATCTTGATATTTATGCCACTTTCGATTCTGGACTTGATGGCAAACTGGGTTGACCATCGGATTCAGTATAGTCGCCATCCAGAAGGGCCAAGAGTTTCTCGTCTTCCCGTTTTTGTGCGCCTTTCGTAAGGCCCATCTCGGCTTTGTCGAAGTCAATAATTACTACCTCGCCAGTATCATTGACCAGTAAGTTTTCTGGACGAATATCCCGGTGACGAACACCCGCCCGATGGATGTCATGTAAAATGCGGATGAAACCAGCTCTGTAAATGTCGTCAGACTTCATACGGGCAACGAGATATACATGTGGATCACCCACCGTTCAGATGTCGAGACTGTTACTTGACCTTCTCTGTCAGCTCGCTGTTCCAACAGAGAAACACCGGCATCGTTCATGACGAGTGCCATCGATCCACCCTCCAGATCTTTGAAGAGACCAAGTACGGTCGGAACTCCCGTCACGTTCGCCATAGCTAAGTGCCGATATATGGTGTATTCGTTCCGCATCCGTTCCTGTTGTTCGTGCAAGAACGCGAGCTTGACAACGACTTCTTGCGAGAGGGATTGGGCATCCGATGTTTCCAGTTTGAGTGTCGCGCCATGAACGACGCCTGTTGCGCCATCTGCAATGTGAGATGTAAGGATGAGCGTGAAGTATTCGTGAGTGCGATAGGCATCTTTGGCTTTACGGGGGGGCGAAGGGCCGATGGCTGGTGTTATCGACGGACCGTAACGTAAAAATGACGCCGGTACGGGTGAGTTGTACACTCCGTATTGAAGCCGGATCAACACGAGATTGCGAAGACTAGCTGCCGCCAGCAACACCTGACAATACCAAGTGAGTGTCCAATGAAATCGCCATCGTGCGAAATATGACATACTTCGTTGTTTTGCTTGGGGTCCATTTTGACCTGTTCTTTATTATTCACCGTTGTTGGTTTATGCTCCTCATCCTTCTTGTGGCGCTTGTTTGTTTCGACTGGAATATAGTCGGGAAGGAGGCGTTTTTTGCTATCTCCAGTAGTAAGGCGATCATGATCGGAATGCTTGGGATTTCCGCCTATGGGCTCGATTTCGCTGCTCTGTGCGGAGCGATCGATACTGTCCCGGATCGCTGCAATGTAAAGACCAACATGGAGCTTGCCATATGAAGGGTTCTGGCACTTGGACACGTGGATGAGCTCAGATAAAAAGAGCGTTTGACTCTTGCGATGGCGAAGGCCTATGCGCTCAAAATTCCCGCCGTGAAAAATAATGAGGCTGGAGTCATCCCGAACGGATTGAGCCCAGGCCTGTGTGAGCAATCCCAGAATTAGTGTTAACACATCTGAGCAAACAGGAGACCATTTACGTGTTGCAAAAACTCTTCTGTAGGCGGAAAATGAGTCTTGTCGTATTTACATGTGCTTTTGATGGCCCTTGACGGAGGACGAATGACGCGGTCATCAGGCGCAGGCCGGCCGCCCCGCTTCCTTGCAACCTTCGCTTCTTTGGAGTCTGGGGTAGTTCCCATCGGGTCCTTAGCGATAGACATCTCCTCCAGCCGCGCACTTCGGCGTAACCTAGGAATTGTATCTTCGCCGACACCGGAGGAACGGGCAACATCTGTAGAAGCCATAATATGACCCATCTGTGCTGGAATATTAGAATCTGTGTTTGTCGTGTCAGCTTCATTGGAAGATTCCAGAGGGATGTTCCACGGTGTCTTAGTTGCATCGGGAATCTCGTGGATTGAAGGAAGTCGTTTGTAACCAGTGGTCAAGGGAATCTCTGAGGAAAAGGAACCGGATGAAGCTAAGCTCTCCATGTCCTCTAACATCCGCTTTACGTCTGGGGATAAGGCATAGATATCCCATGTAGCCAATTGTGGGAACCGCTTTGCCACCTGCTGTAGTGTCGTAGTGGTTGCCTCGTCTAAGCTGAACATCGACAGGGGTATGAAGTCGTGTTGAGGCGTGGCATTCAAGCGAAGGGCATACTCCTGAGTCGTAAATTGTTCCTCCCACCAAGGCCTTCCATCCCTCTCTTCACGCCAGTTGAAAACCGACCACCAGTAATCAGCGTGTGGATGGAATACGAGGGTGGAGGCGACAGGGTAACAAGATTTCGCCGTCAACTCCTTATAAAACTCAGCTACAGACCGAGCATCGGTCATTGGTTCAACCATTCGTAGGTAGCGCTCGCGATTCTCATGCAGCATGAATCCCTCTAGGGTCGCAGGAATAGGAATTCCACGGTCGTTTAGAGACTTGAATGTTTCATCGACGGTCCGAGATAACGATTGTAAAAGGGAGGGCATGAGCCTGATTCGCTTTAGAATAAGGCGGTCATCTAGATGTTTATCGTGAAAGGACACAGGTGACACAGATAGGAACGGGGAGAAACGAGGATTCTGTTCGAGAACCGGTGGATTGAAGGAGAAAAGTGCATCGAGTTCTTCCTTGACAATATCCTCCTTGTCTTCGCTCTGGCCCTCTGTAATGTGAATTGGTACAGGGTGTTCCATAAAATCGTCGAACCGTGACTGGGCAAAGTTGAAAAGGACACGTGACCTTGGTAACAAGAGGTGGACCACTGTGGGAACAACATACTCGATATGGAAATAACATACCCAATCTTGACCCAATCGGAAAAAAAAACATATCCAAATTGGGACAATGTTGCAGCTACTGTTACAAATGAAATATTTAGCGTGAAGCTATGGGTAATAACATTCAGTATCTACTCTGTCCTCTTGATCCAACCCATTCTCTGTTGTCAGTGGTGCCTGTTTATGTTTCTGGTGACTAGGTACAACTTGAACAACAATGTTAAAGCCAAAATAATCATGTTACAAACACAATTGGCCATGTTGGATGGTTTAAACCTCAAATTATCCATAGGTCGGTTTTTTTTAGTTGGCCTGATGGCCGAACCAACCAACTAACCTGATATGTCAGATTAACAAGTCGGGTCCCCCTTGGGTTTTACTCCTTTGCATGAGGGGTTTTGCTTTTTATTCTCTGCTATTTTGAAATTTGATGTTGCCATAGATGGGCAAAAAAGCATGAGCTTCAGGTTTCTCTCAGATCACTTCCTTCACGGAGTGGTAATATGCTTGAGGAGACATGACTAAAATAATACAGAAAAGGAATAGAGTTACAGCTGTTAGTCTCGATCCAGTTTCTATTTCAAACCGTATTTCCCTTTTTCCCCTGCATCCGTGCTCCGAGTCTCCATACCAATGGTGCCAATCACTTAGTCACTGCTACTTTTGTGCAAGTGCAAAATTGGTTGCTGAAAATTATTGAAATCTAAATCCCTTTTTTGTCCTCTTTTGTTGTCAATTTTGAGCCTGTTGTTATCAAGGAAGGGCTTTTCACACAAGAAAAAGGGTGTTTGGCTCAAGTTTGACTGACAAAGTGATTCTGTTAGTGTTCTCGGACAGAATAAATATCAATATATAAAAGGTAATAACATAATGTCAGGTGCCGCAGGCGCGAAATTTTGGCATGAAACCCATACTAAAAAGAGATTGGAGGCATTTGGCACATAAATAGATTAAATGAGCCTTCCACGTGACTGCTGTGCAAAATCAGAAGTCATTAAGTAAATTTTCTCCATCAATTTTGAGCCAATTAAGAAATGCTCTTGGGAATTTGTTCGTATCATCAAAAGGTGCATTTTCCCAAGAGGAAATAAAATTTAGATTTTTTCTTAATTTCATATAAATTTTGCTCAAAAGTAGTGGTGACTAAGTGATTGGCACCATAGTTCAGGTCTAGTCAAAACCTTTCCTGCGAAAATCTGCATCTCACCAAGAGGCAACTGAAGCCATGTGTAACAGGCCGTCCCGGTCAAGCTCTTGTTCTCCTTGTACAGGATATGAAGATGTGTCTTCGGGTCTCTGAACTTCTTTGCAAGACTGAAATTGATGACATTGACTTGATTGCCACACTTGCCAATCCCCATAAGGAAGTTGTCGGGCTTTATGTCCCAATGGATGAAGTTGCGTGAATGGATATATTCAATGCGAGAGATCTAGTTTAGCAATTCAGTCAACTTCCCAAAAACAAAGAAAAACAAAATGTTTGACTCACCAACTGGTCAGCCAGTAGTAAAACAGGTCTTCAGGCTGAACTTGCAGTGGCAGAAATTGAAAAGATCCTTGAGAGAAAGTCTGAGAAGGTCAAGAACCATTGTGTTGTAATCACATTCCATGCCAAACCATCAGACAAATGGCACACCAACGCCTCCAGCAAGAGTCTTGTAGACCTTGGATTCATACTTGAGCTGCAGGTGCTTGGAAGCAGATGAGAGGTCAAGACGACGAGGTTGTTTTTTGGGAAAGTCAGTTTGGGGGATGTCACTGCAGCAGTGTCAATCTGGAGACTCTCCTATTGAGTCGTGCACTGCCCTCAAGATTGGTGGAGGTCAAGCAGCACAGAGGTGTCAATCAGTGATGTTGACGAGTGGGTGTCGGAGTTGACAGAAAGTCAAGGAGTGTCGTCTTATCTAATTGAGCGACATATTTATTGCATAAGCGGACAGAATAAATAAACGCACCCAGAATAAATAAACGTGGCCCAATAAATAAATGCGCCCAATAAATATATTTCGCGCCCAGATAATATATTTCACGCCAAGATATTTTTTTCAGTGAGGCATCTAGAATAATATACTACAATTCTGAAATAATTATGTGGAATAATAAATTGGCACTATGACCACCATAGAAACCAGCATCGAAACTAAAAGTTTCAGCACGCCTGAAATTGTCACCGAAACCACATGTTTAGCCATTGTTTTCAGGTGGAATGAAATTAGTTCCGAAAATTTCCATTTCAGGTATCCTGAAATTCAAAAGGAAAGCTTAAACTTAGGGACTAATATCAGGTTACCTGAAATTAAATATTTCGCGTGCCCCGAAATTCTAACTGATATATTAAGTTTCGAAGTATGGTGGTCATAGTGCCGATTTATTATTCCACATAATTATTTCGGAATTGCAGTATATTATTCTAGATTCCTCACCAAAAACAAAATCTTGGCGCAAAAAATATTATCTGGGCGCGAAAATATTTATTGGGCGCGTTTATTTATTGGGCGCGTTTATTTATTGGGCTGCGTTTATTTATTCTGGGCGCGTTTATTTATTCTGTCTGCTTATGCAATGCTCCTTGACTTTCCGACTCGGACACCCACTCGTCAACATCACCCACCAATCGCCACCTCTTGACCCGCGCCGCTCGACCTCCGCCAATCTTGAGGGCAGTGCGCAGCTCAATAGGAGAGTCTCTGGATCGACACTGCTGCAGCGACATCCCCCCAAACCGACTTACACAATCTGTAGGTATCGCTAGTGGTCAGCCCGGCTCCTCATACTACTTATCACAGACAGCAATTCTTCTCCCTGCTCCCCATGCGCCTTGCAGTTAACTGCATCCGCTAACATTCTCTCCGCTCCACTCCGACTGCACAAACATATTCTGTTGCCACAAATCCACAAATCCCATCGCGACCACTGACGCTCTTGACTCAGGTGCCTCTACTCCAACTTCGATTGCAACAGACCATTCAATGTCATCTACAGACAATAACGTGACAAATCGGCCCACATGCTTCAAACACCATTTTCATTATAACACCTTCCTCCCAGCACACCAACAAAGCCTCCCACAACAACCCTGCTCTCTGCCCACACCTACCCCATCATGACATGATTAACGAGTGCAAACGGCGCGCTGGATGTGGGATAACAAGGAGTTCCAAGTTGGTGATGAAACTTGAAGCCATCTTGGCAGGCTGGAGCTACCTCGTTCTCAATGTGGTCAGTAGTTACCTCCTGTTTATATCCTTCTCTCCCTCCATCCTCAAAATACCAATTCTCATCCTTGTTCTCCTCCCTCCTTAGTTAATCTGGACGATGCAGGTGATGCCATCACGATGACGATGCAGGTGATGATGGGCAACAATGGTGGCGCAGACTGAACACTCATGATGAAGGCGATATGCCGCGTATGCCGCGCTTCCCACTCCCTCTTCCTCTGCTTCCTGAGTCCCACCTAACCCTGTCCACACAGCTCCCACCAATGCCACTCATCCCAACAGTCTCTCCTTTCAACTGCGCCCGCATCCCACACCCACACACCGCATTCGCTGTCCTCACAAACGACCTCGCCTCCTTGGTGCCGGAAGACACAAGCCGCTAGCCTCCCCAACCCAAACCCAACCCACCAACACCAACACCACAGCAACACCCACTCGCACTCACTCGG
>Ga0210383_10005526_pt1 | contig 11086 bp, 9 predicted proteins | sample IncBWC14OmetaG_FD_160072 | JGI IMG/M metagenome (GOLD analysis project Ga0210383, IMG submission 160072) | Forest soil microbial communities from Barre Woods Harvard Forest LTER site, Petersham, Massachusetts, United States - Inc-BW-C-14-O ...
TCTTCTCCTCGGCCTGCAAGTGCCTGGCCTCCGACGTGGCCATGTCGGTGACCACCGACGCGGTCCAGTTGCTCGGCGGCTACGGCTACGTGAACGACTTCCCGGTCGAGCGCATGATGCGCGACGCGAAGATCACCCAGATCTACGAGGGCACCAACCAGATCCAGCGCATGGTGATGGCCCGCCAGCTCCTTAAGTAGCGTCCTGGTTAACGTTTGCGCAGGTCAGCGCCGACAAAGACGCTGCGCGGTGACCGTCCGGCCCGGCGTTTCCTGCCGGGCCGGACGGCTCAGGTGCTTGGCGGAATGCCCGTTATTTCCGGTTAGTTCCGGACGTTTCCGAACCGCGTGCTGAATTGGTGCTGACCCCGGCGGGGATCATGCCGTCCCTGATTCGTCTCTGAGAATGAAGGCGGTCCGGATCATTGACGGCAGCCGAGCGCAGCCTGGCGCCTCCAGCGGGCCGCCACGCCACGGAGACCATGCCCGACCGGCACAGCGAGGAGGTCACCCGCTACGGCACCTCCTCGCTGCCATGTCACCTGTTAAATCATCCGGTCGCTGCGAAGCCGCGATCCTCGCGGTACGTCGTCGCCCGCTACCTGCTAGCCGTCCTAGCGGGCGCCAGTGCGCCCGAGCCAGTCCGTGATCCGCCGGTTGATCTCCTCGGGCCGCTCTACCAGCATGAAATGCCCGACACCCTCGATGAGCTCTGCCTCCGACCCGGACCCGGCGTAGCTGGGGACCCGGTCGACCTGCTGCTGGCTCATGCCGTGACAGCCATCGGTCGTTCCGTGGAGGTAAAGGACAGGCTGCCGTACGTTGCCGGCCCAGGCCGCGGCCTGCTCCGCGGCCCATTCCGGTGACCCGAAGCGAGCTGGTTCGAACTGGCCCCAGTAGTAACCCAGCGCCCCGCGCAGATGGTCGGGGTCCGCCAGCGCCTCGGCGACGTAGCCGACGTCTTCCTTGGCCTCGTACCCGGGGGACCAGTCACCCCAGATGTCCCGGATGAACGCGAAATCGTCCTGGCGGATGCGGTCCTCGATTACCGGCAGCATCTGGAAATACCAGAAGTAGAAGCTCTTCTTGATCTGCGGATAGGTAACCAGGTTCTCGCCGAAGATCTCGAACGGGGGGATGTTGAGGATCACGGCTCGGCCCCACAGCTCCGGTGCCCGGCTTAGCGCTCCCCAGGCCCCGACTGCGCCCCAGTCGTGCGCGACCAGCAAGGCGTCCTCACCGCCGCCGAGCGCGCGGGCCAGCGCGATCTGGTCGGCCACCATGACGCTGGTGTGCACGTGGTGACGCAGCGGCGGCAGTTCCGTCGGCGCGAATCCCCGCACGAACGGGGCAACCGCATGGAATCCCGCTTCGGCTAGAACCGGCAGTAGGTGGCGGTAGGTGTACGGCGTGTCCGGGAAGCCGTGCATGCACAGCGCGAGCGGCCCCTCTCCCGCTTCGAAGTACTCGAAGGTGAGTCCGTTAGCCTGGACGCGACCTCGGGCTGGATAGGTCATCGTAGATCTCCTTCTCCTGTTTTGTCCCTTACGGTTCTGTCTCTGTCTTGCTCTCGCCTGGTCTGCCGGCACCGCTGCGGATGCACTCCTGCAGGTCGCCGAGCGTCACGTAGTCACCCGGCCGCGCCGCGCCGCGATTGGCCAGGACCTCTATGGGCGGGCGGCCGGGGTCCCCCAGCTCGGAGACGACCAGGACCGCCTCGTCGAAGTTCTCGCTCCGCGTGTAGCCGTTGACGGTGATGAGGCAGGGCAGGCCGGCGCCGGCCGCCGACAGCAAGCCATTGCGTGAGTCCTCGATGACGAGCGTATCGGCCGGGTCGCCACCCAGGACGTCCAGCACGAGCGTGTAGATGGCGGGGTCCGGCTTTTTGGCCGTTACGATGTCGCCGGCGAACAGTGGCACCCGATCGGCGACCGCGCGACCCACCGCGCCGCGCAGTACGGCCCGTACGGACTCCTCCGCCGAGGTCGAGGCGACCGCGACGGTCCAGCTGGCGTCCAGCGCTTCGGGGATGAGGCGTGCGATGCCCGGCCGGGGCGGCAGCTCACCGTCGGCCGCCATCCGCTTGAAGTGTGCCGTCTTGGTCCGGTGCCACTTCAGCAGGAGATCGGAGCGTTCCTTCTCGTCGTCCGGGATTCCGGCCGCCTCGACGAAACCGGGGTCGCGGAACAATGTCGCCATGCGCTCCTTGCCGCCGCCTACCTGAAGCCGTTCGCCGTACTCTTCCTCGTCCCAGCGGCTGGGCAGGCCGAACTCCTCGAACGTGGCGTTGAACGCCGGGAGGTGCCCGTACCGCTCAGTGTCGGCGAGCACGCCGTCGCAGTCGAAGATGAGGGTCGGCATCAGGCACGCCCGGAGCTGCCGAACACCCGCATGTGTTCGCGCGCCATCTGGGTTACTGCCGCCGCCTGGTGCCGGAAGAGCGAGGGAGGATCCCACTTGCCCTTCTCCTCGGCGCCGCGGAGGAACTCCAGGCCCGATTTCATGTAGGCCTCTTTCAGCGCCGTCGAGATGTTGACCTTGGCGCAGCCGCGAGCGATGAGGTCCTGGAACTGTTCCTTTGACAGGCCCGTACCGCCGTGCAAGGCCATCGGGATGCCGGTGGCCGCCACCAGGTCACTGACCCGCTGGTGGTCTAGCGCGGGGGCCGAGGTGTACTGGCCGTGCGCGTTGCCGATCGCCGGCGCGAAGCAGTCGACACCGGAGCGCTTGATGAAGTCCACGGCGACCTCCAGTGACTGCCGCACCGAGGCCTCATCGGATCCGATGTCGTCCTCGACGCCCTGGATGCCCTCGATCTCGCCCTCCACGCTGGCGCCATGGCGCCGCCCCTCCTGCACCACTTCGCTGGTCTGGCGGAGGTTCTCGGCCACGTTCAGCTCGTGGGCGTCGAAGAGGACGGAGTTCCAGCCGCCTTCCAGGCAGGAGCTGATGATGGCGCGGTCGGGGCAGTGGTCCAAGTGCAGCGACACGGGGACGTCGATGTCGCGGACGAGAGCGGAGAAGACGCCGAAGAGCTGGTCGCGACCGTACATCTTCACCGTCTTGACGGACGTCTGCAGGATGACGGGGGACCGCTCCTGGAATGCGGCGGCGAGGACAGCCGAGATGCTCAGGTCATCGATGATGTTAATGGCCGGCACTCCGTAGCGCCCGGCGAACGCGTGGTCGAGCGTTTCCTTCAATGAGACGACGGGCACGGCCAGCCTCCTTCGGGGCGCTGCCCCGGCGCCGTCACCGGGATCTGGGAACAGTCAATCCCAGGTCGTCTCCGGACGGGATGGGGGAATCTCCCCAGGGGGATAAGCGAACCGCCGAGGCCCCGTCGTCGAGCCAGCCGCGCTCGAGAGCGCACATCACCGCCGCGGTCCGGGAGGACGTACCGGTCTTGCGGAGGACGGCACCGACGTGCTTCTCCACCGTCTTGGGTGAAATGAGCAGCTCATGGGCGATGGATCGATCGCTCAGCCCGCGCGCGAGCAAGGTGGCGACCTGTCGCTCCCGAGGGGAGAACGGAGATCGCACCGGGCCGTCCTCCACCCCTGGACCGCGTCCCGGGGCCGCAGCATCGACGGCTGCGGAATACGGCAGGACGTCAGTGCCCCCTGCCGTGTCGACCAGTTCGTTCCAGCCAGCCGGCTCGAGCAGACGCCTTTCTACCTCACGCAGATCGCTGGCGCGGCCTGGGGTGAGCAGGTGCAGGCCGCCGCCCCCACGCACGACGGCCACGTTCAGGTGCTCGCTCAGGCCGTCCCGGTAGATCCCGGCCCGTTCTCCGAGGGCGGTGAGTTCCAGCGCCACCTCGGCGACCGACGGCGCTGCGGTATCCCCACGATGTCGGTCAGGAACCCCCGCCGCCGGGCCCGGCACACCCCCCGCCGAAAGAGGCTCTCGCTGCCCGAGATAGGCCAGCGAGAGCTCCCGCCCGGCCGCGGTGGTGATCCCGGGCGCGGCGAGCTGGGTGACCACTTCTAGCTGATCGATCTCGGCGGTCGTGAAGGGGCGCGCACAGCCGGCGAACACCACGTTGACGCCTACCACTTCCCCCCGCCACCAGATCGGGATGGCCGCGACAGCGCCGTCGCGGGCCGGGTGGCCTAGAGGCAGATGTCCGGTAGCTATGTCGCGGTAGGCGTCGAGGACCACCGGCCGCCGACACGCCATGACCTGCCCGGTCACACCTTCGTGAAGCGGAAAGCTTTGGCCGAGCCGGCAGGCGGTCCCCCGCTCGGCGATCTTGGTGTAGCGCTGGCCCGGGCACTCGACGATCGAGATGCTGCCGCCGAGCGCCTCCGTCAGGCGGCAGCTGATGGTCATCAGTCGGCGCAGCAGAGGCATCAGCCGGAGATCCTCGTAGAGCTCGGGGGCGTACTCCGCGAGCATGGCTCCGGCAGGAGCCGCTGGTCGGATGCCCGCAGATTCAGGCATTCTCCCAGCATAGGGTCATATTTGTCACAACTCCACGATCGGACGTCGGCTGTTTAACAGCACAGGCACGGGAGCCGCTCGCCCACGGCCTCCGGTCATCTGGTCCGCGATCGCTCGCACGATGTAGGCGAACGACACTGCGCCGGCGTCCGCGTGGCCGACGCTGCGCTCGGCGAGAGGCCGCGCCCGCCCGATCCGCGGCCGCAGCGGCGCGGTGGCCTGCGCCGCCGACTCGGCCGCCTCGGCTGCCTTGCGCCACGCCTCCCCGATCGGCTTTCCGGCCTGCACCTGCGACTCCAGCGTCCGCACGCACGGGATGAAGGCGTCGAGCATGGTTTTGTCGTCAGGCTCGGCCTTGCCGATCCGTTGCAGCGCGTCCAGGGCCTCGCGAGCGGCGCGGACCTGGGCAGCGGCATCTACTGCGTCGGTATCCCCGAGCGCCCGGCCGGCCGCAGCGAGCATCGCGCCCCACAACGCACCGGAGGTCCCGCCGGCCTGTGCGGACCACTGCTCACCGGCTCGGGCGAGCACGGTCTTCGCTCCGGCACCTTGATCGGCGAGTTCGCGCGCCGCGGCGAGACCGTTCTCCGCTCCGCGGACCATGCCGACCCCGTGGTCGCCGTCGCCGGCGAACGCGTCGAGGGTCCCGAGCTCATCCTGATGTTCCCGCAGTGTCTCAAGCACAGACTCCAGCCCGGAGACGATCTGCCGCGCCGCCGCCTGCGAAGCAGAACTGCCCGGCTCTTTGACCGTGACCTTCGGAGCCTCGGTCGCCAGCTGGGACTCGTCGATGAACCGCGGCGCCTGCATGGTCCCGCGGCGGATCGCCGGCGTGTCCACCGGCGCGTTCCAGTACCGTTCAATCTCCTGGTCGACCCAGGTCAGCGTCAAGGAGACGCCTGCCATGTCCAGGGACGTCGTCAGCTCGCCGACTTCGCAGTCGATGATGTAAACACCGGCTTCCCCGAGCAGCCGCTCGACGGTCCGGTAGGTGATGAACAGCTCCTCGTATGTCGTCGAGCCCAACCCGTTGAGCAGCGCGATCACCCGGTCACCGGGATTGACTGGCCGGTCCTTCATGAGGCCGTCGACGAGCACCTGGGCCACCCGATCGGCGCTGCCGAGATCCGCGTCGTAGATCCCGGGCTCCCCGTGCACGCCGAGGCCAACGCCCATCTTCCCCGCGGGCACGGTGAACAGCGGGTGGTCGGCACCTGGCAGGGTGCAGCCGGAGAAGGCCACGCCCAGCGTGCGGGTGCGGTAGTTGACGTTGTCGAAGACCGCGATCACCTCGTCGAGGGACTTGCCGTCCTCACACGCCGCGCCGGTGACCTTGAAGACCGTGACCCAGCCGCAGATCCCGCGCCGCAGGTGCAACTCCTCCGGTGACGCGGAGGCGATGTCGTCGGTGACGACGGCGATCCGCGCGTCGATCCCCTCCGAGGAGAGCATCTCGGCGGCCTCCCCGAAGTGGAGGACGTCGCCGGCGTAGTTCCCGAAAGCGATGAGCACGCCACCGCCCTTATGCGCGGCCTTGGCCACGCTGACGGCCTGTGCTGCGGACGGCGAAGAGAAGATGTTGCCGAAGATGACGCCGTCGGCCATCCCCTGACCGACCCAGCCCGCGAAGGCGGGATAGTGGCCGGTGCCGCCACCGATGATCATGGCAACCTTGCCGGGCGTGCTCTCGGTGGCCCGTACAGCACCGCCGAACACCTTACGGACATAGCGGCGGTTGGCGGCCAGGAATCCGTCAGCGAGCTCGGCCGGGAAGTTATCAGGGTTATTGACCAGGAATGTCATTGCGCTGCCTTCCAGACGTGAGTTTGCCGGTACAACCCGGGTCAGACGAGGAGCCGGAAGGGGCTTTCGACCAGCTCCTTGAACCGGCCCAGCCAGCGCGCAGCTGTGGCGCCGTCGACCGGCCGGTGGTCGACGCTGAGGATGACCTTGATGAACTTCGCGAATCCAACGCCCCCGTCGTCGGTCTCGACAGGCAGGGAGGTCACCGCACCGACGGCGAGGATCCCGGCCTGAGGCGGGTTGATGATGGCCGCGAACTCCTCGATGCCGAACATGCCGAGGTTGGAGACGGCCAAGGAGCCGCCTTCGAGTTCGGCTTGCTTCAGGCTGCCGGCGCCGGCACGGGCCGCGAGCTCCTTGATCGTCGCGGAGATGTCCGACAGCGTCCGGCTCTGGACCGAGCGAACGACCGGAGTAAGCAACCCCCGCTCGCTGGCCACCGCCACGGCGATGTCGGCGGACTCGAAGCGCCGGACCACGTCTGGGGTCCAGATGACGTTCATATCCGGCACATCCACCATGGCCAGGCCAGCGGCCCTCACGATGAAGTCATTGATGGTGATCTTGAGGTCACCCGTGGCGTTCGCCGTCGCCCGCAGTTCCAGGAGCCGGTCCACCCGGCAGGTTGCCTTGAGGTAAAAGTGCGGCACCTGCTGCTTGCTCGCGGTAAGCGCGCTGGCGGCCGCCCGCCTGAACCTGGTGTGCGGGATCTCGGTGTACGCGTCCGATGCCCCGGCCGCTGGCCGGGCCAGTGCACGCGCCGGCGCCGGCGTACGGCCGGGGGACGCAGCGCCCCCCGCCGTGCCCGCTGGCTCGCCGTCGGCAGGCGCCGTGAGGCCGCATCGGCCGAGCGCCTCCTCGATGTCGCGACGCCGGATCCGCCCGCCGGGGCCGCTGCCCTCGAGCTCCTCGATCCGAAGTCCCGCCTCGGCCGCCATACGGCGGGCCAGAGGGCTGGCGAAGAGGCGTCTACCGGCCTTGCCGCCGGTCACGACCTGATCGGCCGTGGGCTCAATCTCGGGGATCGCGCCCGGGACGAGCGAGTCCTCCGAATGTTCCTTGTCGGCCTGCGACACCGGGAGGGAACCCCGCGGCCCCAGCCCCAGTTCGGCCAGGATGGAGTCCTCCCCCCTGGCTTCTTCGCCCGGCTGGACGAAGACGGCGATGGGGCCCCCGACCGGGACGGCGTCTCCCGCGGACACCAAGATCTTGAGCAGAACTGCGTCTTCCTCCGCCTCGAGCTCGACCACAGCCTTGTCAGTCTCGACGCTGGCGACCACGTCACCCTGCTTGACCTGGGCGCCGGGCTGCACGGCCCAGTCCACAAGAGCGGCCTCTGTGACGTCGGCCGACACTCCTGGCATCCTCAGGACGCTTGCCATGGGGCCCCGTTCCCTATTCGGCGATCAGTGTCAGTGCGGCCACGATGTCCTCGGTCTGGCCGAGTGCCGCGCGCTCGAGCACCTTGCTGACGCTCGGTGAGGCCTCGCCGCCATGGACGCGCTGGACAGGCTGATCGAGCCAGTCGAAATACCGCCGCTGGATCTCGTCGGCCAGCCACGACCCGTAAGAGGTGCCGACAGCGCCCTGCTCGACGATCAGGACATTGTTGGTCTTCTGGATGCTGGCCTTGATGGATGACCAGTCCACGCTGCCGCGGTCCAGCCACCGCAGATCGATAACGTCGGCGTCGACCCCTGACCGATCCACCGCGTCCAGGCAACGCGGAACCATGGAGAGGTAGGAGATGACCGTGGCGTCGCCCCCCTCACGGCGCAGCGCAGCCCGACCCACTGGTAGGCAGTAGTCGAGATCGTCGACCGGGACCGAACCCGTGGAGGAGTAGAGGTCCGCGTCGTGCTCCAGCACCGCCACCGGGTCGTCGCAGGCGAGTGCGGTGTTCATCAGCCCCACATAGTCGTACGGGTTGGACGGGGCGATGATCCGGAAGCCCGGCGCGGTGACGAGGATGCCGGCCGGGTCCATCGAATGCTGGGAGCCGTACCCGGTGCTGGTGCCGATCTTTATCCTCAGGACGTACGGCACGGGCCTTTCCCCGCCGAACATGTGCCGCATCTTGGCCACCTGGTTGAACAGCTGGTCGGCCGAGACCCAGATGAAGTCCGCGTACATCAGCTCGGCGACGGGGCGGTAGCGTCCGTCGAGCGCGATGCCGCCGGCGAGCCCGGTGAAGGCGTTCTCGGCGATCGGCGTCCCGAGGACCCGCTCGGGGAAGGCGGCCTTCAGTCCCCGGGTGGCACCGCGAGGGCCACCCTTAAGCTTGTGCACGTCCTCGCCCATGACGACGATCCGGTCGTCGGTCTCCATCCGCCGGTGCATTACGTCGGCGATGACGTCGACGAACTTACGCTCCTTGACCTCGCCCTCGTACTCCGAGCACTCCATGTAGCGCAGGCCGGCCAGCTCAGAGAGGTCCCCCCGTACGCCGGCGTCGACGAACGCCGGATCGGGAAGGAGCTCCGCTCGGTAGCGCTTGGCCCCGGGCTTGCCATCAGGGTCAGGCTCCACGAACCGTTGGGCGATGTCCTTCATGGTGTCTTTGGCCCTGCGCCACAGCTGGGCGATGTCGTCCTCGCTCAGCAGTTCCCGGCGTACCAGGTTGGCCGCCACCCGGATCAGCGGATCGCGTTCACGCCACCCCTGCTCCTCGTCCTTCGTCCGATAGCCGAATGCACTGCCTGGGAAGGGCCCGTTCTGGTGGAAGTAGCGGTAGACGTCGGCCTCGATGAGGGTGGGGCCCCCGCCAGCCCGCATGTGCGCGACGGCTTCTCCCGTCGCGAGGTGGACCGCGACGGGATCCATCCCGTCGACCCGCCAGCTGGGGATCGCGAACCCGAGTCCGCGTGCGGACAGACGAGGTTCACCGGTCGCCTCCTCAGGCGTGGTGGAGACCGCATAGTGGTTGTTCTCGATGAAGAAGCAGACCGGCACCTTCCAGGCACCCGCCAGGTTGAAGGTTTCCAGGACCGAGCCGATGTTCACGGCCCCGTCGCCAAAATAGGTCACCGACACTGCGTCCGTGCCGGCGTGCTTATCCGACCAGGCGAACCCCGCGGCCTGCGGCACCGCGCCGCCGACGATGGCGTTGGTGCCCATCGCGCCGGCTTCCGTCCACTGCAGGTGCATCGATCCTCCGCGGCCACGGCAGTAGCCCGCGGCCAGGCCGCAGATCTCCGCGAGCGACCGCTCGAGGACCTCCCGCACCGCAGGCGGGAAGTCGGTGGTCGGCTCCAGGCCGTCGGGCGCCACATGGCCGAGTGCCTTGGCCAGGAACTGGTGGTGACCGCGGTGAGAGCCGGTGACCTGGTCGTCCGACCTCAAGGAGAGGCAGGAACCAACCGCGCCGCCCTCCTGGCCGATGCTCGAGTGTGCCGGGCCGTGGATGAGCCCCTGGCCGGCCAGCTGGAGCACCTCCTCCTCAAAGGCGCGTATGAGGTACAGGTGCACGAGCATCGTCATGAGCAGCCGGGAGGGGAGCCGATCCCAGTCCTCCTCGGTCGACGACAACTCGACCCACTCGGATGCCGGGTCGAGCGGGATGACCTTGGGCATTGGATCCACCGATCTGTGAGCTGGCACCCGGAGTGCCGGACGTTCAGGGTGAGGAGGCTGCCGGCTCAGCGCACCGCCGCCCCAGAGACCTACAAGAGGGTCTCAGCCGCATGCTTCGGGTTGAAGAGCCGTGTCTTGCCGTTCTTCCTGGCTTCGTTGTCGTAAACGGTGCCACCGGGCGCAGAGACGACCTCTAGTTGCTGACCCCAGGGTGCGAGGAAGTAGCACCAGGTCAGTCCGAGGTTCGGGCCTTCAGTGTAGGCGGTCGGCTCGCCGAGCACCTCGACGTCGTTCTTCTTGAGATAGGCAATTGCGGCGTCTATGTCCTCCACGTAGAACGCGAGGTGGTGGCCGCCGATGTCGCTGTTCTTCGGCGGCGTGCGGTCCTGGTCAGGCGCCTCGTACTCGAACACCTCGAAGTTGGTGCCGTTACCTATCCGCATGTAACGGAATTCCTTGATGACCGCCCGAGGGTGCACTCGCAGGTGCTCCTGCATCCAGTCGTCGTCGTCATGGCGGAAGTTCGTCGCAGCCGTGTACAGCGTCTCCGCGCCGAGAATGCGCTCGAACCAGTCACACGCCTCATTGATATCCGGCACGGTGAACCCGATGTGCTCCATGCCGTACATGCCTGGGAGGGGCATCCGTCCACACCTCTGCTCGCGGTCGACGTCCTATTCGGAGTTGCAAGTACAGCCAGGCGACCCCAACGCTGACCGAGCGCCGGAATCGCCTAAGCCAATGCTTTGGACGCTAGTAACGGAGAGCGCAAGCGCCTATGGGGGATAATCCCCATAAGCCCTTACATGGCGGGAACCGGGTTGCCCGCGAGGACGGCACCGGTCAGGGGCGCGATTGTATTCAAGGGTCATCAGCTTCGATGATGACATCGGGGCTGGCGCGGGGAATCCCGATCATCGAGGTCTTCCGCCGTCTCGGCCACAAGAGCATCGAGTTTCACCCACAAGATCTATGGCCACCTCGTTCCCAGTTCCTGGGACCGCGCCCGCACCGCCCTCGACGACGCCTACGAGGAAAATCAAAGGCAGCAGCCACCCGGAGAGCGGTGCTGAATCCGTGCTGACGCCCGGCCGCCCTGAACGCGATCTACCTGCGGAAACTGCCAACCGGTCCATGACCACCCAGATCTACGAGGGCACCAACCAGATCCAGCGCATGGTCATGGCCCGCCAGCTGCTTAAGGGCTGATTCCTCGTCGCTGACCTGCGGTTCGTTTCCGGGGCGGGTGCTGCCCCCGGGTCGCA
>Ga0210383_10005527_pt1 | contig 11086 bp, 13 predicted proteins | sample IncBWC14OmetaG_FD_160072 | JGI IMG/M metagenome (GOLD analysis project Ga0210383, IMG submission 160072) | Forest soil microbial communities from Barre Woods Harvard Forest LTER site, Petersham, Massachusetts, United States - Inc-BW-C-14-O ...
ACAGCCAGCGCGTTACTGCTGAGGATAGTTCGTTTCGCCACCTGCGAAACATGTTTGGCCTCGGAGACCGCGATAGTGAAGCCGTCGCGCACGTTGACGTGAAGCATGACGTGCAGATCAGAGCTGCCATCGCCCACATAAATGATGTGGTCCGGCCCAACCTGCCGTTCAGCCTGCAACTGATCGAGCCGCGCGACTTTGCCGTAACCGGCCGTTGCCCGTGCGATCGATTCAATCTGCCCCGCATCGTTGTAGCGGAACTCAGTTCCATAAATATGAGTGGGCGGAACGATTCCCTCGAGCGCGGACTGAATCACTTCCACCGGCGCCGCCGACAGAACATAAAAATCGAACTGATAACCGTCAATTCCGCTTTTCAAAATCTCGTAAAGCAGCGCGATGTTTTCCTTAAGACGAACTTTCTTCCCAGCCTCATAGAGGTGCTCTTTACGAACTCGACTCTGAAACTCGGGATCATGCAGCAACAGGTACGCAAGCTCCGCCCCTTGCTGCACCAGATTAAGCTTCGCCATCCCTTTGGCTTTGCGCTCGAACTCCTCGGTCGGAATGCCCACCAATTCGCTGAGCACGTAGCCTGAGTCATTGAAGGTCAACGTCTGGTCGAAATCACTGGCAAAAATGTAGCGCTTCACAGGTTTCTCATTCATCTCGCCATTAGATTCCATAGAACGCGGAAAGACCAATTAAAAACATCGATTGGTACTATAAGCTACGAGATTTAACCTGTCGTTAACAAATGTCCCTGCCTATTTTGAGACATTACGTCCACTGTTCATGAGCGTTCTTAACAACCGCGCCAGCGTGGCCTGGTTACGGAAGTTGACTGATTTTTCCACACGCTCATCAAGGAATGCCCTTGCCACCCGAGGGTATAATGTTGGCGTCCGACGGAGGGATGTATGAAACCTTCTTCGCGTCCGCCGAAAACGCCTTTCAGGCTTTCCGATTCCGTTCATCGCCAGCTCAACATGTACGCACTGGCCGCCACCGCCGCGGGCGTGAGTGCTCTAACCCTGATCCCGGCAGCTGAAGGAAAAATCATCTACACCAAGACCAACGTCGATATTTTCGTCCAAAACGGAGCCTTCCCTCTGGACCTGAACCACGATAAGGTCACGGACTTCGAGTTCGCCGGTCGTTACTTCAACACCTGCTGCATTCTAACCACTTCGGTGAAGATTGCGCCGGTAAGATCGAAAAATGCGATCTGGTGGGATAAGAAGGGCAACGGCGCCGCCGCTTTACGTGCAGGAGCCCTGGTCGGGCCTAAAGCGCCCTTTTCCAATACTTCGTTGCTTATGGGCCTTTTCAGTTCGACCTATTTCCGGGACCCCGGCCAAGTACGACCTCCATCGACCAACCGCTATCGTGGTCCGTGGGAGAACGGCGGCAAGGGCGTGAAAAATCGTTATCTCGGTTTGAAGTTCGAGATCAAGGGAAAAACGCATTACGGCTGGGCACGATTGAACTTCCCCTCCCCGCGACTCGCCACACTGACCGGCTACGCCTACGAAACCATCCCCAACAAACCGATCGTCACCGGCGAGACCAAAGGGCCGGACGTGATCGAGATTCAGTCCTCCAGCCTGGGCGATCTGGCCGCAGGAGCCTCTGCGATTCCAGTATGGCGATCAGAAAAGCAGCAACGCGCTCATAGGACACTACTGCCGCTTGGTGGCAACCCATAACTAGCGAAAAATCGCAATAACGCTCATCGAGGGGTTTTGAGCGCTATCGCCCTATTCGCATTTGAAATTGGAGCTCCGATCTTGGCTTGGTACCTGAGCCTCAGCGTGGTTCAACACCCGCTCCAAGCGCCTTCGGCGCGATGCCTCTGAGACCAGGTCTCGTATCGGCAAGTGCGAAAGCTACTTGCGCGCTGGGGACGCTTTGGTGAGCACGTCGTCCAACGGTTTCGCCGCCGGGGTAGCAGCCTGGCTGCCCTCGACGATATCCTTTGCCACGATCGTTTTACCATACAGAGATTTGTTGGCATCATCATCGCTGTCCATCGTCGCACCTTCCAGGGACACGCCGGCAAAAAATCCCTTCGAACGTGAATAAGTCAGAACGTCGACGTTCATGGCGCCCGCGTTATACGACGTTGCCTGGGCGCCCGTCGGCCCGGCGGCCGCGGCCGCGTTCGATCCAAGTTTCGTCTTGCCGTTCAGGATTTGTTCTGCGCCCTTTTGATTCATTACCGTGAGCACAAAATCGGTCGCTGTCGACCCCAGTTGCACACCAATGCTGGCCTGGTCAAGTCTGTACATCGCCGGATTTCCCCAGGGACCATCCATCTGGGCACCTTTGCGGCAAACCAGCACGCCGCGTCCATAGCTGCCGCCGATGCCGACGGCTATTTTTTTGACGCTGGGAAAGATGACAACACAGTCGGCTTGATCAAGGATATGAGCGGACAGGCCCTTATCCCCCGCGAGCAATTGCTGCAGAACCGTGGCCGAGTTGCCAATCCGCTCTTCTTCTTTCTTCTGAGCAAACAGTGGCGAAGCGAGCGCTAAACAGAGTGCAAACACGATCATTCTTTTTTTCATTGTTTCGTCCCTTTCTGCAATTTTCTCTGAAAAAGCCGTCACACATAATTTGAGATTTCGATCAAATTGTAATCCGGATCGCAAAGATATACCGGGAGTGGTTTCCCGTCGCGCCCATGCGCTCGGATCCTCAACCGTCGGGACAAAATGACCAAGGCGGTCGATCATGAACGCCAAAACGTTCTTAGAGTAGCCGCTGTGGCAAGGTTGCATTGAAATCTTCCAGTACCTGCCAGGGCCAGCAGTTGCGCCTGTCAAATCTGCACCCTTAAATACCGGATAGTCGGCGAGCCAGAAGCGATCCCAGCAGCCCATGGGTCGGCAATCGTCTCCAATGGCGATAAATCCCGGTTACACCCCCCGGTTACGCTCAATCACCAGGCGCCTTTTCTGTTGTGGGTTATTTTCAGGCATGTCCGTGACTCGGACAATCAAGCCGCTTCGACGACTTCAGTGCTGACTGGCAGTTTTCCCGGCTTTACATTTACGGTTCTCCTGGATTCGGAACTTCGCAAGATAGGGCGCAGCTCGGCTGTCGCGAGCGGACAATCTTGATTTTACGTGGAACCCTAAAGGCGAGCGAGATACCAAAAATTTCGTTTGTGTCCCAGCCGCCGGGCAGGTTGACCGACTGTAGTAAGTAGTAAGGCCGAACCGAAAACGAATCGGCGATGGGCAGTCGTACTCCCACCTGGAAGCGGTTCTGGGTGTAGCTGCTGCCGCCATTGGCGAAGGGGTTGTTTCCGGGAACAATGAAGAACTCGTTGCTCACGACCAACACCGGCGGCCGCGAGATGCGAAGCGGTAAGGTGTATTCGACGCCCGGACGAAATCGAAGACGAGCGGAAGCAGGCCGGTCATCAACGAAGCGTCCCTCGATGAGCGTGCGGAGTGTCGGCCGCCACGGGCCACGGGATGTACTCAGGGTGAGATTGAGCTGCAACCGGTTTTCATAAGCAATGTTGGGATTTCCAGGAAAGCGCTGGTAACGATAAATCGGTATCAACGTGAACCACGGCCGCAGACGGAAGGCAACACCGCCTTGAATGAAGTACTCGAACAGGTTGGACATTCCCTCGTCCAGCCGCTCGTGGAATTCGAGATCCAGAGATTTATTCGCCGAAAGGCCAGTAGAAATTCCCTGATCGAGCCAGAGTCCTATCTGCTTCTCATCTTCGGGGTCCTCGGGCAGCTCTTGTTGCTGCGCCCTCGCCGGGACAACCAGGACGCAACCGTACAGCACCGCAATGACGCAGATCATGCGCCGCAATGTATTCGGGGTCATTAAAGGATCGTGGCGTCCCGTACGGTTGCTCATGGCTTGAGCCAGCTAGTTCCCATTCAGCGAAAGCACCGCCAGGAAACCAATTTTACTTTTTGCAGTCGCCCGATGCTGGCTTCACTTTCGCGATCTTGAAGTGGGGCGTCGGTCGTCCCATCCCATTATCAGTGCTGGGCGTTGCGGATTGGTCTCCCGTGAGGGTGACAAACTGTCCGACATAGGAATCAAGGTGAACCGTCCCACTATAGACCTGGTTCGTGATCCCTTTTTCATCTACGAGTTGGCATTCGTTAGGGTGGCCGGTGCTGGTCAGGCAACCGGTGATTGTGCTGTGAGTCGTTGGTTTCGGAGTCTGACTGAAAGTGAGAGCTGGCGCAACCGCCAGGATGGCAAACACAAATAACCTTCCTCTCATGATTCATCTCCGCCGCCGAATTTTACAACAAAGGAAAAGGAGAAGAACTGGCAAAACTAACAGGGAACTGCGAGGGCGTCAAAAAGGCTTTCGCCACCGCCGGCCCGCCCAGATTGTCGAAATATCGATTACACACACGGTCCGGGGTTTCTGTGTGTAATATCGAGGAGCCTGTAAGTTGTCCGCGCCAATACCTGATCGAACACCCCGAGTTCGCTCCACCCATAGACTCAAAGCAAACCAAGTGTGGCGCGGGCGCCCCCGCCCGCGAGTCTGATGAACAAAGCCCGCCTGGCGCGGACACTCCTGCCCGCGAGCCCGCAACCCACGCTGTCGCCATGCCCATAGCACAAACCGTGCCGGTCGCGACCCAGATCGCAGCTGCCAAAAGAACCGCACAACCGGCCGCGGAGCGGCAAAAGAATGGAGCCCACGGCGCCAGCCGTGGGACAACGACACCGAACAACCCGACTCCGAAGGAGCGAAAGAAATCTCTCAAGGCGAATTGCGGAAGGAAGAAAAATAACTTGAGCGAGTAGAAGCCGCGATCCCCGGCGCCATGGCAGGAAACTGGCGCGACCTCCGCACCGTCCTCGAGTTCGCCGGTATCAGTCCACAAAACCAAAACAAAGATGCCCCATCCTAAAGTCATCGAGCCGGGCGGAGCATCCAGCGGGGATGACGGCTTTACTAATTTCTCTCCACCGTTGAAAATGGTCAGTTCGCCCTCAAGTGCCGGTTTTTCCTGAGCGCGGAGCGCATAATACAAGAGTCATCGCCCGATCATGGGCCAATGGAGCAGAAATCCTTATGGGAACTTCCGGAGAACTGATTCGCCTGATCAATTACGTGGACGACATTACGACCACGCTACGCCGTATCAGCGCCTTCGTCGCGGCCATGGAGAGCGACGAGAAAAAGCGTCTGGCTGAAAGCTTGAGGGCCGCCGGCTCCAACCTCGATGCCCTCGTGCAACGGCTGGAGAAGGGGCAGTAGTGGCACCGGTGAAAACCATTGCCGTGATCGGCGCCGGAACCATGGGCCGCGGCATCGCTCATGTGGCGGCGCTGGGCGGCTATCACACCATCCTCGAAGACCTGCTTCCCAACGCGCTGCGCCGCGCGGAGAACGAGATTCGCGGCAACCTCGACAAGGCCGTTGAGATTGGGAAAGTCTCCGCCGATGATGCCAACGCCGCGTTCGGCCGCTTGCAATACGCCGGCAGCGTTGAAGAAGCCGCGCGCGAAGCGGACTTGGTAATCGAAGCCGTGCCCGAGGAGATGGAATCGAAGATCGAGATCTTCACCCTGCTCGATAAAATTTGCCGCCCCGGAACCATCCTGGCTTCGAACACCTCCTCGCTCAGCATCACCGAGATTGCGAGCGTCAGCTATCGCGCAAATAAATGTGTGGGGATGCACTTCTTCAATCCCGTGCACAAGATGAAGTTGCTGGAAGTTGTCCGCGGTCTCGAGACCGACGACGACACGCTCGCGACTGTGGCCGAAGTCGGCAAGCGCATGGGCAAGGAAGTTGTCGTGATCAAGGAATCGCCCGGCTTTATCACCAGTCGCATCAACGCCATGATCGGCAACGAAGCCTTCTACATGCTGCAGGAGGGAATCGCTTCCGCGCAGGACATCGACAAAGCGCTGAAGCTCGGATTGAACCACCCCATGGGCCCATTCGAACTGGTCGATCTGGTTGGACTGGACACTCGCCTGCACATCCTCGAATACATGCACAAGACCCTCGGAGAAAAGTATCGGCCCGCGCCATTGCTGGTGCAATACGTGAAAGCCGGACGCTTAGGCCGCAAGGCCGGCCGCGGAGTCTACGAGTATCCCGAGCAGAACGCAGCGCGAGGAAAGGCGCCGATCGCCAAGGCTGGAGACTAAGGCGACCGCCGCGAGGACGGGTCAGAGACCCGCCCTCAACACAGATTCGGCCTCCACAAGCCTCGCTAATTCTTGTTGATGTCCTGCTTCGCCTCTAACTTTTTCACCAGGGGTTCGAAGAAAATCTTCTGGTTGTCAGGAGCGCCGGCCAGCGTAATCTTGATCTCCTTGAGCGCATTGTTGTAGTCGCCCTGGGCGGAATAGATTCTTGCCGTACCATCGTGAACTACCCAGTCATTCGGATCCTTCTTCGCCGCCTGACGGAAGTAGTCGAAGGCCTGATCCTGTTTGCCCTGGCCTTGAAGCAAGCGCCCATAGGCATAAAGCTGAGCCGCCGTGGCCCGCTGGAGCGCCTGGTTCTTCGCCATTTCGGAGTCGTCCTTCCGGCCCATGGCTTCGAGGATTTGCGACTTGGTCAAGTAGTTGTCAAAGCGCGGCTCGGTTCGGATCGATGTCTCTTCATATTGCAAGGCTTCGTCGAGATCATACTTGGCCGTGAGCAGATAAGTAGCCGCGTCATCCCAGCCTTCCCATGTGTATTGCGCCAGCCCTTGAAGTTGGTTGCGCAAGCTGGCCTGCACGATGTCATGCACGTTCACATCGATCTTGAAGGGAACAGCGAGTTTCTCCCAACGCAGCGAAACCACGGCGGAATCCGGCTTCACGTCATCGAAGTCGTAGGCCAGGGCTTCATGCGGATCCGAAGCCTGCGGTTTGACAGTGACTCTCAGCGCGTCGTCAGCTTGATTGTAGGTAAAGCTGCCCCACGCGGTGTGGACCTTGGAGAAAATAATCGTCCACTGGTTCTCGCCTGGAATCATGAAGAGACCGTACACACCCTTCGCCAGTGGCTTTCCCTCGATCGAGACGGGGTCGGCGAAAGTGATGGTTGTGTTCTCGTTCGCTCCGGTGCGCCAGACCTGATCGTAGGGCACGAGCTTGCCCCAGATGGTCCGTCCTTTTACCAGCGGACGGGAATAGCTGATCGTGATGTCGGTGATCCCGATACGTTGCGTAACCTGAGAGTGCTGGCTATCACGAGGTATGTCCAAAAGCGCGGACTGCGCATGGCAAAACAAACTTCCTAACGACAGCCCTGCGACTGCGACCAGGGCGACAGCGAAATGCTTGAGCATGGATTGACCCTCCGCTTCTGAATTGTTCTCCGGGGTAACACCCACCGGAGCTGGCTTGAGGAAAACGAACGTTTAGACGGAAGCGCGGAGTGGCGGATAGCAAATTGTAACAAGTTGTAAAAAAACCGACGGAGCGTGGGCGAATCAGTAGTGATACCTTGCCTGAAGAAAATCAACCTTGCTTTCACTCACCTGATACACCAGACGATGTTCCTGAGTAATCCGGCGCGACCAGCACCCAGCGAGAACGTACTTGAGCGGTTCCGATTTGCCAATACCTGCAAACGGGTCTCGCAGCACGGCCTCGAGTAGTTCGAAGATTCGCAGAGCCACCTTGCGGTCTGTGTTCGTCCAATGGCGGAGATCCTGGCGAAACTCCGAATGGAATATTGCTTCCCGCTCAGCGTTTCGGGCCAAGGCCCATCTCCCGCCGCAGTTTTTCCAGAGGCTCCGGCTTGCCCTTCCCCCCAACGGCCCTTCGTAATGACGCTAGCAAGCGCTGGGCATTCTTGGGCGATCGCAGCAGGTGAGCGGTCTCCATCAGGCCCATTAGCTCGTCGGCTGGGACCATGGCTACCGTCCTTTCGCCTTTGCGGCGAATGATCACGACTTCACGGTCATCGGCCACGCGGTCGAGCACGGACGCTAGACTCTGACGCAGATTGGTGTAAGTTGTCTCTGTCAAGTTGACCTCTCTAGATCGATTGTACAGGATTCCTGTACGTCAGCGACAATTACTTTAGAATCGACTTCGGTGTCTATGTCGCCGAATGTCCGTCTGGAACGCGTGCTTGCTCAACTCCGTCTCTATGAGCATCCCCTGCTGGAGTTCTCTGCTCGCGCCAAAGGCGAGGGCGTGGAATTGATCATCCAGTTTAAGTATCCGCCTGTCCCAGTGCACACTTACTACTTCGACTTGCATCCACGGGATCTGGACAACCCTCAATTCGAATGGAGCCTGCAGCGCCAGCTGTATGACTGTCTGCACGACTACCTGGTCGAGATGTTCATTCGGACGCCGCAAGATCGGCTCGAACGTCAACGAGAAGGCCTGTGACCCTGCGCCAGAAAATTGAGCAGGAAATCCGTGAGCGCGGGCCGATTCCGTTCTCACGCTACATCGAACTTTGCCTGTACGATCCTGAGCTTGGCTATTACTCGCGCAATGCCGAACAGTTCGGCAAAGCTGGAGATTTCTATACATCCAGCGATGTGCATGCGGTTTTCGGAAGGCTTGTGGCGCGGCAGTTCGAAGAAATGTGGCGCGTACTCGGATCCCCGGAGCAGATCGAAATCCTAGAGCTCGGCCCTGGCCGCGGATTGTTTGCCCAGGATGTGCTGGATTGGTCGGAGAAGAAGTTCCCCGAGTTCTTTCGCGCGTTGCATTATTCTTTGGCAGAGAGTTCTCACGCGCTGCGCGGGCGGTTGCAAACGACTCTGTACCGGCATTTCAATTCTGGCAAAGCGTCACTCCCTCAGCGGCTGAAGCCGCAATCGGACGATGGCTCATTCGGCCCGGCTTCAGTCCTGCGGGACGTGACTGTTTTCGACAGCTCTTCAGCCTTGGAGGTCCCCGTCATCGTCTTTGCCAACGAATTCTTCGACGCGCTACCGGTCGAAGTTCTTAGCCCGCAGGGCGAGCTGCGCATTTCCGAAAAAGACGAACGATTGTTCGAAACCTGGCATGCCGCATCAGCCGAGGAACTGGAGTTTGTCGATCGCTACGGTGTGCATCCCGAGGCCGCAGAGCGAATCGAAGCTCCTCTGATTGCGCAACGCTACATGTCCCAGATCGCGGCGGCGGTAGAACGCGGCTTCATCATCGCCATCGACTATGGCTATACGCGCCAGGAACAACTCGCCGGACGGCATCGAGGCACGATCGCCACCTATCGACAGCACTCGGTGAGCACGAATCCTTACGAAGCGCCGGGAGAGCAGGACATCACCGCCCACGTGAATTTTACGGCACTGACGGCTGCGGCGGAGCACGGCGGAATGCAAGTCCGGCCCTTGCTGACCCAGTCACAGTTTCTGATGGGAATTGGAGAGCATAATCAGTTCGCCGATGTCTTTGAAGAATGCCTCCTGCCGCAAGAGCGTGCAACAGTTGCTTTGCAACTAAAACATCTTGTCACTCCGTCGGGGATGGGTGAGAATTTTCACGTGCTCGTCGCAAGCAAGAATGTCGACCCGTCGAAGGTTGCACAATTATGCGGACTGAACTTTGGTAAAAGCCGATCCTGACACTGCATAAGAAGAAGTTTTTCCAGCCATAGAAATCTTTCATAAGAAAACAGTGATTCCCCGGAGGAAGGGCAGTCGTCTATATAAGAGCGGCACCCACGCAACTCAGGAGATCCCGATGGAATCCGCGCCCCGCCCAGCTTCATGGAAGATCCTGCTGGCGTTTGCCATCATCTACTTCGTCTGGGGATCGACTTTTCTGGCCATTCGCGTGGGTGTCCAGGAAGTACCGCCGTTCCTGCTGGCGGCCCTTCGCTTCAGCGTCGCCGGCGTCGTGCTTTATGCCTGGATGAGAGTGCGCGGTACGCCTGCTCCGAGCCGGCGGCAATGGGCCGGAGCTTTCCTGCTCGGCGGGCTGATTTTCCTGGTCGACTACGGATGCCTTTTCTGGGCGGAGCAGCGTGTGCCTTCCGGAATTGCGGCGGTCGTGCTGGCCACTATTCCGGTTTTCATCACGCTGTTGGAGATTGCATTCCTGCGCAGCCAGCAGCTTACTGTTCGCCTCGGCCTGGCTCTTCTCGTGGGACTCGGCGGCGTCGCCGTGCTGATGAATCATTCCTTCTCTCTAGGCGAGATTCCCGTCGATCGCCGCGGTGCGTTCGCTCTTCTGGTCGCGGCGTTTACCTGGTCGATCGCCGCGATTCTAACTCGCCGGCTCGATCTTCCGGCTTCGAAGCCGATGAGCGCCGCCGCTCAAATGCTCGCCGGAGGAGCTCAACTGCTTGTGCTGGCTGCCGTGACGGGAGAATTTTCCGGCTTTCATGCGCAGGCTGTTTCTGCGAAGGCCTGGTTAGCTCTGCTGTATCTGATCGTCGCTGGCTCGATCGTCGGCTTCACCGCTTACATCTGGCTGTTGTACCACGAATCGCCCACCAAGGTAGGAACCTACGCCTACGTAAATCCCGTAGTGGCTGTCGCGTTCGGATATTTTTTTGGCAACGAATCGGTAGGTCCTCGCACATTCGTCGGAACATTGCTGGTTTTGTTAAGCGTGATCACGATCACCACAACACCCAAGAAACACAGCGATCCTGAAAAGCAGGTCGAACTAGCGGTTGCGGAAGTCGACTGAGGCCTAAGCGGCAAGCAAATTCTGCGGCTTTCGCCGGAAGTACAGCGCCTTGCGTTACTGGCACGAGGTCCGCCATCCGGATTAAGCGGCGATATCATAAGCAGGTATGCGCCTTCGTTATTGGCCGGCAATTGTCGGATGGTTGCTGATCGCCGCTTTGGCCTTCAGCCAAAGCAGCCAGCAATCCACCAATTCCCAATCAACTGGCGCTCAGCCAACCAACTCGCAGCCAAGTAACTCACAACCCGCGAACGCGCAGCCTGCAAACCCACGCCCAGTCAAGCCATCGGCAGTGGCCGCCGCGGCCAGCGCATCCAGGAGCGCGCGCGACTCCGCGCCACCAATCAAAGTAATAAGAAACCACGACCTAAGCGATGGCAGTAGCGCCCCTGAGACCGACAAACCCGCGCCGAAGGCGAGTGATGTGACGACAGTCCGAGCCGCTCAGGATCGCGAAGACCAG
>Ga0210383_10005530_pt1 | contig 11080 bp, 12 predicted proteins | sample IncBWC14OmetaG_FD_160072 | JGI IMG/M metagenome (GOLD analysis project Ga0210383, IMG submission 160072) | Forest soil microbial communities from Barre Woods Harvard Forest LTER site, Petersham, Massachusetts, United States - Inc-BW-C-14-O ...
CGTCGAGGTCGGCCGGTATGATCTCGTGCTGCATCCCACACACCTCTGGCTGACGCTGCACGAGAGTGTCGCGCACCCCACGGAGCTCGACCGGGCGAACGGATACGAGGCCAACTACGCGGGGACCAGCTTCGTCTCGCCGCCGGAGAAAATGCTCGGGAAGTTCAAGTACGGCCCCGAATTCATGAACGTTCAGGGCGATCGGTCCCAAGCCGGCGGTTGCGCCACGACGGGATACGACGACGAGGGAGTGCAGCCCGAGACGTTCCTGGTCATCAAGAACGGCATCGTGAACGACTATCAGACCACGCGCGAGCAAGCGATGTGGCTGAAATGGTGGTATGACTCCCAGGGCCGGCCGACGCGGTCGCACGGCAATTCGTATGCGGATAACTGGAATGACGTCCAGTTCCAGCGGATGCCCAACGTCTCGTTGCTGCCTGGTGAAAAAGATCTGGTGTGGGAGGATCTGATCGCCGCCACGGACTCGGGCATCGCCATCATTGGCGACGGATCGTTCTCGATCGACCAACAGCGCTACAATGCCCAGTTCGGTGGTCAGTTGTTCTACGAGATCAAGGGCGGCAAGATCGTCGGGATGCTCAAAGACGTTGCCTATCAAATGCGGACGCCGGATTTCTGGAACTCGATGGACATGATCGGCGGCAAACGCGGCTACATGCTGGGCGGCAGCTTCTTCGACGGCAAAGGGCAGCCCGGCCAGGTGAACGCCGTGAGCCACGGCGTCGTCCCGGCGCGATTCCGCCAGATCAACGTCATCAACACCGGGCGGAAAGCTTGATGGCCGGCCTTCCCGCGAACGCGCTGACCACGCAATCTGACGCCGAGGCGTTGGTCGCCAGGGTCGTTAAGCAGTCGAAAGCCGACGCGGTGCACGTCAACCTGCAAAGCACGTATACGACGAACCTCCGGTTCGCCGCGAACCAAATGTCGACCTCGGGCGCGGTCACCGACGCGCAATTGGTCGTCACGAGCGCGTTCGGCGCGAAGCATGCGATTGCGACCACCAATGACCTATCAGACGCGTCGGTCGCACGGGTGATCGCGTCCTCCGAGGCGTTGGCGAAGCTCGCGCCGGATGATCCGGAGAGTATGCCGGAGCTGCCGAAGCAGCCGTATCAGTCGGTCGCGGCGTATTTCGAGGCCACCGCCAACGTCTCGCCCGAGGATCGTGCGCGCGCGGCGCTCGCCGCGCTGGCGCCGGCGCGGGCCGCTGGAGACGTCAACGCCGCGGGCTTCTTGATCGTCAATGCGACCGCCACCGTGGTTGGCAACTCGGGCGGCCTGTTCGCATACCACCGCTCGACGAACGCGAACTATACGATTACGGTTCGGACGACCGACGGAACGGGTTCGGGTTGGGCGGGTGCCGAGCATCCCGACTGGGCGAAGATCGATTTCGCGGCGACGAGTGCGCATGCGCTGGAGAAAGCGCGCGCGTCGAAGAGCCCGAAAGCGATCGAGCCGGGTCGCTACACGGTGATCTTCGAGCCGCAGGCTGTTGGTGATCTCGTGCAACTCATCGGCGGATATCTCGATGCGCGCTCTGCTGACGAAGGTCGCAGTCCATTCACGAAGGCCGGTGGTGGTAACAAAGTCGGGCAGAAGATCGTCGATGCACGGGTTATGCTGCTGTCCGATCCACGCGATGATCAACTGCTCGATACGCCGTTCGACAACGAAGGATTGCCGCTCGGCCGTCAGGTATGGATCGACAAAGGCACCCTGCAACAGCTACAGTACACGCGGTACTGGGGAAAAAAATCGAAGCAGCCGGCGACCGGGAATCCCGGGTCGATCAAGCTCCAGGGGACGGGTCCCACGCAAACGATTGACGAGATGATCGCGTCCACACCGCGCGGCGTGCTCGTCACACGACTCTGGTACTTACGAGAAGTCGACCCGCGGACGATCCTCTACACGGGACTGACGCGCGACGGAACGTTTCTCATTGAGAATGGCAAGATTTCCGCAGCGGTCCGTAACATGCGATTCAACGATTCGCCGTTGTTTATGCTCGCGAACCTCGATGCGATGGGGCAGCCTGTGCGGGTCGCCGGCACGGAGGCCGGTGGCGCCGTCGTGATGCCGCCAATCAAGGTTCACGATTTCAACTTCACGAGCCTCTCCGAGGCCGTGTAAGCGCTCGCCGATCCACCGGGGGATCGGTCGGGTGTTCCACTCCAGCAATGGAGCAGTTCGTATGGCTATCAAGAAAGGCGCAAAGAAGAAGGGTGGTCGGAAATCGACGGCCAAGAAGGGTGGACGCAAGAAGGCCGCGAAGAAGCGCCGCTAGTTTTTGGGCAAAAAAAGAGCGGGTGCGCCTCGGCGCTCCCGCTTTTTTTTTTACTCCGCGCGGGCTATGCCGCGCGTGTCGTCGAAGCCGAGCTCTGTGCGTCGGTAGGCGCAACGCCCCAGATATATGCCGCAAACCGAGGCAGCGGCTGTGGCCGCACGCCTTGCGATATAATGATGCCGATGAGCTCGGGCTCTTCCGTGTGCTGACGTTCGTCCGTCATATGCTTTTCCTCCAGTGGTGTCTGTATAAGCACCACTGGTGCCAAGACGAACGGATCGCTAAGACGCTACACGGCGCTAGCTTAGCCTGACAGCCCCGTCAATGGTGTCGCAGATCGACACACACCAAAGTGTACACCGTGTCGCTCCGCGACACGTCGAGGCCTACGCAGCGCCTTTTCGCGCGACGAAGGCACGCGACATCGCAGCGGGATCCCGCTCGACGGTGATCTCCCACCCCACGTAGCGATCGCGCAACTCGGCTTCTTGCCCGGCCAGAATCGTTTCGACGAGATGCACCCCACCGTCAGCCGTGGCGGACTTGAGCAGCTCGATGACCCGTCGCCGCTCGGCCACCGACAGCCCGTCGAATGCGGCCGGCGTACACACGAAGGCATTGAGCGGGACATCCGGTGTCCAATGCCCGATGTCCGTCACACACCCACGCACACGCGCCGTGAGCCCGGCTTCCTCAGCCGCGCTCAACACCCGCGCGACGACGTCGGGCGCTTCCTCAACGGTAATAACGTCGCAGCCATTGGCGGCGAGATAGAGCGTCGCGCCCTCCAGTCGGGCGCCGGCGACCAGCACGTTGGCCAGCTCGCCAGGTTCGACCGCCCGCACGAGCGGACTCTCGGCGTCCAGCCCCCAATGCTCGGGCTTCCGATACTTCTCGAGAATCCGCACCCTGCGCCGCCGCCAGGTCTGATACGTGGGCATTCGGAGCCGACGCATGATGATGCGATCGACTTCCTCCCACAGCACGAGCTCGGTCAGCGCAAACTGGGGTTGGCGACTCAGACTCCGCACGGCTTCATCCCCGATGCCGAGCAGCACGGGCCGGGGAAGGGAATCTTTATAGTTTTCGATCTCGCGCTCGACGTACATCTCGTACTCGTGCTTCAACGAGCGCGGACGGCGGTCGCCCATGTTTCGATAAGGTAGCACTGTGCCTGAACTCCCGGAAGTCGACGCTGCAGCTCGCGTGCTGCGCACGGTCGCCCTCGGCAAGACGATTGCCGCGGTCGAAAGACTGCACCGTGTGCATCGGCGCCTGTTACCCCCGTCCAAAGTGCGCCGCTTGATCGGTGCACAGGTCGTCTCGGTCGAGCGCCGTGGCAAGCATCAGCTCATTCGGCTCGGGGACGGATCGACCCTGCACGTCCACTTTCGCATGACCGGAGACTGGGACGTCGGCCGTGTCGAGGACCCCGTGCCACCGTACGCCCGCGTGGTCATCGCCTTCACCGATGGGTCTCGGGCGGTACTGACGGATCCGCGTGCGCTATCAACGTTGACCCTGCACGCGCCGGGCGTCGACCCGCTCCCTGATCTCGGGCCAGATGCCACCGATCCGGCGTTCACACCGGTGTACTTGGCCGATGCATTATCCAAGCGCCGCATCGCGATCAAGCCCGCGCTATTGGATCAGCGGGTCGTCGCCGGCCTCGGCAACATCTATGCGACCGAGGCCCTCTGGCTCGCCCGTATCGACCCGCGCCGCCCAGCTTCATCTCTGGACCGCCGAGAACTGTCGCGGCTCGTGAAGGCCATCAGACGTGTGTTGGACAAGGGCGAACCCTGGTCCGTCTACGATCGCGAGGGACGGCCATGTCCTCGCTGTCGAACGACGATCCAACGCATCACCCAGGCGGGGCGCTCGACGTACTGGTGCTCGGGCTGCCATCGGACCACTTCTCCACAGAAATAATGAAGGTGGTGACGGGATCCGGACCATCCGAAGCATCCTCGTGCACGTCGACCGGCGAGCCGGAGGCCTCCGCCCCCCACGTCATGTGGTCGGATTGCGGATACCAGAACATGAGATGCGGATCGCCGGCGTTTCCGTGCCCGGCCCCGAATTCCTGATGCTTCGACAGCATATAGCACATCGAACCGCTCTCTGGCAGCGGCAGCGCCTTCGTGGCGAATGCCACCTTGAGGCTGTCGAACATCGCCTGCTTCGGCAGCCGGGCTAACACGAGCGCTGTTGCTTTGAACGTGAACGGGAGGTGGGTCCGCACAGCGGGCGGATTGAGGCAGAGTGGCAACCGGACGGTGGGGTCCAAGAAGACCGGGGCATTGAACGGCTGCATCCACGATCGTTCCACGATGCACACGAACCCATTCTTGCTCGGGGCGACGGTCTCGTAGCCACGCGGTCCGAGGACCACGACGCCAGCATCGCGCGACAGCGAGGCCGGCGCCGCGCTGCGGGCGAGCGCGATCTCGGCCGACCGGTCCATGAGGTACTGCTCGATCGGCGCGGGGCGGTCCATGGCCTGCGCCTGCGCCCGCCAAGCCGCTCCGAAAACGACCATTACTGCGATGATCCGCCGCATCGACTGCTCCTATTTTGCAACCAGTTGCATCTTAGGCAACCGGGCGCGATCCTGCAAGCGATGCGTAACGCACACCGGTCGCTGTGCCCGATCAATCTTTCGTTGGAGATCTTTGGCGATTCCTGGACGCTGCTGATCCTGCGGGACATGATCTTTGGCGGGCGGCGGCACTTCCGCGAGCTCCTGCAGAACCAGGAGGGCATCGCGTCGAACATACTCGCGGATCGGCTGCACCGGCTGGTGGAGCGCGGTGTGCTCACGAGGGCGGGTGATCCGACGCACAAACAGAAAGCGATCTACAGTCTGACCGAGTCGGGGATCGCGCTCGTTCCGGTCTTCGCGGCCATCGGCGCGTGGGGCAGCACGTATCTCCCGGTGAGCGAGGAGTTCGGCACCCGGGCCCGCGTGCTCGCCAAAGGCGGGTCGCGCCTCTGGAAGGCGTTGATGAACGAGCTACGGGAGACTCACCTCGGCGCCGTCACTCCGGGACAAACCGCAGGGTCGCTCCGCTCCGGCGGGAAACGTGCTCGTGGCGCACGATCCGCCGCGTCTGCTCGTCGATCTCGTACGTCGCCACGATAGCCGGATCGGCGAATCGCAACGTCCAACGCCCCGTGGGGTCGCGACTCACGATGCGCACCGTATCCATCTCCAGCGAATCATCTCCCTCGGAGAAGAGCGGCAAGATGCGCTCGTAGCCCTCGCGGAGCGGCAGGCTCCGCAGGAGATCGTCCAGCTCCTGGAAGTTGAACACGTCGCCCTTGTAGGTCCATCGTTTGACCTTACCATCGAACTGGGAAACCTCCCAGACGGGCGCGAGGCCATGGCGTTTCACGAGCGACGAATCGACGAACGGCTTCGCCCGAACCTGGCCCGTCGTCACGAGCAGCAGGCCGTCATTCGGCACGAGGTGCCACTCGTAGCGAAACCGGCCGATTTCGCTGTCGGCCTTCATGAAGCGCACGGTCTCGACCGCTGCGCCAAGGTGGTCGGAGGCAATCTCCGATGCGCCAGGCCGCAAGACGGCTGGCGTGAGGATCACCGCAAGGAGTATCGCGATTGCACGCATGCCTCGAAGAAGCCGGTGCGGGGCATTCCAGACAACATATTTGCAGCCAACTAGTCCAGGGCCTCGGCGATCGCGCCTTTTAGATAGCTGGTTTCCGGTATCGTGAGAACTTCCGGGTGATCGATGGGTTGCCCGAGGAATTCGCGAAGCGCCAGGCGTCGGCCACTATCCGCCGCGGCGGACTCCAAGATGTCGAGAAACTGCGCTTTGCTCAGATGAAAGCTGCAACTCGCGGTATAGAGTAGCCCGCCGGGCTTGAGCAACCGCATTCCGCGCAGGTTGATCTCCTTGTACCCGCGCGCCGCCGCGCTGACCGCACGCTTGGTTTTGGCGAATGCCGGTGGATCGAGGACGACGGTATCGAATCGCTCCCGCGCCCGCTCGGCGGCTTTGAGATACTCAAACGCATCGGCTTCGACAAACGAGATGTTGGTCACGCCATTTCGCTCCGCGTTCTCCCTTGCCCGAGCGAGCGCAGCGGCCGAGGTATCGAGCGCGAGCACTTCCCCAGAGCGCCGGGCCAGGTGGAGCGCGAACGACCCGTGATAGCTGAAGCAATCGAGCCCCCGACCGCCGGCTCGGGCCAGGGCACCGATGCGCGCGCGGTTCTCGCGTTGGTCGAGAAACGCGCCGGTCTTTTGCCCGTCCCACGGCGCGGCGTAGTAATGCACGCCGTACTCCTGCACGTCGATCATGCGCGGGACATCGCCGCTCAGCAGCTCGACCGTCCGCGGCAATCCTTCTTTTTGCCTGACCGCGAGATCGTTTCGCGCCAATATGCCCTCGGCGCCAGTCATCTCACGGAGCGCGTGCACGATCTCTTCGCGATAGCGCTCGACCCCGGCGCTCGCCAGTTGCACGACGAGCCAGCGATCGTACTTGTCGACGACCAGCGACGGGCACCCGTCTGCTTCGCCATGCACGAGCCGGTACGCCGTCGCGACGTCCGCAAGCGCCGCCCGGCGTGTCGCGGCAGCCGCGAGGCGGCGGCGCCACCAGTCCCCGTCAATGGTCGCGTCCGGGTCGCGATCGATGAGACGGAGCGCGATCTCCGAGTGCGGACTGTACAAGGCCCACCCGATCGGTCGTCCACGCTCGGTCTTTACCTGCACCGCACCCGCTGCCACGTCGGCCGGGACGCTCTCGACGTCGCTCGCGAAGATCCACGGATGCCCCGCGGTCCACCGCGCCGCACCGCGCCCGGATACGGTCACCGTCTGCGTCATCGTGTCCATGCGTCCCGGATCGCTCTCGCCGCGGCCTCGGGATCGGCTGTCCCAAATATCGCCGAAATGATCGCAACACCCGCCGCGCCAGCTTTTCTCAGCTCGGCCACGTGCTCCGCGGTAACTCCACCGATGGCGACCGCGGGCGCGCTCGTTGTAGCGCGAAGCGCCTTGAAGCCATCCACACCGATCGGTGCGGGAGCGTTGGCCTTGGATGTCGTTGTGAATATTGGCCCGATGCCGACGTAATCCGCACCAGCAGTCTCGGCGCGAACCGAGGCGCCGATGACAAACGGCGGTGGGCAGACGTGCCGGAGCGCAGCGACGGGCACGTCATCGGCCCCGACATGAACCCCGGCAGCGCCACAAGCGAGCGCGACATCGGCGCGGTCATTGACGATCACCGGAACGGGGAGCGCCGCGACCAGCGCACGCCCGACATCGACGAGCGTCCGAGCGTCGGCGTTCTTGAGCCGCAGTTGCACCACCGTCGCGCCCCCGCGAACGGCGGCCCGCGCCCGAGCCACCAACCCATCGCGCCCGTCACGCAGATCGTCGGTAATCGCGATCAGCGTGAGATCGAGCGTTTCGCCTCCTTGTGCTCGGAGAACGTCTCGCTGAACTCGTGATGCCCATCGGGCCGCGCGACAAAGTAGAGATACGGCACCTCGGCGGGCTCGATCACCGCGAACAAGCTCGCCGCGCCGGGCGACGCGATCGGCCCCGGGGGCAACCCGGGGTGCTTGTACGTGTTGTACGGAGAGTCGATGCCGAGGTCCTTGTAGTGCACCCGCTCGACGTGGTGGCCGAGCGCGTATTGCACCGTGGGATCGGCTTGGAGCGGCATTCGGCGTCGGAGCCGGTTCAAATAGACGGCGGCGATAATTGGGCGTTCGTCCGGGACGCGCGCCTCTTTCTCGACGATCGACGCCAGCGTGACGACCTGGTACCGGGTGAGGCCGACGGAGTCGAGTCGCGCGTTCCACTCGGGCTTCCACGCATGCTCGAACTCGTGGACCATCTCCGTGATCGCCTCGTGCGCGGTCGTCCCATCGGGGAACGTGTACGTGTCCGGGAACAGGAACCCCTCGAGCGACTCTGCCTCATCCGGCCCGGCGACTTCGGCCCGCAGCGCGCTGTCGTCCAAGGCCTCGGTGATCGAGTCGGTCGAGACGCCGAGGTCGTGGTTGAGCGCACGGGCGATCTCGGAGGCTTCCCAGCCCTCGGGGATCGTGATCGTGTGGACGAGCCCACGACCGTGCGTCAGCGCGTCGAGCGTCGATCCCCACGAGCTGCCCTTGGGCAGGACATATGTCCCCGGTTTGATCGCCCGATCCTGATGAGTCAGTTTCGCATAAATGCGAAAGAGATGCGGCGAGGACACGACATGGGCTGACGCCAGCGATTCCGCCGCCGCGCGGAAGGTCGATCCCGGCGGGATCATCACGCGCTTCTCTTCCGTGGTGTGCGCATCACACGCAGCGCACAACAGGGCGAGGCTAAGACAACGCCAACGCATGCTGAAGAAGGATAGTCGCGGCCAAAGCGTCAACGTCTCCTTTGCGTCCCTTCGTGGATCCACCCATCTCGCGAACCGCTCGCAATGCGGCTGCGCTGGTATATCGTTCGTCAACATAACGCACGGGCAACCCGGTCCGCTCCGCGAGCTTGGCGCCCACATCACGCACTTCGGCCGAGCGCGGGGTCTCCTCGCCGTCGCCGTCGAGCGGCAATCCCATGACGATTCCAGTGGCGCCCAGGTCAGCCGCCTGTCGGGCCAACTCCGCCACCGGTGGCCGTTTCCCGGGGCGTCGAACGATCACACCCGCCGGCGAGGCGATGGTCCCTGACGGATCACTGATCGCCAGACCGATGCGACGCTCGCCATAGTCGATCGCGATCAACCGACCACGGAGCGTCACTGGCCTTGGGCCATACTCACGAAGAACTCGCGGTTGGTCTTCGTGCGCGCCATGCGCGTCAGCAGGAACAGCACCGCCTCATCCTCCGGCATATCCCCGAGGAAATTGCGGAGGAGATACACGCGATTGATCTCCTCGGGCGTCAACAGCAGCTCCTCTTTTCTCGTGCCGGATCGTCCAATGTCGATCGCCGGAAAAATGCGCTTGTCCGCGACCTTGCGGTCGAGCACGAGCTCCATGTTCCCGGTGCCCTTGAACTCCTCGAAGATGACCTCGTCCATTCTCGAACCCGTTTCCACCAATGCCGTGGCGATAATCGTCAGCGATCCACCGCCGTCGACATTTCTGGCTGCGCCGAAAAAGTGCTTCGGCTTCTGCAGGGCCTGCGCGTCCACGCCACCAGACAGAATCTTGCCGGAGTGTGGAATGATCGTGTTGTGGGCGCGCGCGAGTCGCGTGATCGAGTCGAGTAGGATCACGACATCCTTGCCGCTCTCGACCTGTCGCTTGGCCTTCTCGATCACCATGTCGGCGACCTGCACATGTCGATCGGCCGGCTCGTCGAACGTCGATGCGACAACCTCGGCCGACGGCACGTTGGCCAAAAAGTCGGTGACTTCCTCGGGGCGCTCATCGATCAGTAACACGATCAGCACGACTTCGGGATGATTCTCGACGATCGCGTTCGCCATCTTCTGGAGCAAGACGGTCTTGCCGGCCCGAGGCGGAGCGACGATCAGCCCGCGCTGCCCCTTGCCAACGGGCGCGAGGATGTCGACGACCCGCATGCTGAGATCGCCACTCTTCGTCTCCAGCCGAATGCGGCGGTCCGGATAGCGCGGCCGGAGGTTGTCGTACTGGGGCCGCTCTTTTGGACTGGCCTCGGCGTCCATGCCGTTGATCGACTCGACCCGGAGCAGGGCGAGATACCGCTCCCACTCCTTCGGCGGTCGCACCTGACCATCGATAGTATCGCCAGTCCGGAGATCGAACCGCCGGATCTGCGATGGCGAGACGTAGACGTCATCCGGGCTGTAGAGGTAGCTCCACTCCTGGCTTCGCAGAAACCCGTAGCCCTCGGCCATGATCTCCAGCACGCCATGGGCGCGGAGAGGCGCATCGGACTGGAGGAGCGCCTGCTCGATCTTGAAGATGAGATCTTGCTTGCGCATCCCCGCGACGCTCGGAACGCCCAGCTCCTCGGCTTTGCGCTGCAGCTCGAGAATCGATTGGCGTCTGAGCCCCGCGACGTCGATTGGGGGCAGTACAACGTCCGGGGGGACCGGACTGTCACTCGAAGACATTTCTTGTGGGGGGGAGAACAGCGAAAATAACCTAGAACGGGAGCGAGCGGGAGGCCTCGTGCAGCTGATGGAGGATCGCCGAGTCAGCGTGCAGCCGGCCGGCCGTGCCGACCGGAGTGGCCATCAGGCGCTGCGTCGAGTCGATCTCCGCGCGTGTTTCGCGGACGGCGCGCACAAATGTACTGTCTCGCTCCAGCCGATCGAGCGAGCCACCGGCCAGCACGACCAGACGCCGCAGGGAGTCGCTCGCGGCGAGCGCGTGTTGCACGGCGTCCAGCAGTGCGACGCGCGCCGTGTCGAGCACACGAGGGCGCGTCGCGCGCGTGCGGCGCCTCAAGTCTCGGGTCAGCGCGTCGAGGACCGTCACGCGCTTGTCGTCGACATCGCGCGTGCTGACCGCGCCGATCGTCCCCGAGTGCGAAAACAGTTGCGATGTCAACGATTCGACGTCGGCGCGTAACTCCGGGATCTCGGCGACACCCACGGCGACCGCGGCCCGGGTCTCATCGAATGCACTCTGGGGTTGGGCCACCAGCGTATCGCCATCGCGAACGACCGGCGCGTCGAGCGTGCCGCCCGACAGGTACACCACGGGCGAGCCCAGCATGCTCGTCCCCGGACGAATCTGCGCTCTCGTGTCGCGACGGATGCGCGGCGCGAGATCGCGCGGGATCGTCAC
>Ga0210383_10005531_pt1 | contig 11080 bp, 6 predicted proteins | sample IncBWC14OmetaG_FD_160072 | JGI IMG/M metagenome (GOLD analysis project Ga0210383, IMG submission 160072) | Forest soil microbial communities from Barre Woods Harvard Forest LTER site, Petersham, Massachusetts, United States - Inc-BW-C-14-O ...
GCTCGCGGACCGATGGGGTCGATGAGTCGATGACTGAAGCGCTGCTCGAGGTTCGCGAACTGTCGCTCAGAGCCGGTCGGCGCGCACAAGAGGGGAGAGTGGTTGACCGTGTCTCGCTCGAGGTGCGTCGCGGCGAATGCCTCGGTCTCGTCGGCGAATCTGGCGCGGGTAAGAGCCTGACGCTGAGGGCGATCATCGGCTTGCTGCCAGCCGCGGTTTACCTGGATCACGGCGAGGTGCTGCTCGACGGCAGGCCCTATCGATCACGATCGCGCGAGGGGGGCGCGAGAATTGGCATGGTCTTTCAAGAACCGAAGGCCGCATTGAACCCCCTGATGCGGACCGGGGATTTGATCGCCGAGGGGCTGCGCGGCCGTGGCGTGCGCGGAGCGGCGGCCAGAGAGGCCGCCACCGCCCTGATGGAGGAGGTCGGGATTGACCATGCGGCGCGCCACTCGCGCGCCTGGCCGCACGAGCTCTCCGGCGGTCAGCGCCAGCGGGTCGCGATCGCGATGGCGCTGGCCGCGGAGCCCTCGGTGCTGCTGTGCGACGAGCCGACGACGGCGCTCGATGTGATCGTCCAGGAGCGGATTCTTGAGCTCCTCGATCGACTGAGAGTGCAGCGCGATCTGGCGATCGTGTTCGTCACCCACGACATCGCCGTGATCAACCGTCTGGCAAGCCGCGTCGCGTTGATGTATGCCGGGCGGATCCTCGAGCAGGGACCGACCGCGGCGGTGCTTGCCCGGCCGCATCATCCATACACCGCGCGGCTGCTCGCGAGCCAGCCGCGTATCGACCAGACCAAAAGGCCGCTGCGAGCGCTTTCAGGCGATCCGCCGGGACCCGGCGAATGGCCCGAGGGCTGCCGGTTTCATCCCCGCTGCATGCATGTCAAGCCGGACTGCCTAAAGGCTCCATATGAGCTTCAGAGCAGCGGCAACTCTCGGCAGAGCGCATGTATCCGCTGCTCGGAGATCGAGAACGAGCTCGAGCGGGAAAGTCGATGAGCGCGATCCTGCAGGCCAGCAATCTAAGCGTCGAGTTCGCTGTGCGGCGCCTGCGGTTGCGTCGATCTCGGGCCGCGGCGACGATCGCGCTGCGAGGCCTCGACATCGAGATCCCCAAGGGCGGGGTCGTCGGGATCGTCGGAGAATCGGGCGCCGGCAAGAGCACGCTCGCGAGGGCGCTGAGCGGAATCATTCGCCCGAGCACGGGGACGATCCACTACCGCGGCGAGCCCATCGACTATCCCCGCGAGCGATATCTGGCGCGAGCCATACAGATGGTTCCGCAGGACCCTGGCAGCTCGCTGAATCCTGCGCTGAGCGTGGGCGCGGTCCTGCGGGAATTGCTGCGCTTTCACGAGCTCACGCCGCCCGAGCGAATCGAGCTGGACTGCGGTGAGCTAATGGAGCTGGTCGGTCTCACTGCGGCGACGCTTGCCGCCAAGCCACGCGTCCTCTCCGGCGGTCAGCGCCAGCGAGTGGCGCTCGCGCGCGCCCTGGCGGTGTCTCCCACCGTTCTGATCGCCGACGAGATCGTCTCCGCGCTCGACAGCCCCGTGCAGGCGGGAATCCTTAACCTGCTTCTCGAACTGCGCGAGCGGCTGGGGCTTACGATCGTGCTGATCGCCCACGATCTCGCGGTGGTAAGCGCCGTGTGCGAGCATGTGCTGATCATGCGCGAGGGAGAGATTCTCGAGCGCGGGCCCGTGCAGCAGGTATTCGCGGCGCCCACGAGCGCCTACACCCGTTCTCTGTTGGACGCGGCGCGCAGATTGGTACTGCCAACGGTGCGGGAGCCGTGAAGTTGGGAAATATGGAAGAGCAACTGGTTTCGCTTCCGCACTACCTGGATCGCTGGGCGCGACGCTTCCCCGAGCGGGAGGCTGCGGTCGACGGCCAGCTGCGGCTCACCTACGCCCAGCTCGCCGAGGCGGTCGACGGTTGTGCGCGTGCCTTCCTGGACGCCGGCGTACGGCCCGGCGATCGGGTCGCGATGCTCACCACGCCGCGGCTCGAGTTCTTGATCGTGCTGCTGGCGCTGCACAGGATCGGCGCGGTCTGGGTTGGACTGAACCCGCGGCATCGCCTTGCCGAGCTCGACCACGTGGTCAAGGACACCGCGCCCAGGTTGCTGCTCGGGATCGAGCGTTTCGAGGGGCGAGACTACGAGCAGGATCTACGGGAGCTCGCACGGCGCAACGAGCTGCCGGCGGCGCCCGTGATCATCGGTGGCGAGCAGCCAGACCCTCGCTTCTACGAGACTCTGCGCACGCGCGACGTGCAAGTCGAGGAGCTCTCCCAGGCGGCCCGCGCGGTAGGACCCGGGAGCCTGAGCTGCATCGTCTACACCTCGGGTAGCACGGGGCAGCCAAAGGGGGCGATGCTCAGCCGTCACGGCCAGCTGCGGGCATATGAGCACTGGCTGTCGTACCTCGGGACAGGACCGATCCGCATGATCAGCGATTTGCCGGTCGACCACGTCGCGGGGCTAGCACCCAGCTTCGTGTCGCTGATGGGCGGCGGCACCGTCGTGTTTATGAATCGTTTCGATCCGGATGAGTTGCTGCGGTGTATCGAGCGCGAGCGCATCACCGTGTGGCCCGGCGAACTGACACAGTGGGTTAAGTGCGCGCCACTGCAAGACCAGTACGATCTCTCCTCGCTGCGGCTTGTCGGGTACGGCGGCGGCGTACCTCCGCGTGAGCTGCTCGACCGGTACTTGTCTGTCACGCCGAGGGCCTTCAGCGGCTACGGGATGACCGAGACCTCAGACGCGATCATGTTTACCGACCCCGACGCGCTCCCGGAGGTCCTCTGCGAACATAACGTCGGCAAGCCGCTCGACGGCGTCCTCACCCGTCTGGTCTCGCCCGACGGCGAGCCGCTCCCCAGGGAGAGCACCGGTCTGCTCGAGGTGCGCAGCTCGACGGTGTTCCTCGGTTACCTGAACCGCCCAGAGGCGACAGCCGCCGCATTCAGCGATGACGGTTGGTTTCGCACGGGTGACGTCCTCTGCGAACGCGATGACGGAACGTTTGACTTTCTTGGCCGCGCAGACCATACGTACAAGTCCGGCGGATACAACATCTATCCACAAGAGATAGAGGTGGTCCTCGAAGGCCACCCGGCGGTCCGCGCGGCAGCGGTGGTAAGCGTGCCCGACGAGGTCTTCCAGGCGGTTGGGCACGCCTTTGTGGAGCGGGTGGACAACGGGTCGGTCGACCTTCAGGAGCTGCGCTCCTACTGCTCTGAGCGTTTGGCCAACTACAAGGTGCCGAAGACGATCACGATCATCGAGCGGCTGCCGACGCTGCGAAACGAGAAGATCGACAGGGTGCTCCTGGGCGAACGAGCGCTCGAGATGGTCGCGGGCGCTTCGGCTCAGTATGGCTAGCGGCTGTAGGCCAATGCCTGCAGGATGAAGGTCGCGTAGATCTCCCCGATTTGCTCGGCGGTGAGTGCGCCTTTTTTGTCGTACCAGTGTTCGACCTTGCACATGCCGATCAGCCCGAGCCGGATCACGCGCGGGTGTGAAAGGTGCCAGATGCCCTGCGTCTGGCCCTCGCCGAGCAGATCGTCGATCAGCGCTTCGAAGTCCTCGCGCAGCGCGATCAGCTGCTTGCGGCTCTTCGGATTGAGGGCGTGCATCTGTTCGTCGGCGATCCGCCCCGCATACGGATGGCGCGCTTCGGCGACGACCTGCCATACGATCAGCGCGCGCAGACGCTCGCGAACATCATCCACTCCCTCGATCCGCTCCAGCGCTTCCTGGTAGAACCCCTGCATCCCGTCCAGGCAGATGCGCACGAGGATCGCCTGCTTGTCGGAGAAGTGGTGATAGAGGCTCGACGCCTCGATCCCAACCCCCTTGGCGAGAGCTCGCATGGTCGTGGCCTTGTAGCCGCGTTCGTAGAAGAGCCGGCTGGCGACCTCCAGGATGCGCGCTTCAGTCCTACGCTCCCCGCTCATAGCCCGGCTCCCACTCATAGCTCCCGGTCTCAGCGTAGCCATCATGGGTTGGACACGCAAACTAACGTTTGTTAGCCTAGCTCCCTAACATCCGTTAGTCCAGCAGCTGAGGGATCGCATATGCCATCGACGAAGTCGAAGTCCAAAAAGTTGAATCGAAGCGAGGGTGTGGAGGGCGGACGTCTGGTTCCGCGCCTGCGTGAGCCGCGCTACTCACAGTCGCTCGAGCGTGGCCTGGCGATCCTCACGTGTTTCACCCCCCAACGTCCGATGATGGGCATCGCGGACATCGCCGACGAGCTCGGCATGAGCCGCTCGACTACCCACCGCTACATGATCACGCTCGTCGAGCTGGGCTACCTCGAGCAGGGCGGCTCGCGCAAGTACCGCCTCGGCCTGCGCGTGACCGACCTCGGCATGTCGGTGCTGAACTCGATGAGCCTGCGCGAGTACGCCCGTCCCGATCTGGAGGAGTTGCGCCAAGAAACGAGGTTCACGGTCAACCTGGCGATTCTAGATGGCAGCGAGATTTTGTATGTCGATCGTGTGCGCGGATCGCGTCCGGGTCAATCCAAGATCGATTTTGCCCTGCACGTGGGATCCCGGCTACCGGCCTCCTGCACCGCGCTTGGCAAGCTGCTGCTGGCGTACCTGCCGGATGCCGAGCAGGAGGCTCTGATCGCGTCTTTGAAGCTGGCCAAGGGCGGTCCCAACGCGATCGCCTCCAAAAAGGCGCTGAAGGCCGAGCTAGGGCAAATCAGCGAGGAAGGTTTGGCGGTAGATGACGAAGAGCTTGCCGCGGAGGTCCAGGCGATCGCGGCTCCGGTTCGTTCCAGCGGCGGCGAGGTCATAGCCGCGGTGGGTCTGGTCGGGTTGCGCTCGATGATCACTGTCGATGAACTGGTGGTTTCGCTGAGCCCGCGTCTGATTGCCACGGGCGCCCGCATATCGGCACGACTGGGCTTCCGGCGCGATGACGAGAGATAGTGACTGCGCCGGATTTCAGAGATGGCATCATGATCGAGCCGCCCAAGGCTGTTCCCGCGGCAGCGGCTGATTAGTCGGCCGGCGGTCCTTCGTCTCCAGTTCGCCAGCGAGCTCCCATGGCGACCAGCCGAACTTGCGCCAAAGATGCGCCAGTACGCGATCACAAACAGATCACAAGCCGACCAAAACCTGTGATTCGCAGGCTTTCGATGCGGATGAGAGGACTCGAACCTCCACCGGGTTGCCCCGACACGGACCTGAACCGTGCGCGTCTACCAATTCCGCCACATCCGCGTGGGATGCGAAGATAGCGCAGATGCAAGCAATTGGCGGGTCGGATGGGGTCCTGCTCGATTGTGCTTCGTCGTGTGGCACGCTCGGCGGATGCTTTGCTAGCCTCGGGGCAGTCGTTTTGCGCCGCTATCGTCCAGGGGACTAGGACGCCGCCCTCTCATGGCGGAAACCCGGGTTCGAATCCCGGTAGCGGTATCGCTTTTGGCTTTCGTCCGCGGAGGCCTGTTTTGCCCCCCTCCGTGGCGCTTGTTTCATGGCTGGTGGCCGCTAGCGGTGCGGTCCGATGGCCCCGAGGTGGTGTCGCGCGTCTATGGGAGGCTGTGGCGCCCACAGACAGCATCGCCGCATGATTTCCTACGACCAGGGTAATATTGGCACTACATTGGAGCATTTCTGGATAGTGGATTCTGTTGCGTCCTTCAGAGTAGCGTGTGAGCCGGCTCGCCGGGGTCAACCCTCGATGAAGCTACAGAAGATTGTTCGAACCAACGGGAATAAAGTCAGAGACGCGTCTCGACTTAAGCGTCTAGACCCGTGAATCTCCTATATACGCACGAGCAGGCTAGAGCCTGCTCGCAAGCGGAGTCCCACCGGGCACCTTGGCTCGAACGGACTTGGGTGTTCACTACTACTGGCGAAACAGACGACTAGGTGGGAAGACATGACTCTTATGTACAAGACACGGACGGCAACACCGCGATTGCGGCCAGGGCCGGGAGGTCTGCCGCGCGGGCAAGTGACGCAGATACAGCGAAGTCGCATGCTGGCAGCCGCTGTCGAGGCGGTGGAGGACGTTGGCTATGCGAGGATGACTGTGGCACAGGTGATCAGCCGCGCGCGCGTGTCGCGCAAGACCTTCTATGACGTATTCGCCGATCGCGAGGACTGCTTCCTGGCGGCATTCGAGCAGGCGCTCACACAGGCGAGGCTGATCGCGCAGGAGGCATATGAGCGGGAGACGAGCTGGCGCGACGGCGTACGTGCGGCGCTGGCGCGGCTGCTCCTGTTCATGGACGAAGAGCCAGGGCTTGCCAAGCTTTGCATCGTGGAGGCGCTCGGTGCGGGCGAGCGCGTCTTGGACCGGCGCGCGAAGGTGCTAGACGAACTGGCCGAGGTGATCGACAGGGGGCGGACCGTCACTCACGCCATCCGCGAACCGCCTGAGGTAACGGCGGAAGGAGTCGTGGGAGCGATCTTCGCGGTCCTGCACACACGTGTGCTCGAGCACGGCGATGAGCGGCTAACCGATCTGCTTGGCTCGTTGATGAGCATGATCGTGCTCCCGTATCTCGGGGCCAGAGCAGCGGGTAGAGAATTGAGCAGGCCGCCGATGGAGGTCCCCACCGAGGGGCGTTCAAGGGCGCTGGCCCGCCACAAGGATCCGCTGGAAGGTCTGAACATGCGCCTCACCTACCGGACGGTGCGTGTGTTGATGGTGATTGCTGAGCACCCCGGAGCCAGTAACCGCGAGATTGCGGAAGGCTCAGGCATTGTCGACCAAGGCCAGATCTCAAAGCTGCTGAACCGCCTGGCGCGGTTGAAGTTGGTGGAGAACCTGGGCGAGGGGCAAGAGAAGGGCGCAGCAAACGCCTGGCATCTGACGGCGCGGGGCGCGCAGGTGGAGCGAGCGACTCGGCCGCGCTGAGGGCAGGTGTCCCGCGCGCGGTAGCCAGTCGGAGCAGGAAGCGGTGCACCGCTTCCTGTTTTGGCGTCTAGTTGGCGTGCTCGCGGCGATCGCGGGCTTTGCCGTGCTCGCGTGGTTCGTTGACGGCGGACCGGGGAAGGTGCTACGCGGCAGTCGCGCCGCGGGTATCTTTCACATCACCCCGAGTGCCGTGGCAGCCGTCTTTGACCGCTTGCTTGTGGCGGTTTGGGAGTGGGCACCTGCGGTGGGCATAGCGCCCGTAAAACTGCTGTTGGCGCTCATGGCCATGTTCATATTGGTGATTGCGATCATGCGGACGGACGCCCGCCGCCGTCGTTCCTATGTGCGGCTGCAGATCGATGCCTATCGCGCGGATCATGCGAGCTCAGAAGCGCTCGTTACGATGTTCGGCGCTTTGCACAAGCGTCTGTTGCGGCGTTGGTGGCGGCGGCTGCTACTCGGCCAGCCGTCACTCGCGCTCGAGGTGCATCATGAGGCAGGGGAGCTGAATTCGGCGTGGCTCGCGGTCAGCTGCCCGCGCGAGCAGCAGCAAATGGTCGAGACAGCGCTGCAGGGTGCCTATCCAAACTGCCGTCTGCGTCCGGCCGACCGCCCGCTTGGCGTGGCGCCGGTCGTGCTGCGTTTGAAGAAGCACGCCGAGTTCATCAAGCGGGTGAGGACCGTAGAGCTCTTCGATGGGGAACGCGAGCCGACCGTCAACCGGCTGCTAACCGTGATGGGCGCTTGTAAGGAGCCAGCGTTCGTGCAGATCGCGCTCACGCCCACGCCAGCTGTATTTGAGGCGTTTGCCAAGCACCTATACAAGCGCCACGAGGCGCGACTGTCCGAGGAACGTCGTGAGCACCTGCTGATCCGCGATCGCTCGCTGGTCGAGGACGCTGAGCTCCGAGGCGGCCTGGACGTGCAGCACAGGCCGCTGTTCTTCGTGGATCTGCGAGTTATCGCCGGTAAGCGCATTGTCTGTGAGCAAATCGCCTCGGAGCTACGCACTGAGGGCGCCGAGAACCGTCTCATCGAGCGCGGAACCGCCGTGCGTCACGGGCTCTTGCGGCTCTACGGCCGTCGTGTGCTCCGCGGTGAGGGAAACCTGTTGCCTTCGTTTCGCAAGGGCGTGTTCGCCTCGACCGAGCTGGCGCTGCTCTGGCAGCTGCCGTCGGTGGATTACTTGACCGTGCCGTTCGCACGCAGCGGTTTGCCGCTGGCGCCGGCTGCACCCGGTGTCCTGCGGCCGGGGGAGGGTCGGGGCACCCTGCGCGATGCGCTCGGCCCGGTCTCGATTCACATGGAGTTGCGTAGGCAGAACACAGCCGTCCCGGGGACCGTCGAGCAGGGCAAGTCCAGCTATCTAGTGGCAAGCGTTGCCGAAGACCTCCGTCGTGAGCGTTGCGCGGTGATCGTGTTGGACCCCAAGGGCGACGCTGCCGAGGCTGCGGTAAGCGTGGTGGCACCCGAGCGCACCTGCACCTTGCTGGATCTAGCCCACCCGACCTGTGGCTTTAACCCACTGGCCGTGGATGCGCCGGCCGATGTGATCGCTGATTACGTCGTGGCAGCATTGAAGAACCTATTTACGGATGCTGACATCAGAGCTTCATCCGATCGTTATCTGCGCAACGCGATCATTGCTGTGCTTGCCTACGACCGCGACTGCACATTGTGGGATGCGGCTCGCCTGCTGTCGGTTGGCGAGGAGGGATATGCCTATCGCAGCAGCGTGGGAGCGCGGGTGCGGACGCTACCCGAGTTCAAGGAGATCTCGGAGTTCTTCACCGCGGAGCTCGCGGCGCAGCTTGCGGACGCCCGCAGTACCACTACGGCCAAGCTGGATGCACCGGTGAACAAGCTCGCGCGGTTGCTCAACTCGCCGTCGATCAAGCGAGTACTTCTCAACGATGCGCTGAGGATCGATTTCGACCGTGTGATTGCCGGTGGCGAGGTGCTTGTCGTGAAGGGAGCGTTGGGCGCCATGGGCGCCGGCAACACCTCGGTGCTGATGCAGCTGCTCGTGGGCATGCTCGATGCGGCGCTGGCTCGTCAACAGGATCTCGTCCCCGCTGAGCAACGGGTCGCGGTTGCGCTCAAGGTTGACGAGGCGCCGCTTGTCATCAACCGCGGCTTCGCCGAGACGATGGCGCTCAAGCGCTCGGCTGGCCTGGAGACGGTCGCCTGCTGGCAGACGGATGCGCAGTGGACCGAACGGGAGATACGCGACCAACTGGACGCGCTGTTCGCGCATCGCGTGTACTTCGCGACCGCTTCTGTGAAGGAGGCACGTGATGCCGTTGCCCTGACGATGGCCGAGTTTTCGGACATGATCAGACCAGGAATCGCGCGGCTGTCGAGCCTTGGACACCCCGACGTGCGGTTGCATTTGCCCAAGCACCACGCTGTCGCAAGCTGGGTGACCCCTCAAGGGCGCCAGGCTCCATTTATCGCGCAGACGATCCCGTTGACGGTCGATCGCGAGCGCCTGGCGCTCCACGCTACCCGGCAGCGCGAGCGGGGTGGGCGTCACCGCTCAGATCTACGTCAGCCACACTGGGATCGGGCACCCAGCGCGGCGAGCGATCAGTGGCCGGCCGCAAGATCTGCCGATCGCGCTGAGGGACCCACTGAGGTGATTGGCAGGCGAGCCAATGGGGCGTCGCAAGCCTTGCCGCCAACGCCCGCCGATGGCTATCGCGAGCTCGTGGAGCTGGATGGCGCGCACAGCGTGCGCTGGGCCAAGCCGGTCTCATTGCCGCGAGCGCTCGCGGTCGATCAGCTCGATCTGGAAATGCTCGCGCTGATTGCCGCAATGCGTCACGTGCTCACCAGCCAGCTTCATCGCCGGTTCAACCAGGGTCGCTCCGCGACAACAACACAGCGGCGATTGAAGCGCCTCAGCGACGCTGGACTGGTGGAGCGTTTCCAGTTTCATCGTCGCGACGGCGGCGGAATTCCCATGTGCTATGTGATCGCTGCCGCTGGCCTAAAGGTGCTGAAGGACAGCGGACGCTCGGATGTCGCAAGCGACGAGGCAGTCGTTGCTGCCGAGGCACGGCGGCAAACCGCTAACGGCGCGGGTGAAAAAGCCCTGCGCCAGGCTTGCCACGATGTGCATGTCAGCGGCTGGGTACTGGCGCTGGTGGAGGCGCTCGGCGGGTCCCGTCCGCGGTTGCGCGGTCCGCAGACGTCGGTGCTTTCGCCCCCCTATCGATCGAGCGGCGACGGGCAGGTGGCACTTGGTCCGGGTGACCTGCGGTTGCCAGGAGGGCGCACGCCACATGATTTTCTCCGATCGGATGGCTCAGGCCAGAGGCTGGACGTGGAGCAGTTCGAGACCCTCCGTCCTGATGCCACAATCGAGGTTGCCGGCGTTGCCGAGCAGCCGGCGGCGATCGACCTGATGGTTGAGCGCGAGGACCGGCTGTCGGGTTCGGGAATCACCCGCAAGCTTCAGCGTTACGATCATTTCCTATCTGGCTGGTCGGTGCACACCCAGCGCTATGGCCGTCGCGCCGAGGCCACGCCGGCGGTGGTGTTCGTATGTCGCGATCGAGCCCGCGCTCGTGCGTGCGCGAGAGCCGCCGACGAGGTGCTGCGTGCCTGTCGCGCATATGCCGGCGAGTACCCGCTCGACTGGGAGTACCCAGGGAGGGAGCGGATCGTGTTCGTGGCCGAGCGCGATGCACATGAGCACCTCCTGTGTGGCTACGCAGTGCCCGGCTTGCCACCGGACGTTCGCGTGACAGCTGCCCACGGCGATCCCCGCGCGGGAGCGGCTGCGGCGGAGCCTTGCGAGATCCTTGCCTTCAGGTGAGCAGGAGATCTGTGACGGTCGTCTTCAGCTCATGCCGGTCGGTGCGTCGATCGTCACGCGTCCGCCTCGTGTAGGTGTGACGGTGAATCGGCGCCAGCGGACCGGCCGCTCGGGCTTATCACGTGTGGCCCACAGTCGCACACCGGGCAGCGCTTAAACACAAAAAGCCCAGCCGGGCTTTAGATGAGAGGAGGCTTATGGCACATCACCTGGGAAGGCCTTGTGGGCTTCAGCGAGGACGCCCTCCAGGGACGCCCCCGCTGATGCTCCGACGTTCAGAAGACGAGGTCGTCCTCGTCGGCGCCGACACCCACCCCGACGAGCTCGCGGTCGTCCTCGGTGGAGTCGCCGTCA
>Ga0210383_10005532_pt1 | contig 11079 bp, 14 predicted proteins | sample IncBWC14OmetaG_FD_160072 | JGI IMG/M metagenome (GOLD analysis project Ga0210383, IMG submission 160072) | Forest soil microbial communities from Barre Woods Harvard Forest LTER site, Petersham, Massachusetts, United States - Inc-BW-C-14-O ...
GTGTCAGCGGGTCTCCAGTGTCGATGACGATATGCCTTTCGATAGTCTCATCAAATATTTTTATCGCCGTTGACACTGGACCACCCACTGACATTGACACTGACACTGACACTGACAACTTCTGCGGCAACTTCTTCCTTGCCCTGAGTTCGTCGTGGGTTTACAACACCGTCGGCGCATGTATCGCAGTTATATCACGGTTGCCGCGGGAATCTTTTATCTGGGCGCCGTTGATTGCTGTCTTGCGGATTCTTTCACGTTTGACCTTAGAGCAACAGGGCGCCTGGAGTTCCCTGCATGGATTCCGGATCGGCCGTTGGCCTATCCGAAATCGCAAGCGGAACTTGCCTTCCCCGTGGTGCCGGGTGCGGACGACGACGATCTGGCAATCACCGTTGTCTTCCAAGAAGAAATGGGGGGCTTTCTCAGTGTCTATTGGGAGAGCGCGCTTGGAAAACGTCAATTGCTAGCCCCAAATTTGTTTGAGAATATCGGTTTGCCTAACCAGCGGACACTGCTGATCAATCGCCCGACGATGGGCGGACCCGGGAAGGTCGTGTTGAAATCCAGCCAGTCGGTGCTCAATATTTTGCGGGTCCGCCTGGATTGGGCGCGCCCCGGAGTCGTCCGCCTGGTGGACAACATCCCAAACGGGGCCCTGGTCACCACCGGTGGCAAGATGTTCGCACCTGAGGAGGTGGATGGTAGTCCGCTCACACCCATTGCGGATTCGTGGGAGGGCAGAATTCTCACCACCTCCGTCACCGATCAGGCGGAACGAATCGAGAAAGGCATCGACTTTTCGGTGTCGGTACCGACCAAGGTTTCCCGGGTCCGGCTCGAAGTACTGGTCAACGGGTTGCGCCTGGATCAGACGCTCTCTCTCTGGCTCAATGGTGCTGTCGTCGGAACATTGGCCTTGGAAGTTCCCGATTTGACTGACCCGGGTTACGAAAAGGGGGGCGATGGCACCATGCAATTCACCGGTTGGCGAAAAGGACTCTTGATTCTCAGCGGTGACCACCTTCCGGTGGGCGAGAATCACTTTCAGTTTCAAGCTCCGCCGGGCGCTCAGGTCGCCATCCGAGATTTCCTTTTGCAGCTCGAGTACGCCGCCAATTGACTTAGCGGGTCATTGATCTAGGTTTGCCCATTGAGTTTTTCTGCGTTATGAAGAAGCCCGTAGTATTTCGTTCGAGGGCAAGCGGCTACACTCTGATGGAGATCATGCTCGTCGTGGCCATCATCGCGGTGATCGCGGGCGGCGTGATCGTCAAGATGACCGGCGCCCTGGACGTCGCCAAAATCCAACGTACTGAACAGGATATCAACAATCTCTATAGTGCTCTGAAGCTGTACGAAGCGCGGAATTATCAAATGCCGGATCAAAGCCAGGGATTGGAGGCTCTCATCACTATACCTACCACCGGTACCAAACCGGCCAACTGGACCAAGCTGATGGATAGCATGCCAGTCGATCCTTGGAACACGCCTTATCAATATCGTAATCCGGGAAAAAGAGATCCTTCCGGCGTCGATGTCTTTTCCTTTGGACCTGACCGCAAAGAAGGGCCTAATAACATCTACCGGCGGGTGAACTAGTAGTCCCGCCATGAGAAGTTCGAGCAACCGGTCGCTCAGCCAATGCCACCTGTTCGCTCACGCCCGGTACCGGATGGTGGGGTTCACCATTCTCGAAGTGTGCGTCGTTCTTTTTATCGTTGCCGTTATGTTTAGCGTGGCGGTGCCTACGGCTTCTCATTTGCTGGATGAAGAAAGGCTGCGGGGACCCATCCGTGAATTGCAGACCTTTGCCAGGACTGCCCGGCGCGACGCCATCATGGAAAATCGCCCCTATGAAGTGCTTTTGCTCAACGACTCCTATCTCCTCCGTCCGGTGGGTGATAGCAAAGTTTCCGGCCGTAAGCCGATCACTTACGGTCTTCCGGACGGAGTGACATTCGAGATCAAGCGACTGGGCGATCGGGATTTCCGCAAGCAAACAGACGCTAGCTGGTTTTTTGCCTCCAACGGCCTTTGCGAACCCATGAACTTCCTCTTTCAACGTAAGAGCGATTGGGTGCGGTTCCGGGTGGATCCGTTGACCGGAACAATCCAGAACGAGGAGTCATTTATACAATGAGTGAGTCTCAATATTAGGTGAGTGAGTCTCGATCTTAAGAATTCTGCTTGCGTGGAATTCCCGGCCACAAGGAGCTTGCATTACAACGACGGCAAACAGTTCGACTAACACTATTTCATTGCGGTCCCGCGGTTTTGTCCTTTGGGAAATCATGCTGGCGCTGATGATCTTTTGTTTGGTTGCCGTAGCGCTCACGACCGCTCTGCAGCAGACTTCCGATGCCTCCATCCTCCTGCGCGATGAAGCTCAGGTTCGGCTCGAGCTGCAAAATCTGCTGACGGAAACCGCTGCCCAGAAATTGAACCCCGGAAAATCAGAAGTGCGGGTGGGCGATGGACGAGTACGCTATGAAAGGGAGATCCGCGCTGTGCAGGCCAAGACCGCGGCGGGCGTGCTCCTGGCCAATTTGTACGAAATCACCGTGCAAGCGTCGTGGAAAGCTTCCAACCAGGAACGGTCGGCCCATGCGGAGGTGATTGTCTACCAGCCATGAAGCAAACGCTGAAAAAGATAAGTCGGGCGAGGTGGAGCGTTCATAGCTCCGGTTATCTGCTTCTGGAGGTGTTGTTGGCGCTGGCCGTCTTAAGCATCGTCGTTGGAATGGTCTTTCAAATTATCCAGACAGCGTTGAAGGTCACCGCCGACATCAACTTCTTGCAGACTCAACAACGCAAAGTGGACGGAATCACGGAGTTGCTCCGGCGCAATTTTGATTCCATGCCGCAGAGCAGCGTGTTTCAGACCCGCAAAATCAATGGTTCAGTTGAATTGATCTTTCGATCTGCGCCCTTCAACTTTTCCTGGGTGAGAACCGGGGCGAGTTTCGGGACCGTCGTTCTCGCAAGCCGGCCACAAGCGGACGGCAGATTGGCGCTCAGCGTTCTCCAGGAAAGCGGCAATGCTTTGGATAGTTACGTCGATGCCGGCAACGAAAAAGCGGAATGGTTTCCGTTGATGAATGATGTCGAGGAGCTCAGTTGGCGTTTCTTTGATGTGGTGACTGGGAAATGGTCTCCGGAATGGCCCAATACCGCGGTGAAACCTAACTTAGTGCAACTCACCTTTAAACTTGCCGGACGCAATCACACGGAGCGTTGCGTTTTTAGATGGCCGATCGCGCAAACAGGGTCTTAGTGCAGGAATCAGCGGGTTCATGCGAGCCAGTGGAACGGAAGGAGACAATTTCTTCCCATCGGCGTCGTGGTTCCGCGCTCCTCCTGGTTCTGTTCGCGATCATTCTGCTGTCCGGGTTGGTCACGGCAACCGTCGCGTTCGTCAGTAACGATGTCGATGAGTACGGCGCACTCAATAAGGAATTTCGAGCACGGCAGCTTGCCGAGTCTGGTTTGGCTTTTGGAGTCGACCCTCAGGTTCAAAACCAGGACAGAGCGCTGCTCGAGCAGCAGATGCAGGATGGGGGACGGTTCCACGTTCTGATCTCCAGCGAATCGACCAAGCTGAATATTAATTTCCTTTTGCAGAACGGTCGCGGCGATCTCTTAAGCAACCTTTTTGTTCGCTGGGGAGTCGCTCTGAAAGCAGCCGATGCCGCCGTTGAGGGGTTACAAAAATATCTCTCCAACGCGCCGGTCGGCAACCAACTCGCGCCACCCCCGTTAGCAACGCCAACGCCATCAGCCTCGCCGGCAGCGGCTTCCACCAACAATAACCCAGTCCAGTTCGCAACGCTGTTTCGCTCCGTTGCAGAGATGAGTCTCGTTCCTGAATTCGGCCCGATCATGCAAAAACGCCCAGACTGGAGCAACTTTTTTACCATCTGGGGGGATGGCAGAATCGACGTCAATCTGGCGGACGCCGATACGATCACCCTGATCACCGGCGTTTCGCAGGCTACGGCCGATCAATTTGTAAAATATCGATGGGGCCAGGACGGCAAACCTTTTACCTTGGACGATCGGATTTACAACAGCATGGATGAGGTCCGCGCGGCACTCGGAATGAGTCCCGAACAATTTCTACTCGTCCAGGATTTCCTCTCGCTCACCAGCGCCGTTGACCGGATCGAGAGCACAGGCATAATCGCTGGCTACGAGAAACAAATCGTCGTAGTAACCAGCCGGAATACAATCCCGATCACTTATTTGTCATGGCAGGAAAAATAGACAAGTCGCACACTCATTTTTTGCGAGCTGTCGATGGCAACGAGTGGGAGCTTTGGAGTTTCTCCGAGAACAAGAATGCGCAGTTTGTCCGCCGTCTTTCCACTCCATCCGAAGTACCAGGGGAGTTGGTAGTGTCTCTGCCGGCCGAATACACTTTCACTTTCCCAGCTTGGTTAGCCAGTAGCGATGGTGCGGTAATTCCTGAAATCTTGCATCTGCAATTGGAGAAACGCGGATTGCTCAGCAAGAACAGCGGAGATTCGGTTGTCGATTACCGGGTCATCGAAAGCCGCGATAACCGAACCTTGGCGATTGCGACAATTTTGCAACCGGAGTTTCCGAAGGAGTTGGCCTTTGAACGGGTTAAGCGCTTCGAGCCATCCGCCTACACCTTTGCTCTGCCGCAAGACCGGTTGGTTATCTGGCGCGAACAGGGGCACTTGACCGTCGCCGCAACGCGCGGCCGGGACGCCGTGACCGTCCAGGTCCTCGGGGACAGCGAGCTTTCCGAAACCGCTGCGCTCGAATTGAAATGCATCGCGTTTCAGCTGGAGTCTCAGCTTTTATGCGAAAGGTTTCTCGGAATCACCCTGTGGGGCGAATTCACTGTCGAAGAGAGCGAGCGGCTGCAACGGCATCTCGGTCTGAAAGTGACCCGTGACGCTGTACCGCCGCCTAACCTGCCGCAGATCCGGTCCAAGCTTCTGCCGCCGGAGGTCTCTTCTCTCCACGAAAGGAGACGGCGCAGACGACGGATCCGCTCTGGAATTGGATGGCTCGCGGCCTGCTACGTTCTTGGAGTGCTCGGACTCATCGGATATATTTATTGGCAGCGTCAGGTGGCGAACGCTCTCCGCCGGCATATCTACGAGCAGACACCGACGGTGGCGGCGATTCAGGGGACCGCTGAACGCTGGCGTCAGGTTGAATGGGCTGTCAACCCGAAGTTGTACCCGGTAGAATTACTATACCAGGTTGCGGGTCTGTTGCCGCACGACGGCTTGCGCCTCACCGCTTTCGAAATCCAAAATGGAAAGGTCGTCATACGCGGCGAAGCCAGCACCTCTCCGGCCGTGTTCAAGTTTGCGGAGGACATCAAGGCGAAATCCGATCTGCAGATGTTTAATTGGCAAATGGCGAGCCCGATCCTGAGGCCGGATGGTCGGGCTGAGTTCACCATCGAAGGAGATCCCAAAATTGCGAAAATTAACTAAGAGCGAGAAGCGACTTTCCATCATCCTGATCATTGCCCTGTTCGCAACGGGAAACTTCTACGGCCTCAGCTATCTCTATGATTTGATGACCGGATTCGCCCAGGACGTCGCTGACCTTCGCAACCAGGAGAATTCAAACAATATCTGGCTCAGAGAGAAAGATCTCTGGCTTAACCGTAAACAATGGACCGACGCTACCCAGCCCCGCATCCGCCCGGATCAGGTGCCTCAGTCGGAACTGCTCGAATCGGTGACCACGAGCGCTAAAGCCAATCAACTGGAAATCCAGGAACAAAGCTTTGGCGAGAATTTATCGACGCCAAATTATCAATCCGTTGCCGTTCGACTCAAGCTGAGCGGCGCATTGCAGAATGTAATAAAATGGCTGGCGCAGGTGCAGCAACCGCAGTTGTTCCAGGCCATCACCAGTTTTTCTTTGAAAAGCGCGAACGAGCCTCCTACTGTGACCCTTGAGCTGGAGATTGCCCGTTGGTATGCTCCGAAATCCTAAATCATCTTCCGGTCTGCGCGCAGTATTTATCCTGACGTCTTTGTCAGCGATCGGTAGCTGGGTTGCAACGGCTTCTGACGACGTTCCGGTCGGCTATAATGTCGACCGCTATCAACAAATCTGGGTGCGAAATCCATTTACGATCGTCACACCCGTGGTCGCGGCCGTACAGCCCAAGGTGTTTGATAAATTTGTCCTGCTGAGTTGGCTCAACGACGCCGGTAAAGACGTAGTCTTTGTCCAGAATATAGAGACTAACGAAGTGCAGAAAATTACTTCAGATCCAAATCCAAATGGATTTCGCTTGGTCGCGATACATAAAGCTGCGGATCCCAAGAACGCAGAGGTCGTGCTTTCAAGTGGCACGGAAGAAGGAACGGTGAAGTTCCGTTTGGACACCGCGGCGGCCGCTCCTCAGAATGGGGCGGGGCAACCGGCCGCGGGCGTGCAAAACCAGGTCCCGGGCGGGACCACCGCCCCGGTGCCTGTCATGTCGCGCCAAGCGCAAATGTTACAGAACGCGCAACAGGCGGCCAAGTATGGCGCCAACCAGCCAGGAACAATGCAAACCCAGCCCGAGACGGCGGTGCTGCCGCCGCGAGCCTCGGAAGTGCGCCGGAAACGAATTACGGCGCCTCCGACCGTGGAACAACCAGTCGGCGTCCCGGCGCCTGCTCAGAATATTCCCAGCCAACCCCAGACACAATAATCTAATCTAATCTCATGCGCTTTCGCCCTTTTTCGTTGTTGTTGCTCGGTGTAATGATACATCTCTCGGTGGCGAAGGCGCAGCAGACAGTGGATCCAGCGCCGGCCCGATCTCCCAGCGAAGATGAAACTCTGAGTTCGTTTCAGGCGATCAATGCCAGTGTCGACACCGTCCTGATGCAATATGAGCAACTCACCGGCAAAGTGCTGATCAAGGATAGCAATCTCTCGGCCAATGCATTGCCGATCACGATCTCCGTTCCGCAACCGGTACCCAAAAGCGAGCTGGTCCGATTGATCGAGGCGTCGCTGCTCCTGAATAATATAGTCCTCGTTCCCGCCCAGGAACCGAACACCGTTAAAGTGATTAATATTAATACCGGCAAGAATCCGCGCAGTGAAGGTGTTCGCCTGTTTACCGGCGCCGACTCGATTCCCGCAGGCGAGCAAGTCATCAGCTATTACATGCCGTTCAGATACATCTCGGCGAGCGAAGCGCTGACGGTCTTTCAAACCCACATTCTTCCCAGAGCTTATACTTCGTTTGTTCCGATTAATAGTGCCCAAGCCCTCCTCATTACAGAAAGCACCACGGTGATCCGTCAATTGGTGGCCCTCCAGGATTTGATCGATGTCCCTCCCGCCAAGACGGTTTCCGAGTTTATCCCTCTCGTGCGCGCCGACGCGGAGCGGGTGGCCGACACGATCAACAAGATGATGGAGTATCAGAAGAAGGCGCGTCCGAGCGGGGATCAAGGTCCCGCCGTGCCCGGTCCGGCGGGCACCGTCCAACCAGTTTCAAACTCCACCGCGACTGGTTCAGACGCCGGCTTACTTAGCAGTCAGGCTCAAGTCGTCGCCGACACCCGGACCAACCGTATTCTGGTCGTCGCGCGTCCGGAAAATATTCCTTATTTCAGAACGCTGATTGAACAATTCGACGCCTCCGTCAGCGCTTCGGAACCACTGGAGTACCATCTTCGGTATATCTCTGCCGGCGAAGTTCTACCCGTGCTCCAGGATCTGCTGGTCGAAGACCAGACGCAGAACAATCAGGGACAAGGAACACCCCAGGGGCCACAGCAGCAGCAACAGAATCGGACCGCCAATTTGGCCAGACCCAATAACCCTTCCGGGTCCTACGGTACTGGCACCGGTAGTGCGGGTTCGGTTGGCGCCGGAGAAGATTTGCTTCAGGAACCGGACGAACAGTTAGGGCCGCAGGCCGTGATTGTCGGCCGTTCCAGAATTATATCGGATCCCAAAGATAATAAAATTCTGGTCATCGGCCCGCCAGAGAGCCTGCGCAAGGTGCAGACGATTCTTAATCGCCTCGATCGCCGCCCGCAACAGGTTTATCTCTCCACCGTGATTGGACAATTGGAACTTAACAACGATTTTGAGTTCGGAGTCGACTGGCTGCAGACGTTCAAGAAAATTTCCGGGTCCAGCGGAATTGCCACCGGCAACATCAACAGCGGTATCAGCAGTGCCGGTTTCGTCACCAGTAATGGGCAGATTGTCGCCAATCCACGCTCGCTGCTTTCAACGAACGGCACCTCTGGCACGGCATTCCCGGCCTTGTCCGGTTTAACTATTTATGGAGCCATCGGGGATGCCGTCAACGTCTTTGTCAAAGCGCTCGACAGCCGCAGCGATTTTAAGGTCCTCGCCCGGCCGGCTGTCTATACCGCTAATAACAAACGCGCGGTGATCTCCAGTGGCCAGCGGGTCCCGGTTCCGGAAAGCACCCTGAGTAATCTAACCACCGGAACCACGGGCGGAATCATTAATAACAGCAGTAGCACGGCGGTTTCTGCGACCATTAATTACCAGGATGTGGAGCTCCACCTTGAGGTGATCCCTTTGATCAATGCCAATAATGAAGTGACTATGAAAATCGCGCAAATCAACGACACCCTTGGCAGTAATGTTAATATATCGGGAACCCAGGCCCCGATTATTAATAGCCAGCGTTTGACGACCACGGTCACGATTCCCAGCGGCGCCACCGTCGTTCTCGGCGGACTGATCCAGGATAAGACGACCAAAGATGTTAGCGGCATCCCCTACCTGATGGACGTCCCTTACTTGGGGAACTTGTTCAAGTATCAGACGAAGAATTATACCCGAGACGAGTTGCTGGTTTTCATTCAGCCAACCGTCGTCAATGATGATATCCAGACCCTGCGTGCCAGTCTGAAAGAAGAACGCCGGACCAGAATCGCTCCCGATACCTACGAATTAGCTCATCCTCCCGACGGCAGCGTATCACCTACTCCCGCTCCGGTGCGTAGGAAAAAAGGTTTGTCCAAGGAATATTAATCTTCGCCTCGTCCTCTACTTTAGTGCTTCCGCTTGATCCCCATGAACCGGGCGATGAGCTTGTCGAGCGTTCGCGTGGGAATTAATCGCGGGATTATCCAATTGGTCAGCCGATTCGGAACAACTGCGTAGCGTACCTTCGGGTTTTTCGCGGTCAGGGCGTGACAAACGGCTTCTCCGATTACCGCCGCGGGAAAGCCGTTTGCACCTTCCTTGGCGGCGTACTGTTCAAACCTCGCTAATGCCTCCGTGAAGGGCGTTTCGGCAAATCGTTCAGTCAGTCCAGTGTCCGACTTCTCCCAGATCGGAGTCACAATTGCGCCGGGACGGATCACGATCACGTCAATTCCAAACAAGAACAATTCGCGCCGGAGACTGTCCGAGTACCCTTCCAATCCGAATTTTGAGGCGGCATAGGCACCCATAAACGGACCGGCGATTCGGCCGCCGGTTGAACTGATATTGATGATCCTTCCAGGGGCTCCTTTCCTTGCCGGATCTGTGCCGAGCAGCGGCAAAAACGCCTTTGTGACCACGAACGGGCCGAGCAGATTGACCTCGAGCTGGTACCGGAATTCGTCTGTGGTCAAATGGGCCAGGGGACCGGCCACCTCGATTCCTGCGTTGTTGACGAGGCCATCCAGCGTCCCGGCGCCCAGTAGCGGGCTCACTTTCGCCGCTTCCGCCCGCACGGCGGGTTCATCCGTCACGTCGAACAAGAGCGGAACAAACATGTCTCCAAATTCCCCCTGCAAACGACTGGCATCTTCCCTCTTGCGCACGCTGCCAAACACCCGAAACCCGCGGTCGAGCAGGACTTTGACAGACGCGTGCCCGATTCCAGTCGAGACCCCGGTAATGACGACTTGTTTCAGATACGTTCCGGGCTCCTACCTGGCACCGGTCGGCTCTTTGGACGAGGATGAATCCGCCTCGACGCGCCCACTAGAATTTTTCCGGGGCGTGAGTCCCGGGTCTAGAAAACCCAAGGCATGCGGAGGTGTGATGACCCGAACGCCCTCATGGCGTTGCGTTTCGAGGATCTCTTCGTGGAACCGTCTCACCTTGGTCCAGTGCATTTTCGGCCGGAAATGGTGTTCGGCGTGGTAGCCATTATTGAACCAAATCAGGTTGTACCACTTGTCGTACGAACTCACCCCCCAAGCGATCGGCTTGTCGGGATTCCCGCCGTAATGCAGAAAATAGCCATTTAAATAGCTGCAACAGTGTCCCAGGTAATAAAAAGGAAGAAAATAGATCCAGAATTTCCAATTCAGCGACAGACCGATGGCGATCGTCGTCCCGAGGATGACAATTTCGGTGATTCCCCACTTTGCATCGACCGGGTTTTTTCTTCTGATTTCGGCGTAGATCGCTTTGGGATCTTCCCGGAGATAGCTGAGGAAGATATAGCTCCACGGATTTTCCGCCTCGCCATCGTGCCCGTGGCGATAGATGGAAATCCAGTCCTGACAATTACCGTTCTCATCCGGTCTGTCGCTATTTCCCATGTGATGCCGATGATGCACGTATTTGTAAAACGTTTGGGAGATTCCGAGCGTCACGGATAAGAGGATGCTGTACAGCCGATTCAATATTCTCGAGGTAAAAGTAAGGGTTATGGATGTGATTGTGCGAGATGCCGTTCATGTTCCACGAGACGCTGATCGAATAAACAAATCCCATGCCGATCAGGAGCCACCAGGGAGCGAAAGGAAAAATGAAAAACAATGTCAGGACATACGCGCAATGAAGCAGACCGGCTAGAACAGGCAATGCATCCCATTTGGTGTAAGTGAATAGCTTCATCTCAGAAATTTTAGAACTTGCGGAAGGTCGATTTTAAGTGATCGCTCCTGAAAACGCAAGACGCCTGCGGATCGTCCAATGACGCTCGCTCACGATGCTGGTGCATCGTCTCATAAGTAGGAGGCATACCGCCGTCGGCGATTTTGCCGATTTTCAAGACGCGAGCGACGAGCATACTTAAATCCGTACGTGAGGAGCGAGCAACGCAGAAAATCGGCCAAAGCGCCATCGGCCCTCCGGGTTGGC
>Ga0210383_10005533_pt1 | contig 11079 bp, 11 predicted proteins | sample IncBWC14OmetaG_FD_160072 | JGI IMG/M metagenome (GOLD analysis project Ga0210383, IMG submission 160072) | Forest soil microbial communities from Barre Woods Harvard Forest LTER site, Petersham, Massachusetts, United States - Inc-BW-C-14-O ...
CATGACGCGGCAGGGCGTGACGCAGCACCTGGACCTGCTGGAGGCGGCCAACCTGGTGGCCACCGTGCGGCGCGGCCGCGAAAAGCTGCACTTCCTCAATCCGGTACCACTGCAGGAGATCTATGAGCGCTGGATTGCCAAGTTCGAAAAGCCGCGCCTCAAGGCGCTCTCGGATCTGAAACACCGCCTGGAGAAAGCCAATGGCTAGATCGACCTTTGTCTATGTGACCTACATCCGCACTACGCCGCAGAAGCTGTGGTCGGCGCTGACCGATGACGTGGAGTTCATGAAGCAGTACTGGTTCGGCGTGCACTGCGACAGCAAATGGACGCCGGGATCTTCCTGGAAGATGGTGCACGCCGACGGCAGCATCAGCGACGCCGGTGAGATTGTCGAGGCCGAGCCGCCGCGGCGTTTGGTGATCCGCTGGCTGCATCAGATCAAACCCGAGCTCAAGGCCGAGGGCGAGTCGCTCTGCACGATGGAACTGGAACCCAGTGGCACGGCAGTCAAGCTTTCCATCACCCACACCATCGAGCGTGAACCGTCGAGTCTCATCGGAGCGGTATCCGGCGGGTGGCCGAAAATCATTTCCAACTTGAAGTCCCTGCTGGAGACCGGCTCCGCGGTTTTGCAGGATCCGTACCGGACGGGCAAGCAGCAATAGATGCCCCGCGGCCAAACCGTCATCAAGGGAGGCCACCTCATACACATCTCCCAACCTCGTGCCGTCGCCCGCGTGATCGAGACCGCCGCGCGCGCCGTCAGATAGGCTGGGCGGATACTAAGAAACCCCGGTCGTTGCTTGCGTTCCATGATCGTGCTATTAAATTCACTCCAATTCGATCCGCCAGCCTGACTTGGAGCCGAACCATGAGACTCATTTCATCGTTGATTGTCTGTCTCGGGCTCTCGGCCTGCGCGACGGACTACGTCTCGCAGCTTTCCGAGCCCAACTACGGCATCCGGAGCCTGCATTTGTCGCCGGGAGATGTCGATCCAACTCTGCTGATGAACGGCGTCTATGCGTCAAAGCAAATGAACGGCCTCTACGGATCAAAGTACTCGGGACCTTTTTGCCTGACGGACTATCGGTGCTCACCGCAAGCCCAACAGTCTTCGTCCGGGTGGAATCCGTAGCTTTATACCCGGCTTCGCCCCACCGATAGGCAATACAAATCAGGCATGCGACGCCCAGGCGGGCTCACCGGGCGTGTAGGGAATACAGGGATCGAAGCGGCCCGGCGCCTCGACATAGCGCATCGCCTGCGTGCAGCCGATCTTGGAGGTGAAGTAGCCGAGGAGCGCAAGCTCTTTCATCATGCGAAAGTAATGGGCAGGCTCGCGCGTATCCGTCTCCGCGGCGCCGACGGTGCCCGGCGCGTTTTCCGCCTTGGCTCCGGCCTCATCGGCAGTCACGGGCGACAGTCCTTTTTTCCTGCGATCCGCTGCTTCACGTGCGTCCATCGCGCGCTTCTGTTCGTGATCGAGTGCCGTGAGCACCGCGAGCCGCTGCGCGGGCGTCGCCGCCATGAAGGCAACGTTGTTGGCCTTTCTTGCCGCCTCGTCCACTTTGCGCATGCCATCCAGGAACACCTTCCGCTCCGCGGGGCTGTAGCAGTCGGTGACCATCAGCGCCATGAATGCGCCGGTTTTCGCGGCCTTGGCGCCGGGTGTCTTCGTTTCGGGAAGAATCGTTTCGGCGATCTCGTCCAGGAATGCAACGTCCTGGGCGTTGAATTTTCCGGGTGCCAACGCAGCGGCAGCTCCCGCCTTTTCAACGGCTGCCAACAGATCGCTGCCGCCGACGAATGCAACTCCGCCCAACAGCGCAGTGACGCGACGAATGGCTTCGCGACGGTTGATCCGCTGCAGCTGCTCCGTTTCCGTTTCGGATGACTCGTTCATAATTCAGCTCACAGGTTGCGGCGATTCAGCTCGTTCACGGCAAAATCCACTGCCCGGGCGGTGAGCGCCATGTAGGTGAGCGACGGATTCTGGCAGGCGCTGGAGGCCATGCAGGAGCCGTCGGTGACGAAAACATTCGGTGCATCCCACACTTGATTGTGCGAGTTGAGCACCGAAGTCTTCGGATCGCGTCCCATCCGAGCCGTTCCCATTTCGTGGATGGCCATCCCCGGAAAGGACCCGCTGTCGAATGTTTTCACCATGTTCGCGCCCGCCTGCTCCAGCATCTCAGCCATGTCATTGATCATGGCCTTGCGCATCAGGCGTTCGTTCTCGCCGGTGGCGCAGTCGATTTTGAGGACCGGCAATCCCCATTTATCCTTCTTTTGCGTATCGAGCCCGATTTTGTTGGCGTGATTGGGGAGCATTTCGCCGAAGCCGGTGGCCCCGAACTTCCAGGAACCTGGTAAGCTCATTTCGTCCTTGAATTCCGCGCCCACACCCAGTTCCTTGACGGCCCGCATCCATCCCTCCCGGCTGGCCGCTCCCTGATAGCCGAAACCGCGCAGATAATCGCGCTTGTCGCCGAACAAGTTGCGATATCGAGGAACATAGATGCCGTTGGGACGACGCCCGTAGTAGTACTTGTCATCCAAGCCCGGCAAATTTCCTTCCGCACCACAGCGAAAATGATGGTCCATGAGGTTGTGCCCCAATTCTCCTGAGCTGCTGCCGAGACCGTCGGGCCAGACGTCGGTCGCAGATCGCATCAGCAGCCAGGTCGAATTCAGCGTCGAGGCACAGATGAAAATCACTTTCGCGGTGTAGTCAGTCGTCTTCTCGGAGACCGCATCGAGCACTCGCACGCCCGTCGCACGTTTACGATCCTTGTCGTACAGGACCTCGGTCACGATCGACCAGGGCTTCAAGGTGAGCTTTCCGGTTTTCACCGCAGCCGGCAGCGTCGAGGATTGGGTACTGAAGTAGGCGCCATAGGGACAGCCCAGCCAACACGCATTCCGGTACTGGCACGGTGCACGGCCTTCCAGCGGTTTGGTGGCATTCGCGACGCGCCCAATAATCATGTGGCGCTTGCCGCCGAATGCATCTTTCAGCCGGCCGGCAACGAGTTCTTCGCCGCAGTTGAGCGGCATGGGCGGCAAGAACTGTCCGTCGGGAAGCTGCGGCAGTCCGTCGCGTGAGCCGGAAATTCCCGCGTGCGTTTCAACGTGGTCGTACCACGATGCCAGGTCGCTGTAGCGAATCGGCCAGTCGATCGCGATACCTTCTTTCGCGTTGGCTTCAAAATCGTAATCGCTCCAGCGATAGCTCTGGCGCCCCCAGGTCAGCGAGCGGCCGCCCACTTGATAACCTCGGTACCAGTCGAAGCGTTTTATTTCGGTGTAGGGCGATTCTTTCTCGTTTACCCAGAAGGCGAGGTTTTTCTCATTGAGCGGATAATCGCGCTTGAGCACGGGGTAAGCCTGCTCCATGGCATAGGTTCGGCCGCCTCTATGCAAGTATTCCCAGGGCGCTTTGGTGGCGTTGACGTAATCCTTCACGTGCTCCACATTTCGGCCCCGCTCGAGGAGCAGGACCCTTAAGCCCTTCTCCGTGAGCTCTTTTGCAGCCCATCCTCCGGATATGCCGGAGCCGACGACAATCGCGTCAAAGCGCACAGACTGCATTCGTTTTCCCTCGTCACGGCCGCGGTTTTCGGCTTATTCTATCGCGATTCATGGAACTATTGTCCCGAAGAAAGTTTCTCGCTCACTCGGCCGGCGTGGGCACGATTGCGGCCGCGGGCGTGCTCGCAAATCCAATCCAGGCGTGCGCCGCGCCGTCGACGCTCGCAGGCGAAAGCTCGGCATCCGGGCGGCTCAAACAATCGGTGTGCCGTTGGCCCTATTCGCGCACGCCGCTGCCTGAATTCTGTCGCCGCACGAAGCAGATCGGCTTTACGGCGATCGATCTGTTGTTCCCGGACGAGTGGTCCGTGGCGGCCGACGCCGGACTCGCCGTGTCCATGGGATATGCGAGTCGGCGAGAGAAGTTCATCGCAACCGGGTTCAATGACCCCGCCAACCATGCGCTGCTGCTGGGAGAACTGGAAGCAGCGCTTCCGCTCGCGGCGCAGGCGCACGTGACAAACGTCATCGCCATGTTCGGCAATCGCGTGGCGGGCATCGACGAAAACGCCGCCGCCGCAAACTGCGTGGCGGGCCTCGCCAAGATCGCCCCCATGGCCGAGAAGCTGGGCGTCACGGTCTGCGTCGAGCTGCTCAACAGCAAAGTGGATCATCCGGGCTACCAAGGTGATCACACCGCATTTGGTGTGGCGGTCGTGCGCGGGGTGAACTCGCCGCGGGTGAAGCTGCTGTACGATATTTATCATATGCAGATCATGGAAGGCGATGTGATCCGCACCATTCGCGACAACATCAACTGGATCGGACACTTCCACACGGGCGGCGTGCCCGGCCGGCATGAAATCAATGACAGCCAGGAACTGAATTACCACGCCATCGCCGCCGCCATCGCGGATTTGAACTATCAGGCCTACGTTGCGCACGAGTTCGTCCCCACGCGCAGCGACCCGTTCGTGTCGCTCGCCGAAGCGCTGAAAATTTGCACGGTGTAATTATGAAAACTCGAACTGTTGAGTACGCACGGTATGTCGCGTTGGCGGCCCTGACTCTCGCTCCGTTTTGTTTTCTGTCAGGCGCCGAGCAACCCCCTCAAGGGGACCCGAAGGCAACCGAGCAATGGGAACCCGTGCCGCCCGTGATCATGCCGGGCACGCGTCCCGGGGCGCCGCCTTCCGACGCCATCGTTTTGTTCGATGGCCAAAACTTGGATCAATGGGTGAACACCAGGGATCATGCGCCGGCCGGCTGGAAAGTCGGTCATGGCGTCATAACGGTCGACAAGTCAGTTGGCAATATCGAGACCAAGCAGCTTTTTAGAAATTATCAATTGCACCTGGAATGGAAGGTTCCGGTCGGAATCACGGGCGAGGGTCAGCTGCGCGGCAACAGCGGCGTCTTTCTCGCATCGACGGGCGCCGGTGACGGTGGCTACGAAGTGCAGATTCTGGATTCATGGAAGAATCTAACCTACGTCAATGGTCAGGCAGCGAGCATCTACAAGCAGTCGCCGCCGCTGGTCAATGCCATGCGCAAACCGGGAGAGTGGCAAACCTACGATATCGTGTGGGCGGCGCCGACCTTTGAGACGGATGGGACGCTCAAGAGTCCGGCCTATGTAACCGTCTTGCACAATGGCGTGCTGGTCCAAAACCACTTTCAGCTGACCGGCGAAACTCGCTACATCGGTCAGCCGACCTATCGGCCGTATCAACGCGCAGCGATCAAGTTGCAGGCGCATGGCGACCCGTCGGCGCCCATCAGCTTCCGAAATATTTGGATTCGTGAACTGAACTAAGAAGCCGGGGGCCGTGTCGCCGTCATGGATTCCCGCGCGCCGAAACCCGCGAACCATGCGGCGGTTTTGGGATAAGTTTTCTGCCAGCCAAGGGAAGCAAAGCGAAAATCAAGATAGCCCAGGGCACAGCCGATGGCGATGGTTCCCAAATCGACCCGGTTCAACGCGCCTGCGCGTCGTTCAAGTTCAACCAGGCTGCAATTCACCTTGTCCATTTGACCGTCGATCCAATCCTTCCAGCGCAGGGCTTCCGGGCGCGCAAAAGTTTCGTATCGCACCAGCACCGCGGCATCCAATATGCCGTCGGCCAGGGCTTGGTCGCGGTACACAGGCCAGCGGGCCGATGCCTTCTCGGGCAGCAAGTGTCCGTCGCCCGACGCATTGAGATACTCGCAGATGACGTGACTGTCGTAGAGCACGGTGCCGTCGTCGGTGACCAATGTCGGGACTTTGCCCAGCGGATTGCAGACAATGAGCGCGCGATCGCGATTTATGGGATGCGGTGCGGCCGGCAGGAGCTCGATTCGCTCGCGCAAGCCCAACTCATGTGCGCTCACCAAACATTTGCGCACATACGGCGATGTGGCGGAGTAATAAAGTTTCACGTCCCGATCATATCAGGACTCGCCCGCGTAGAAATTCAGTTCTTCAATTCGAACCGAATTCCAAACGCGTAGCAGGAACTCACAGGCTTGCCGTTCTCCGTGGTCGCGCGGTAGTGCCCGGAGCCTGCCCGTGCGAGTTTGAGCGCGGCCTCGTCAAGCCGCGGCTTCCCAGTCGATTGCACGATGGTTGGATCGGAAGTGAGGCGCCCATTGCTGTCGACGCACGCGCTGACCGCCACGACACCCATTTCACCCAAGCGAATGGAAGCGCTGGGATAAAAATCCGCAGTATTGGGAAACCCTTTCCCGGGCTCGCCCAGCACGCGGTTCACCTTAACAGGGGGCGGCGGGAGCACGTCCACCCTCGGCGCCTCCGTCGTCAAGATGTTCGTGTCGCCCGTCGGCGGCGGGGATTCCCGCTCGATCGGCGGCAACGGGTCCACTGGCGGCCGGTCGACTATCACCGTGCTCCAATTGGGTTCGGGCGGTGGCGGCAGAACGCGGGGCGGAAGCCGCTTCTCGATGACCGTAGCCTCGAAGCGGGTTGGAATCGGCTTTGTGAATTTGGAACTTATACCCACGGCCAGCCCGCAAAGCACGGCCGCATGCAGAAACGCGACCAGCAGAAACGTGGCGCTGCGCCGCGAGAATGGCGACGCGTCCTCTTGTTCGAATCCAGAAAAATTTACCCGCGCCACGCGAGGTCCGGCTGCGGCAACCGCCACTCTTTGCTCACGCACCGCCACGCTGTGCTCGCGCGCGATGGTATAAGTTGCCCAATAGCAGCCGACCGCCAGGCGCAGACGGGAGAAGCCCCCGCGCCGCTCGGCCATGTCGGCCAGCCACTCCTCTTCCAATCGTTCCGATAAGGTTTCGGGCGCCCGCCGCGCCGCACGGTGAACCAAGTTTCGCGAAAACCCGTCGATCCAGTTCAACTCTCGCTCGGAAGTCATGGCTCCTCCTGGCACCGGTGGCCGCACCGGTTTATGCAAGAACACCCCTGTTAAAGCTGGCGAAAACTTCGCTGGCGCGCTTCAGCCCGGTCGGCGTCAATCGATAGAGACGGCGACGAGGACGACCCGCGATCGATGGATCAATGGATTCCCACCGACTGACAAACCATCCGGCTGCTTCGAGCCGCAGCAGGATGGGATACAAGGTTCCGGACGCGAGACGGCAACGCTGATGCACTTCCGCGCCCGATAATGCTTCAGAGGGGTTTTCCAGAAATGCCTCCAGCACTTTCAAGGTCTGGAGGGACATTCGCACTTCACTTTCTTTATTACCCATAGTAGTAAGTCTACATAGGGTAGCCGGAAAGTGCAAGCTCGCTAGGCCGGGCGTCCCTTTGAAACATGAATCATGTAAATCATGCTTTCTTCCCCTTACTCCCGGTGCGATTTCGCGTAAGTGTCAAATGCAACGGCCGCGACGATGATCAGGCCGATGACCACCTGTTGCCAGTAAGAAGAGACGTGCATGATCACCAAGCCGTTGGTGAGCACGCCGATCAATAGCGCTCCGACGATCGTGCCTCCCACACCACCGCGGCCACCGGCTAGACTCGTTCCGCCGATCACCACCGAGGCAATGACGCGCAATTCATAGCCAATGCCGCCGACGGCTTCAGCCGCCCCCAGTCTGGCAGACAAGAGGAACCCCGCTAATCCCGAGAGCGCGCCCACAATCAAGTACACACTGGTGATGATGGCCGCGACGTTCAAGCCGTTGAGACGGGCGGCCTCGGGATTACCACCCACCGCGTAGATATAGCGTCCGTAGCGCGTGTAGCGTTGGGTGACAAAACCCGCCGCCACAATCAAGCCAAACAGCACGATGGGCACGGGCACGCCGGCGATCGATCCGGCTCCCCACCATCGATAATTTACATCGAAGCCGGAAATCGGCGAGCCGTCGTTCAGAATCAGCGTGGCGCCGCGCCAGATGGTCAAGCCGCCCAAGGTCACAATAAATGGCGGAATGCTGAAGACGGTCACCGCCTTTCCCTGCAAAAATCCCACGAGGCTTCCGACCGCCGTGGCCGTCGCCAGCGCCACCAACCAACTCAGCGAATAGTCGGCACCAATGGCCTTCATGACACAGGCGCCTGCCATCCCCGCAAACGCCAGCAGCGAGCCCACGGAAAGGTCGACTCCCGCCGTCAAAATGACGAAGGTCATGCCCACGGCGATGATGCCGTAAATCGATACCTCGGTCAGGATGTTGGCGATATTGCGTATCGATAGAAACCGCGAATTTTCCAGGGCAAAGAACAGGATCAGCGCCAGCAGGAACAAAGAAGTGCCGTAGCGCCGGAGCCACCCCACGGCATCCATATGGCGACTCGCCGTCATACCGACGCCATGCGCGGAGCGCCGGCCGCAGTCGAAATGGCCATGAGCTCCATCAAATTGCTTTCCGTCGCGTCTCGAGCATCGAGTACCCCGCTGATGCAGCCCTCTCGAAACACGATGATCCGATCGCTGAGCGCGAGCACCTCTGGCATCTCAGAGGAAATGACGATTACCGCGATGCCCCTTTGCGCCATGTCCAAGAGCAACTGGTGAACCTCGGCTTTCGAGCCGATATCGATGCCTCGCGTCGGTTCATCGACGATCAAGACTTTGGGTTGCAGGGCCATGCAGCGCGCCAGCAGAACCTTCTGCTGGTTGCCGCCGGGCAATGTGCCGACCGCCACGGCCGAATTGGCCATCTTGATGCTTAACGCGCTTCGGTATTGGTCCACCAATTCGCGCTCTTTCACTTCGTCGACAAAAATGCGCCAGCGTGCGATTCGCTTGAGGCTCGGCAGCGTCATGTTCTGGCTGATCGACTGATCCAGAAAGCATCCCTGTTGCTTTCGATCCTCGGGCACCAGCGCAATGCCGGCGTGGATTGCCTCTTGCGGCGATCGCAACGGACTCATTTCCAAGCCATTGACGTAGAGCGCACCGCCATCGCAGCGATCGGCACCGAAAATGATCCGGGCCAATTCGGTGCGCCCGGCACCCACAAGCCCTGCAAACCCGACGATCTCCCCGGCTTTCACCTCTACGGACAGATCTTTGAGCGCAATCGCATGTCGGCCGCTCGATTCGCGCGCGCGCGAGATGCCCTTGACGGCCAGGACTGTTTCACCAGGGTTAGTCGTGCGCGCGCGTCTGGAAGAGTCCACGTCGCGACCGACCATGAGACGCACCAAATCGCGGATCTCCACGTCCCTCACCTCGCCGCGCGCGACGTAGCGGCCGTCTCGCAGCACCGTGAAGCCATCGCAAACCTGTTTTACTTCATCCAAGCGGTGCGTCACGTAGATAAAACTCACACCGCGCGCCTTTAACTCTCGGATAACGGTGTGCAGGATTTCCACCTCGCGTCCGCTCAAGGCCGCTGTCGGTTCGTCCATGACGATGAGCTTGGCTTTCTGCGCTACCGCGCGGCCGATTTCGACCATTTGTTGATGGGCCACGCTCAATTGACCGACTTCCCGCCTGGGATCGACGCTCAAGCCGAGACCTGCCAGCAAAGACCGCGAGTTCTCGTACAGGGCGGCCCAATCGATAATTCCGCGGCGTGTCGGCTCCCGGCCCAGGTACAGGTTCTCCGCGATCGACATGAAGGGCAGCAGACTGAATTCCTGGTAGATGGTGATAAGTCCCAGGCGCTGCCGATCGCGCGGCGACTCGCGCGCCTCGAGCCTGACCCCGTCCAGCGTCGCCTCGCCCCGATCGGCGCGCAACGCCCCGGACAGTATTTTCAACAGGGTGGATTTGCCGGCGCCGTTTTCGCCCAGCAAGGCGTGCACTTCTTGGGCGGCGACTTGCAGCTCAACGGCGTCAAGCGCGATTACGCCGGGAAATTTTTTGCAAACGTCGCGAACATCCAGAAGGATTGCGGCTGACATCAGGTCACTACCGGACTTCGCCAATACGCTCGGCTTGATTGACGTTCGATTGGATAATCAGCACCGGTACGATGCTTGCGCCCATTATGGGAGTCTGCTTGCGGATGCGTGCCACGACTTGGTCCAGTGCCGTTTGCGCTTGGGCTTTGGGGGACTGCTCGACGGTGGCGGCCATATCGCCGCTGCGAACCAATTTCAGCGCTTCCGGCGTCGCATCGAATCCAATCACCTTGACGCCGGAGACGCCGCTCGAGCGCAACGCCTCGAGGGCTCCCAGTGCCATCTCGTCGCTCTCCGCCACGACGGCCTGCAATGACTGACCGCCGAGCGAGGTCAGCACGTTTTGCGTCACCGTCAAACCCTGCTCGCGCTTCCAGGTGGCCGATTGCTCCGCGACGATTTTGTATTTTCCGCCCGCCGCATCCAGGGTTTCCTTGATGCCGCGCGTGCGATCGATGGAGGGGCTGGATCCCAACTGTCCGGTGATCAGCAGGATCCCGGCGCCGTTCGGAAAGGTATCGATCACCCACTGCGCCATGATGCGCCCGCCCGCCACGTTGTCCGCGCCGACATGCGGCACTCTGAGGCTGGTGTTGTCGACTCGTCGATCCAGGGTCACGATGGGAATCCCGGCTTTGATGACCTCCTCGACTCCCGGAGCGAGGGCGTTCACATCGTTTGGCGCGAGAATGATGCCCTGAGCGCCGCCCGTGATGGCGGCTTCGATATCCGCCGTCTGTTTGGCCGAATTGGACTGTCCGTCTTCCACGGCGACCGAGACTCCGAGGCGTCCGGCCTCCGAGTCCAGCTCCCGTTTCACCGCGACGAAGAACGGCTCCGTCATGTCGTGGAGGCTCGCGACAATCTGGATCGAGTTCCCGCCCGGTTTACCCGAGCACCCGGTGGCAGCGAGTATTGTCGCGCATGCCAGAACCATGGAGGCCGCGATGTCACGCATCAGTGCGGCGTTCTTGAATTGGGTTGCACGGCGAGCCAGGCATGTTGGGGATCGTTGCGGAAAACCCAATTGCGCTCTGGACCTGCCATGACATTCAGATAGTACAGGTCGTAGCCATGAGCCGCGCCGACGGGATGGTAGCCTCGCGGTACGAGGACGACATCGCCGTCGTGCACGCACACCGTCTCGTCAAGATCGCGCTCATCGGTGTACACGCGCTGAAAGGCAAATCCTTGCGGCGGCATCAAACGATGGTAGT
>Ga0210383_10005534_pt1 | contig 11077 bp, 7 predicted proteins | sample IncBWC14OmetaG_FD_160072 | JGI IMG/M metagenome (GOLD analysis project Ga0210383, IMG submission 160072) | Forest soil microbial communities from Barre Woods Harvard Forest LTER site, Petersham, Massachusetts, United States - Inc-BW-C-14-O ...
CCGAAGCAGCGAGTTTGGGCTCCGGCCGAGGGGCGGCCACAGGCTCTGCGCCATAACGCGCAGCGGCAACGGGGTGGATCGCTCGGCTAACCAGCAGACGCCCAGCGATCAAGACCACAACCACAGCTACAGCTGTCACAGCGCGACGACTCACGCGACCCTCCAGCAAACGCTCCGAGAATAGTGAGATGCCAAAAGAGATAATCTCACGGTCAGATTATCACAGGTTTCGACCCAGGAATCCCCCGATAGCAGGTGGCCTTTTGAGGTAAGCAAATCCCGACATCCAAGCATCTCAAGGAGGCTCCGAGAAGAGGACCAGCATGGAAGCTAAGATGCTCAAATATAGACATTTACAGGAATAACGAGAAAACTTGACAAAGACACACTCAGGTTATATACTAGGCCTCGATTTGGACCAAGGAGCACGCCCTGGACCTCGGCCCGCCCAGCTATCTGCGACTTTGGGGCGGCCAGTTGGTGTAGACGGGCTCCCGAACGAAAGAGCTTCGGAAGAAATAGCCCGAAAGGATTAACTAGAGATGAGCAAGATTATAGGAATTGACCTGGGCACCACCAACTCGGTTGTGGCGGTCATGCAAGGCGGCGAACCGGTGGTGATCCCCAATCAGGAAGGCGCACGCACGACCCCCTCGGTGGTGGCCATCACCAAGGGCGGAGAGCGCCTCGTTGGACAAGTAGCGAAACGCCAGGCGGTGACCAATCCCGAGAATACCGTGTATTCGATCAAGCGTTTTATGGGCCGGCGCTACGATGAAGTGAGCGACGAAATGAAGCGCATCCCCTACAAAGTCGTCAAGGGTGAACACGACGATGCGCGCGTGGATATCTTCGGCAAGATTTACAGCCCGCCGCAGATTTCCGCGATGATCCTCGGCAAACTGAAAGCCGCCGCAGAAGATTTTCTCGGCGAAAAGGTCGCCAAAGCGGTGATCACCGTGCCCGCGTATTTTAATGACGCGCAGCGCCAGGCGACCAAGCAAGCGGGCGAAATCGCCGGCCTCGAAGTCGTGCGCATCATCAACGAACCCACGGCCGCCGCACTGGCCTACGGCTTGGACAAGAAGAGCGACGAAACCATCGCCGTGTACGACCTCGGCGGCGGCACGTTCGATATTTCCGTCCTCGAAGTCGGCAGCGGCGTCGTCGAAGTAAAATCTACGAATGGTGACACGCACCTGGGCGGCGATGACATCGACCAGCGCATCGTGGACTGGTTGATTGACGAATTCAAGAAAGAGAACAGCATCGACCTCGGCAAAGACCGCATGGCCCTGCAGCGCCTGAAGGAAGCCGCGGAAAAGGCCAAGATCGAGCTCTCGCAGATGATGGAAACGGAGATCAACCTGCCGTTCATCACCGCGGGCGCCAGCGGCCCCATCCACATGCAGCAGAAGCTGACGCGCACGCGCCTCGAGCAATTGATGAACGATCTGCTGGAACGTTCGATGAAACCGGTCAAACAGGCTCTGGAAGACGCGAAAATGTCGCCGAACGATATTCAGGAAATCGTCATGGTCGGCGGCTCGACGCGTATCCCCAAGGTGCAATCGCTGGTACGCACCTTCTTCGGCGAAAAAGAGCTGCACAAGGGTGTGAACCCCGACGAAGTGGTGGCCGTAGGCGCCGCAATTCAGGGCGCGGTACTGGCGGGCGAGGTGAAGGACATCCTGCTGCTGGACGTGACGCCGCTTTCTCTGGGCGTCGAGACGCTCGGCGGCGTGATGACCGTGCAGATCCCGCGCAACACCACCATTCCCACGCGCAAAGTCGAGACCTACTCAACGGCCGCGGACAATCAGCCTGGTGTGGAAATCCAGGTTCTCCAGGGCGAACGCAAGTTCGCCACCGACAACCGTTCGCTCGGAAAGTTCAAGCTGGACGGGATTCCGCCAGCGCCGCGCGGCACGCCGCAAATCGAAGTGACCTTCGATATCGACGCCAACGGCATCTTGAACGTGAGCGCGAAGGACAAGGCCACCAACAAGGAGCAGAAGATCACCATTACGGCTTCTAGCGGTCTGACGAAGGAAGAAGCCGAAAAGATGCGCGTCGAGGCCGAATCCCACGCCGAAGACGATCGCCGCCGCATGGAGGAAGTCGAATCGCGCAACCGGCTCGACGGCATCCTCTATCAAGCGGAGAAGATGATCCGCGAGAATCGCGAGAAGATTGCGGAATCGGAAGTCAAAACGGCTGAAGACGCCATCGAAGAAGCCAAGAAAGCCATCGCCGAAGGCGGCACGGCTCGCTTGCGCTCTGCCACGGAGAACCTCGAGAAGTCTTTGCACAAGATCGCCGAGGTGCTCTACAAAGCCAACGAGGCAAGCGCACAGCAGGCTGGCGCTGCCGGCGCAGGCGCTGGTTCCGGCGGCGGGGCCGGCGGAAGTTCCGGTGGCGGCGCCCCGCAAGACAAAAAGCCCGGCGACGTAATCGACGCCGAGTACGTAGACGTAGACGAAAGCAAGCGGCCTAACTAACCGCCCAAGCGGCGGGGCGCAAACCATAGCGCCCCGCGGCATTTTCTTTCGACCCGACCATGCCGACAACTTCAAAACAAGACTATTACGAACTATTAGGGGTCCCGAAAAAAGCGGGTGCCAAAGAGATTCGCACGGCTTTCCGCAAACTCGCGCGCAAATATCATCCCGACCTCAATCCCGGCGACAAATCCTCGGAGGAAAAATTCAAGCAGTTGCAGGAAGCCTACGACGTTCTGTCGGACGCGAAAAAACGCCAGATGTACGACCAGTACGGCTTTTACAGCGACAACATTCCTTCCGGCGGTCCGGGGGGCGGACACGCGCAGGACAGCGAAGGCGTCAATTTCGATTTTAACGGCTTTGATTTTGGCGGCGGCTCGGGTGCCCAGGGCGGCAACGCAAGCTTCCGCGATCTCTTCAGCCAGTTTTTTCGCGGCGGCCGCGGCGGCGGCGAAGAACCATCGCATGAGCCCGGCGGCGACCTCGAATATCAGATCGAGATCGATTTCTGGGATGCCGTCCGCGGTGCGGTCAAGAAGCTGACTATCACGCGCCTCGATGCCTGCGACACATGCCATGGTACGGGCGCGGTGGGCTCCGCCGAAACCTGCCAGACCTGCCACGGCTCAGGCACCATCCAGCAAGCCGCGGGCAAGATGAAGTTCAATGTTCCCTGCACGCGCTGCGGTGGCACCGGCAAGATTCGCAAAGTCTGCCCGACGTGCAGCGGCGAGGGCCGGCTGCGCCGCACGGAAACCATTGACGTGCGCATTCCCGCAGGCGTGGCCAGCGGCTCGCGCGTCCGTGTGCCAGGCAAAGGCAATGCGGGAACCATGGGCGCCCCTCCCGGCGATCTGTATCTGCGCGTGGAGGTCAAGCCGCATGCCTTCTTCGAGCGCCGCGGCGATGACTTGTATACCAAGGTTCCGGTAACCGTGACGGAAGCGACGCTCGGCGCGAAAGTCGAAGTACCCACAATCGACGGCCGCTCGCTCGTGCGTATCCCTCCGGCAACGGATAGCGGCAAGACTCTGCGCCTCAAAGAAAAAGGTGTACCCAGCGCCCGCAGCGGCTCGCGCGGCGACCAGTACGTGGAAATCCAAGTGGTCGTTCCAAAGCCAACGGACGAGCGTGTGCGCACCCTCATGAAGGAACTTGAGACCATCGCGCCCGAAGATCCGCGCAACGATTTATTCACGAAAGCGGGAGTGTAGGGGCACGGCACGCCGTGCCGGTCTGGTAGAGAGAGCAACAGCATGCCACCGAGAGCAAGAAAACGGGCCAAAGCCGGGTACATGATCAGCGCGGTCGCGGAGCTGTACAAGCTGCATCCGCAAACGCTGCGCCTGTACGAGCGCGTCGGTCTGCTGAAGCCGTCCCGCTCCGAAGGAAATACCCGGCTCTACACCGACTCCGATCTGGAGCGCCTCGACGTGATCCTGACACTGGCGCGCGACATGGGGGTAAACCTCGCGGGCATTGAAATCATTTTGAACATGCGCGAAAAAATGGTGGAGATGGAACGCCAAATGACGGAGTTCGCCACCGTCGTGCAGCAGGAGCTCTCGCGCGTGGCGTCCTCGCACTCAGCAGGCAAAGAGCCGCACCATGCCATTGTGCGCGCCACACCGCGCGCGTTCCGCACCTAGTGGAGAGCCACTCTGGTCTGGCCGACTCTGGCCCGCGGGCCAGACCGTTTCGCCCGCGCGTTAGTCGAAGCGGGAGCGAAAAATGTCTCGCCCCATCGCCCTTCCACAGTTTTCCCAAACGAGACAGCTTGCCGTGAACCCTCCCTGAACGTATGCTGTGCGCATGGCTCTTGAGAATTGCTCGCTTTGCAGAGGAACGGGCTGGAAGCTCATGCCGCGGCCCGACGGAGCCGCGGGAAGAATTGCCGTGGCCTGCGATTGCGGGATGGAGGAGCGCTCCGAGCGGGTCATCGAGCGCGCGCACATCCCCAGGCGCTACGAGCACTGTGATTTTGAAAGCTACAGCACGGACGTCGGCGCAACGCCGCAGCAAACGGATTCGCTGAAAAAAACAAAGCTCCTGACGCAGGGATTTGTTCGTGATTACCCGGGCACCGCAGAAAAGGGCCTGCTGCTCATGGGCCCCTCCGGCGTTGGCAAGACCCATCTCGCCGTCGCGGCTCTGAAAGATCTGATTCGCCGCGGACACCTCGGCCTGTTCTGCGATTACCGCGAGCTTCTGAAGGAAATTCAAGCCAGCTACAACCCCTCGAGCGAATCGACCGAAATGGGCATCCTCGAGCCCATCCGCACCGTGGAAATTCTCGTGCTAGATGATCTGGGCGCCAGCAAACCTTCGGATTGGGTGCGCGACATCGTCGGCATTGTTCTGAACGCCCGTTACAACGAACGCCGCACCACGATCATCACCACAAACTACTATGACAATCCGGCGCAGGAAGGCGAGGCCACGCGCCTTCCCAGCGGCAAACTCGTCATGCCCGCGCGCGAAGATTCTCTCGAACAAAGAATCGGCAGCCGCATGCGCTCGCGCCTCTTTGAAATGTGCCGCACCGTGGAAGTGGTGGCCCCCGATTTTCGCCGCGAAAGCACGCAAGCCGGCCGCGCCAGAGCGTAGCAGGATTCTAACGGGCCTAGCGCTTGGTACGTCTCCCCGTCGAATGGCCATGGGAAACACCGGTGGGCCTCAAGATCGACACTTTAGAGCATCCCGGCTGGTCGATTTCCACTCACTTCTGAACTCCTTGCGTGGTTAGTCGGAATGGTGTCCGCTTTTAGCCTCCGGATGAGAGGGCGCGACCGAATAGCGCATGCGCAGTTGAGTACCCGGGAACAGGGTGTTGGTCTTGTTTAGCTCCTCTGAAAAAAGCCTCGAGAACTCGTGACCGATGAGGCCAACGGAGAGAAATTCGTGTCCGTTCGATTACTCATTGAGGACGCGTACCATTGCTTTAGCTCATCCAGTGAAACAGTCTTTGACCCGGATGAAGATTCAGGCACAGCAATGGTGTTGTATCGATGTGAAAAAGATACGGATAACCATGCGGTACTCGTAATTTCTCGGTCGCGGAAAAGCTGAAGAGGAATGGTTTTTCGGCAGCCTTGGGTAACGTCGCGGAGGACAAATGACTGGCACTGAGGTGACCACCAGCGGTTCTTACGACTACCGTCTCGTTGCTCTATCCGTTTTGATCGCGGTGATGGCCTCCTACGCCGCACTTGATTTAGCCGCCAGGGTAACCGCCGCACGCGGCAGGATCCGCTTCGCTTGGCTTTTGGGAGGTGCCGCGGCGATGGGCACCGGGATATGGTCGATGCACTACATTGGCATGCTGGCCTTCAGCTTGCCGATTCCCGTGCTCTATGATTGGCCCACAGTACTGCTATCCCTGCTGGCTGCTGTTTTTACCTCCGCCATTGCGCTGTTCGTCGTAAGCCGCCAGAAAATGGGATGGCTGGCGGCTACGGTGGGCAGCATCATTATGGGAGCCGGCATCGCGACCATGCATTACACCGGCATGGCCGCGATGAGGCTGCCGGCAACGTGCCACTATTCTTCCGGTATCGTTATACTTTCCGTAGTGCTCGCGATCGTAATCTCCCTGGTCGCCCTTGGGCTGACGTTTCGTTTGCGCAATGACGTGAAGGGAAAATGGCTGCCTAAGATAGCGAGCGCCGTGTTGATGGGAGCGGCCATCCCCGTCATGCATTACACCGGGATGGCTGCCGCCGGTTTTGGATTTACCGGTGAGACGCCCGACCTATCCCATGCGGTAAGTGTCTCCTCCCTCGGAATCACTGGAATAACGATAGTTACGTTCATGGTCCTCGGTCTCGCCGTGCTGACTTCGCTGATCGACCGTCGATTCTCGATTCTGGAATCCAGCGAAGAGCGGCTTCGCCTAATCATCAATACAGCCTTGGATGCGGTCATCACCATGAATGCGGAAGGTCTGGTCACCAACTGGAACTCGGAGGCCGAAAAAACCTTCGGCTGGTCTTCTCAGGAGGCGCTGGGCCGACGGCTATCCGAGGTCATCATGCCGCAACGCTATCGGGAGGACCACGAGCGAGGCCTGCTGCGTTTCCTGAGCACAGGTGAGGGCATGACGCTGCGGCAACGGACAGAAATCACGGCGCTGCGCCGCGACGGTCACGAATTCCCTGTCGAAGTGGCGACCTCACCGGTGAGGTTCGGAGGGCAGTGGATATTCAGCAGCTTCATACGGGACATCACGGAGCAAAAACGGGCCGACGAAGAATTACTCAGAGCAAAACTGGCCGCGGAGGACGCCAACCGAGCGAAGAGCATTTTTCTCGCTAACATGAGCCATGAATTGCGGACGCCTCTCAATGCCATCATTGGATATAGCGAGATGCTGGAGGAGGAAACCAACGAATTAGGAAAAGTTGCTGTGGTGCAAGATCTCCAAAAAATTCAATCGGCCGGGAAACACTTGTTGGCGCTGATCAACGATATTCTTGATCTCTCCAAGATCGAAGCCGGCAAGATGGGCTTGCATGTGGAAACCTTTGATGTAGCCCAAATGGTTGAAGAGCTAGCGAGCACCGTTCAGCCCGCCGTGGCGAAAAACGCCAACACACTCAAAGTTGAAGTGACGAAGAACGCTGGCGAGATGCACGCCGACCTCACGAAAGTTCGGCAGATCCTGTTAAACCTGCTGAGCAACGCGTGCAAGTTTACCGACCGTGGCGTCATCTCGCTGAAGGTGAACCGCAGAACCATCGATCATCGAGACTGGCTCGAATTTGAAGTTGCGGACACGGGAATCGGGTTCACAGCCGAACAGAAGGAAAACCTGTTCCGGGAGTTTTCCCAGGCCGATACTTCCATCGCCCGGAAATATGGCGGAACCGGACTCGGCCTGGCCATCACCCGCCGTTTCATTCAGATGATGCGCGGAACCATTACCGTCGGCAGCCAGCCCGGCCGGGGCTCCACGTTCACCGTACGGCTCCCTGTCGAAGTCCTAGCGGCGAGCGTCGAACCGGCACCGTCACAACTACCCGTTGCTGTTCCTGCGGAGTCTCAATCCTTGCAACCGGATCGGGGCACGATTCTGGTCATAGACGACGACCCGGCGGTTCGCGACCTCACCTCTCGATTCCTCACGAAACTGGGATTCCAGGTGGTCACCGCCAAGAGTGGCGTGGAAGGCTTGCAGCTTGCGAAGAAAGTTCATCCCCTGCTAATTACGCTGGATGTCATGATGCCTGAACTGGATGGCTGGTGCGTCCTCAAAGAACTCAAAGCGGATCCCGGACTGGCGGAGATACCGGTGATCATGGTCACCATCGTGGACAATGAGCCGATGGGGATTGCGTTGGGTGCTTCCGACTATCTCATCAAACCCGTTGATCGTGAGCGACTCGCGGTTCTGGTCGAACAGTATGGTTTGGACCGGCCGTCCGGCGAAACTTCGGCGGCCTTTCCCGGGCGGGCGACTCGCCATTGAAGGCCACCCACGACGAGTGTCGCAGGCAGCGAGGAAGCATAATTAGGAGCCGTTTTCCCGGAAAAATCACATGCCAAAAATTCTGTTGGTCGAAGACAACGAAATGAATCGAGACATGCTCTCGAGGCGCCTCGAGCGGAGGGGATACCATATCGTCACCGCCGGAGACGGCGAGCAGGGACTTTCCATGGCCCGCGTGGAAGCGCCCGACCTGATCCTTATGGATATAACGCTTCCGGAGATGGACGGCTGGGAAGTAGCCCGCTTGTTGAAGGCGGACGAGAGCACCCGCCATATCCCGATCATCGCGCTCACGGCCCGTGTGCTCATGAGCGATCAGGCGAAAGCCTTCGAGGTGGGCTGCGACGACTATGACACCAAACCCGTAGACTTCGCCCGCCTCACTGAAAAGATCGGGAATCTACTGGTGGAGAAGTAGCCGCCATGGACACGCGACCTTGCCGGATCCTGATTGTAGATGACAACGAAATGAATCGGGACATGCTTGCCCGCCGGCTGGAACGGAAAGGCTACGTAGTTCGAATCGCAGAGGGCGCTAGGTCTTTGCTGGAACGCATCCAAGAAGACCCGGTGGATTTGGTGCTTCTGGATGTCGAGATGCCGGGAATCAGTGGTCTTGACGCGCTCGAAACGTTGCGTGGGTGCTACTCTCCCATTCAATTGCCGATCATCATGGTGACGGCGAAAAACCAGAGCGAGGACATCGTCAAAGCACTGAACCTAGGTGCCAACGACTATCTTACCAAGCCCATCGATTTCCCCGTCGCTTTGGCGCGCATCCGCACGCAGGTGTCGCACAAGAAGGCGGAAGAGGCCTTGAGAGTGAGCGAGGAGCGCTACGCCTTGGCGGCTCAAGGCGCGAACGACGGGCTTTGGGATTGGAATCTGGCGGACAATGTCGTCTATTTCTCACCGCGCTGGAAGATCATGTTGGGTTATCAGGAAGCCGAGATCGGTGGCGGCCCAGAGGAGTGGCTGGACCGAATCCACGTAGCGGATCGTGAACGGGTTAAGGATGAAATCGCCGCGCATCAGAGAGGACTGACGCCTCACTTCGAGAGTGAGAACCGCGTGCAGCACAAAGACGGCAGCTTTCGTTGGATGCTGAGCAGGGGCCTGGCGGTTCACGACGCTTCGGGAAAAGCTTCGCGCATGGCTGGATCGCAGACCGACATCACCGGAGGAAAAATAGCCGATGCCCTGACGGGCTTGCCGAACCGGCTTTTGTTTATTGATCGGCTGGTGCGATTGATCGAACACACGAAACGCCATAAAGATTATCTATTTGCCGTTCTGTTCCTGGACCTCGATGGCTTCAAGATGATTAACGACAGCCTGGGTCATGTGGTCGGAGATCAACTCCTGGTTGGTGTGGCAAATCGGTTGGGAAACTGCCTACGGGTCAGCGATACGGTAACGCGCATCGAGAAGCCTTTTACCCTGGCGCGGCTGGGTGGAGACGAGTTCACTATCCTGCTGGATCAGGTAAAAGATCCGAGCGACGCCGCGCTGGTCGCTGAGCGGCTGATGAACACATTGGCGGAGCCTTTCATCCTGGATGGGAGGACCATATTTACGTCCATAAGCATAGGGATCGCATTGAGCAGCATCGGATACGACAACCCCGAAGATCTCCTGCGAGACGCCGACACGGCCATGTATCGGGCAAAATCCCTCGGCAAGGCTCGTTACGCAGTATTCGATTTGGATATGCGGGCGAGCGTGATAGCGCGGTTGCAGTTGGAGACGGACTTACGGAGCGGCCTGCAGCGGGAGGAATTTCGGAATTTTTATCAACCGATTGTCTCCCTCGATTCAGGCCGGATCACCGGGTTCGAAGCTCTGTTACGCTGGCAGCATCCGACTCGCGGCCTGCTTCAGCCGTTAGAATTCATCGCAGTCGCGGAAGAAACCGGCATGATTCGCGAACTCGGTTGGTGGAACTTGCAAAAAGCTTGCCTGCAAATTTGCGCCTGGAACGCCTGCCGTAACGGCAGTCCTCCGCTCACCATGAGCGTCAATCTTTCCGTTAAACAGTTTCTGCAACCCAACTTGGTGGCGGACATCGGAAAGTTGCTTCGCGAGATGGAGCTCGCTCCGGATACGTTGAAGTTTGAAATCACGGAAAGCACGGTCATGACGGACCCCTCGGCAGCTGTAGAAACGCTATTACAAATCAAATCGTTGGGCGTCCAACTCTCCATCGACGACTTCGGTACGGGTTATTCTTCGCTGAGCTACCTGCACCGCTTTCCCCTGGACACGCTGAAAATCGACCGTTCCTTCACTAAAACAATAGGCCAGGGAGGAGATAGCATGGAGATCGTACGGACGATCTTGCCCATGGCCAGCAGTCTGCGGCTCAATGTGGTTGCCGAAGGGGTGGAGACGGCCGAACAACTTGCGATGTTGAGGAAACTCCGGTGCGAATACGCACAGGGATATTACTTTTCCAAACCCGTGACCGCCGATGAAGCCGGGGCCTTGTTGGAAAAACATCCAAAATGGTAGCCGTCCTGGGCCACAATTCTGTGCGGTCCTAAGGGTGTAGTATTGTTCCTCGTAACCCAGGGTTTGAAGAAATTTCATACTGCTGGAATTGATCCTGCCGGACCGCCAGAATCCCACTTCCATCTCAGCTCTCTCTATAGATCGTCCTCCTTCAGAAAGCGCCCGTTATCGTCGGTCTGCCACGGGTTCGGTTGCGAAGCATTGGGAAGTCGGTGAAACGAAAGAAGAGTTTTGTTGCGACGGCCCGATACGTATCGAATACACAATTCCTGAGCATTCCTTTCCGCAGTGAATTGCTGCACTGCGCCGCGCAAATCTAACAAACGACAGCGACTCTTAGACGTAGTTAGCAAAACCGGTAGATGGTGAAGACCACCTTGCCGAATGGGCGGCCATCGACAGGGCTTATCCTCGAAGCTCGCACTCTCGCTTTCCATCAACTCCGGACATTTCCCGAGCGATGCCCACGGATGACTTGGTCGACCAATTCTTCGCCGAACCGTCTGGTAAACGGGCCCGAGCCCAATAAGAAGCGATAATAGATCGCGCCAAAGATCGCGTCGTTCAGCAGGTC
>Ga0210383_10005535_pt1 | contig 11077 bp, 8 predicted proteins | sample IncBWC14OmetaG_FD_160072 | JGI IMG/M metagenome (GOLD analysis project Ga0210383, IMG submission 160072) | Forest soil microbial communities from Barre Woods Harvard Forest LTER site, Petersham, Massachusetts, United States - Inc-BW-C-14-O ...
TGGGAGCGCGACACCATCTGCTGGACGGCCGCGATCATCTCCTGACGAACTTGCCCGCCCGACTGTAGCATCAACAGGAAAATGGCGAAGAAGATCGACACTACAACCGCAGAAAGAAGACCAGTGGCTGCGCCGAGTTGCGCTCCGCTGCGGGCATCGACCCGGCGCAACGGGTTTCGACGCTGATAAAGAATCACGGCCAGACATCCAGCCGCCAGCATGGCCAACGGTGGGACCATCAGCCGCAGAGTCATCACCAGGATGGAGACCGCGGCGGCAATCGCGCAGGCACGAAGCGCCCGCCGCCATTCGATCCCGCTGGAAAGAGCTGGAGTGTCCAGTGGTGGTGGAAGAATGGGCACACCGTTTGCCGGGACGCTGCCTGCCGGGACACTGCCTGTTGGAACACTGAGCGCGACATCCTCGGCGGCGGGCAGCGCCGCAGCCTCCGGCATGGCGACGCGAATCTGGGGCGCGCCACATTGCAGGCAGAAAGGCCTGCCATCTTCGATGCGCTGACCGCACTTGTAGCAGGAGTGATCCATTCGGCTGGGAGCAGGACTAGCCTGAAGGTATCGCACGACGAGCGGCAGGCGCAAGGCAGCGCGGTGCGGAAGGGAGCGCAGGCGCTGAGTGTTCCCGTTGGAACATGGTGCTGAAATGTTCCAACTGGAACATTTCACTTTGCAGAAAATTTTCGGCGTAAGTTGTTGATTCTTCGAGTGGGCTTTTTAGCGAGTCCATGGAATCAAGGGGTTAGGCTGTGGAAAAAACGTCTACTTTCGGGGACGTCGAATGTCTACTAAAGTAGACTTGACAGCCCGTTGGTGTACTTTATAAGGTGCATGCGTAACCGCTAGCTCCACGGGGATAGCCGGCAGAAAGCATTTGACCAGGCGAAGCTAGCCGATGAACCAACGGTGTCAACGCCTGCACCAAGGGGTGTGCAGTTTTGAACAGACAGGTTAGGGAGCTTTCGATAGTGTGCCAAGATATGTAAGGCCATGTGTGTCAGGCAGAAAGCAGTTCATTATGCCTAAAGTTTTGCTGGCCGAGGACGATGATGCTGTCCGCGATATGTTGCGGACGTCGCTGGAGCGTGACGGATTCGAGGTCGTTGCCGTGGCGAACGTATGCGAGGCTCTCAGCCGCATTGCCACGGAGGCCTTTGACGTATTGCTCTCCGACCTTCACATGCCGCTGGCCGGGGATGGCTTCACCGTGGTCAGCGCCATGCGCCACACCCACCCCCATGCTGTCACGCTGGTGCTCAGCGGCTACCCGGAACTGGACGAGGCCCTGTCGGCCATCCGCTTGCAGGCGGACGACGTTCTTGTGAAACCAATCCAAATCGCCACCCTCAGGAAAATTATCCACGAAAAACTCAGGCACCCCATAGCTCGTAGGCCGCTGACTACGGTGAGCGTGGCATCGATACTGGAGCGCGACCTCGACGTTACGATTCACGCCTGGATGGCGCTGGTGGAACAAGACAAAGAACTGACTTGCATCCCTTTGAGCTTTGAGGACCGCACCGGCCATCTTCCTGGGCTCCTCGCTGACCTGATTTACCGCTTGCGCATGCCTGCAACCGCGGAAGCCAGCTTCTCCATCGCCGCTCGTCAGCACGGAGATCTGCGCCGCAGGCAAGGCTACAGCGCGGCGATGCTGGTCGAAGAGTCACGCATCCTGCAGGTCAGCATCTTCAGGACGTTACAAAATAATCTGTCGAGCGTGGATTTCAGTCAGGTTCTGCTCAACGTGATGGCGATCGCCGACGAAGTGGACTCGCAATTGAAACAGGCCATGCTAAGCTTCGTCGAACCCGAACCCGGATCCGCCCGGTCGGCGGCGGCCTAGGTTATACATTCTCAATTGGACGTCGCCCGCTCGATACAATCAGACTACGCGAGCAACTTGGCGGCGTCTTTGGCGTAGTAAGTCAGGATAATGCTCGCCCCGGCCCGCCGGATACTTTGCAGGGATTCCAGCATGACGCGGTCGCGCTCGATCCAGCCATTGCGGGCGGCGGCTTCAATCATGGCGTATTCGCCAGAGACCTGATAGGCGGCCAGCGGCAGGTCGAAACGCAGGCGTGCGGCGGCGATTACGTCAAGGTAGGGCATGGCGGGCTTGACCATGATCATGTCCGCACCCTCTTCGATGTCGAGTTCGATTTCGCGCATGGCTTCGCGCAGGTTGGCTCCATCCATCTGATAAGAGCGGCGGTCTCCGAATTGCGGCGCGGAGTCTGCGGCCTCGCGAAACGGTCCGTAGAATCCAGAAGCAAACTTCGCGGCGTAGGAAAGAATTGGCGTATTGATAAAGCCAGCCTCGTCGAGCGCGCGGCGGATGGCGGAGACGCGGCCATCCATCATGTCGGATGGCGCGATCACGTCGATGCCGGCGCGAGTAAGCGAGACCGAAGTCCGGGCCAGCAGTTCAAGGCTGGCGTCGTTATCGATTTCAAACTTGGATTCGACCGCGCGCGCCACGATCGACGTCAGTTCGTCGATGACTTTTTCTTTCCCCCCACCGTCATTAACCGCCGCGACTCCCTGCGTTCCACGCAAAGTGTCTCTGGCGGCCGCGCCCAACGACTGTGGTGATGCTTGCGGCGCGGCTTTCACGATCCCGCAATGTCCGTGCGACATGTATTCGCAAAGGCAGACGTCGCCCATTAGGATCAGGTCCGGGACTTCGCGTTTCATGGCGCGGGCAGCCTGCTGCACGATGCCTTCGTCGGCCCAGGCTCCAGTGGCGACGTCATCTTTCTTGTCGGGAAGGCCGAAGAGAATCACTGCCGGTACGCCGAGGGAATGAACTTCTCGCGCCTCTTTCACGGCTTCATCCACCGAGAGGTTGAACACACCGGGCATGGAGCGCACTTCCTTGCGCACGCCTTCGCCGGGACAAACAAACATGGGGTAGACGAAAGCTTCAGGAGTGAGGCGGGTCTCCCGCACCAGGTCGCGAAGCTGGGAGGTGCGCCGGAGACGACGAAGACGGGTAACAGGAAAGGCCATAGCAAGCACCTGGTAAGAATTGAGCGCCTCTCAACTGTCGATTCTACTGTAATAAGGGTCTTGGGTCATAGGTGTTAAGTGTTAGGTGTTAGGCCCAAGACCCAAGACCTGAGACCTGATTCCCGCTCCCCCCGGTGACGAAAGTAATCTTCGCAGTCCGAACCCACGCCAGAATCCTCGATCTCGTCCATAAAATGAGAGGCGGATGAGTCTGTTCAGGCAACATCGCTGGTTTGCGCTGGCGGGAGCGATGACACTGGCGTTCGCCGTGGTGTCGTTGACGGTGCCGCGCGGCCCGGTGCTCGCCGCGATTTTTGACGTTGCGTACCTGCTCCTCACCCTCGCGGTGGGCGGGGCCATGCTGGCAAATGCATGGTCCACCCAAGGCGCCAATCGGCGCTTCTGGGCGCTGATGGGCTCGGGATGCATTCTCTGGGCTTGCAATGAGGCGGCCTGGGTCTACTGCGAAGTGTTGCGCCACATCAGCTTTCCTGATCCGTCGATCATGGATGTTTTCCTGTTTCTCCACCTGGTTCCGATGATCGCGGCGGTTGGACTGCGCCCGCATCGCAGCCAAGCCGGGCAGAAATTCCGCGTAGGTGCGCTCGACTTTCTAATGCTGGTTGTCTGGTGGGTCTTCCTCTATGCGTTCGTCGTGTTCCCGTCGCAATACGTGGCGTTGAATGTCGCCGAGTACGACCGGAACTTCGGCCCGCTCTACATGTTTGAGAGCGGCGTGCTGGTGTTGGTGCTGGGAATTTCCGCTCGCGGCGCATCCGCCGGATGGAAGATGGTGTACCTGAACCTGATGGCCGCCAGCGCCCTCTACGCGCTGGATTCTCAGGCGGTCAACCTGGGGCTCACCACCGGGCATTACTACACCGGAAGTCTTTACGACGTCCCTCTGATGGGCGCCGTAAGTTGGATGCTCGCGACCGCACTCACCGCACGCACCCAGCAACCCGAAGCCGCGCCTGGCAAAGCCGAAGACAAGTGGGGCGCGATGGCATTGCGGCTGGCGATGCTCGCGATGCTCTCCCTGCCCGCCCTCGGGCTCTGGGCCTACCGATGGGACGACTCGCCCGCCACCGCCCGTACCTTCCGCCTTTTCACCATACTGGCCGCGATGCTGGTGCTGGGTATGTTCGTTTTTATGCGCCAGTATCTCCAGGATCAGGCGTTAATCCGCCTACTCGAGCAATCGCGGCGCAGCTTCGAGAACGAGCAGCGCCTGCAAACCCACCTCGTGCAGCGGGAGAAGCTGGCTTCTTTGGGACAGTTGGTTGCGGGCGCGGCGCATGAGATCGACCATCCCTTGACCGCAATCATGGAGTACTCCGAAAAGCTGTGGTCGAAAGAGCGCCTGACCAGCGAGCAGGATTCTCTGGTGCGCAAGATTGTGAACCAGTCGCAGCGCACCCGCGAGCTGATATCGAACCTGCTGAGCTTCGCGCAGCAAGGCTCCGGCGAAAAGACGCTGGTGGATTTATGCACGCTTCTCCAGCGCAGCGTGCAAATGCGCGGGTTGCAGAGTCACGATCAGAGAATCCGCATCGAAACCGCGATCGATCCGCAGCTGCCCGGCGTCTGGGGCGACGGCCACCAGCTGTTTCAGGCATTCGCCCAGATCGTCGAAAACGCTTTGGACGCGCTTGAAGAAACGGGCGGAGGCCTGCTCCAGGTGAGCGCCCACCTTCAGGGAGAAGAAGTACTGGTCCAGTTTTCCGACAGCGGCCCCGGAATAAAAGAGCCGCAAAAAGTTTTCGATCCTTTCTATACCACCAAACCGATCGGCAAAGGCACCGGCCTCGGATTGAGCGCCGTCTACGGCGTGGTGCAGGATCATCAGGGACAGATCACCTGCCACAACAAACCGGAGGGCGGCGCGGTCTTCGTGCTGCACCTGCCCGTGGCAAGGACCGCTGAATTCCACGCGCTGGCAGCGGCACAGTCGTAAGCTGGTTAACTCGCTTGTCATCCTGAACAAGCGTTCTTTGCGCAGTGAAGGATCTGGGCGAGCCGCGCGACGCGTCGCGTTCTTTGCGACGCATTACTCGCGCGTTTGGCTCGCTTCCTTGTCACTCGCGGCCTACCACCTTCATCCCACTCATCCTGTAACATAAATCCGATGTCCCAACCTCTCATCCACAACTCCGCGCGCGTGCTGGAGTTCGACTCGCTCCGCGAACTTATGCGCGGATACGCATCCTCACCGCTGGGCCAGGCAAAGATCACAGCCCTTGCGCCCGCCACCGATTCCACCTGGATCGCCGGGCAACAAGGGCTGACCGAGGAAGTGCGAGAGTTCCGCCGAGTGGGTGGCCGCTTCGATTTTTCCGGACTGTTAGACGTCGAAAAGATGATCCAGTTGTCTCGCATCGCCGGAGCCGTGCTCGAAACCACGGAGATCCGCGACGTAGTGCTGGTTGTGGACCGCGCCGCCGAGTGGCGCGAGATCGCGTTCCATCCTCCTGCGAGTATGAGAATGGAATGGCGGCGAACCCAAGCGCTGTCGGAAGGCGTGCCCGACTTCACAGAATTCCTGCGCTATTTCCGCAACAAGATTGAGCCCGACGGCACTCTCGAAGACCGCGCTTCGCCGGAGCTGGCGCGAATCCGCCGCGAGATTGAAAAGCAAAGGCGGGTGATTCAGGAATCGCTGCGCGGCTACTTGCGGCGCCTGGCCGAGGGCGGCGCGGTGCAGGACGAATTAATCACGATCCGCGGTGAACGTTTCGTCATCCCGGTAAAGATCGAGCAGAAGCGGCGCGTGCAAGGCGTGGTGCACGGAGCAAGCTCCAGCGGACAAACCGTTTTCGTCGAGCCGCTCGAAACCATCGAGCAAAACAATGAGCTAGTGCGGCTGCTCGACGAAGAGCAGACAGAAATTCACCGCATTCTGCTTGAGATGACGCGGCGCATCGGCGAGCAGGCAGAAGCGATCCTGGCGTCAACCGAAGTGCTCAGCGAGTTGGAGCTGCAATTCGCCAAAGCCCGCTTCGCCGAAGACTACAACTGCGTAGCGGTCCAGCTCAGTGGAGACAAGCAAGAATTAAGTGGGGACAAGCAAGAACCGTGTGGAGACACCCGCCTCGGCTGTCAGGCGAGCCAAGCAAGCCTCCTCCTCCACAATGCCCGCCACCCACTGCTGGAGCGCAATCTAAAACTAAAAGGTGCAAAGGTAGTCCCAATCACCGTAGAGCTCGAAGGCGCCCGCCGCCAGTTGGTAATCACCGGCCCTAACACCGGCGGGAAAACTGTAACGTTAAAAACGGTCGGCCTGCTGGCATTGATGGCACAATCCGGAATCCCGGTCCCAGCCGACCGCGCCGAGATGCCGGTGTTCGATGCCGTGCTCGCCGACATCGGCGATTATCAATCGATCGAGCAGAATCTATCAACCTTCTCGGCGCATGTAACCAACATTGATTTCATCTCGCGCACGGCAACCTCCGAATCGCTGGTGCTGCTCGACGAACTGGGTTCGGCCACCGATCCCGAAGAGGGCGCGGCGCTGGCCGTAGCGATTGCCGGATACTTCGGCGGCATCGGCTGCATGACGATCATTTCAACCCATCACACATCGTTGAAAGTGTACGGCGCAAACACCGCGGGCGTCATCAACGCGTCGGTAGGCTTCAACGAGACCACGCTGCAGCCGACCTACGAATTGAAAATGGGAGTGCCGGGTGCGTCGGCGGGAATCAACATCGCGCAGCGCCTGGGGTTGAATCCCGCGATCACCGATGCGGCGCGCGCCCGGCTGGGCACGCAAACCCGCGATGTTGGCGAATTCCTCGACAAGCTTCATACCAGCTTGCGCGAAGCGGAAGGCGAGCGTCTGCGTCTGAAGACGCGCGAGCACGAACTGGAGCAAGACAAGGCGCGCCTGGCCAGCGAAGGGAAAAAAGAACAGCAGGCCAAGATCCGCGAGATGGAGAAGAAGCTGGAAAGCGTGCTGCGCGATTTCGAATATCAAGCACGTGAGGCGGTGAACGCGGTCCAGGAAAAAGCGGCGGCGCAGAAAGTCTCGAAAGAAGCGGAGAGAAACATCGCAAAACTGCGCCGCGAATTCCGCGAACAGTTCGATTCCACGGTGGTAGCGCACGCCAGCGGAGCCGACCAAGGCGATCCCTACGCCCAACCGCAGGTGGTAAAGCATGTCTCCGAAGGCGACACCGTTAAGCTGAAATCAACCGGACGCTCGGCAACAATCTTGCGCAAGTTGGACGACTCTCACTTTGAAGTGGCAATGGGTGCGATGAAAATGAAGATCGCGCGCGACGATATCGCCGAAGTGTTCGCTAGCGCTCGGTCGGGGGACTCTCCAGTGAAAGCAGCGAGGGCGCGAGGAATTTCGGTGACGCTGAATAACGAAAACGAAGGCCAGAACGCGCCGTCGGAAATCAACGTGATCGGCTACAACGTAGACGATGCCACCCGCGAAGTGCAGAAGTTCGTCGACCGCGCATTTCTGGCCGGCTTGCCGCGCGTGCGCGTAGTCCACGGCAGCGGCATGGGCATCCTCCGCAAAGCCCTGCGTCAGGCGTTGCAACAGCATCCGCATGTCGAGTCTGTGGCCGAGCCACCGCAGAATGAGGGTGGAGGCGGGGCTACGGTAGTCGAGTTGCGGGTGTAAGACGTTACTAGGTTTCGACAAACTACGGAAAGGAGGTTAACGGTTCGGCTATCATCGTGAAAACTCCGAACTGAGCATTAAGTGACTCCTCAATGCACGCTTGCTCTAGTGTTGTGATTTTTTCCAGCTTCCATGTCTGGAAATCGCTGGTCCGTGTGTAGACGCCGTAATTCTTCACCATAGCCGCTCTCCTTCGTCATCACGCTCTTCCCTATAGTGATTGCGGGCGCGTTCAAGAGCCGATTCAAACTCAATCGGCTCTGCCCGGCCCGGGTTGGCTTTTTGAACATCGCACCAATGCATCAGGCCAGCGAGAAGGTCACCCAGCACCGTCTCAGGATCGACCTCCACATCTCCGGTCTGCCCGGTAACGCTGGCGAAGGTAACTACGGCCAGAGAACCCCATAAGGCTCGGTCGGTATTACTAGGATCGACATGGGTCTCAATCAGCCGAAGATTCCTTTCGCGTATCCGATCTGTCAACCTTCGAAGTTGATCTGCCACGTCCTGTCCCTCCGACAAAGCCATATCAGCTAAACCCTGATTGCCAATCTCCCTAACGGGATTGTTCTAGTTTAGAACATTTTATCTTTGGACAAAAGATACCCTTTCCGTGTGACCAAGAAAGCCGCGCCTAAGAACATTGTCGGCGGCCGCGTGGCCGAAGCCCGCCAAGGCAGCAGGCCAGCTTTAACGCAGGATGCTCTATCGGGGAAACTCGCCGGAAAGGGGATCCAACTCGATCGAGCCGCAATAGCCAAAATTGAAAACAATCTTCGTCACGTTCTCGACTACGAACTCAAAGGGCTGGCTGAGGTGTTGGGAGTCGACGTTGACTGGCTCCTCGGGGATGACAAAAGGTGAAGGACCCAATCTCCAAACTGCGTTCGGCGACGCGGCGGGCGAAGTCTGACGTAGCAAACAAGCTCGTCAGCATGTGCCTCCATGAGATGAGCCGCAGGCTCAGCCAGGGCTGGCCCATAAGGGTTGACGGCGAAGAATACGGCACGCTTGTCCGCGAGCGGTTTGGCGGTCAGTGCCCATATTGCTCTCGCGAACTCGCGGACTCTGAGTCCGTCATCGAGCACCTCGACGGCATGAACCGCCTCCGCACGGGCCTCCATGTACCGGGCAACGTGCTAGTGGCCTGCAAAAGGTGCAACAGCGAAAAACGGCGGGATGACTCGTTGGAAATTCTTAACCTCGCTAAGTCCGGCTGGGAATCATTTTTATCCCATGACGGCGACCGCTGTAGCGAAACCTGCCGCACGTGCCTATATTGGCGAGGTATCTGGAGCGATGATACGGAGCGGAAGCGGCGGATGAACGAGAACCTGCAGAGAATTCGATCATTTCGTCATACGTTCGTAGAATTTGAAAAGGCCCTGCCCGCCCTACTGGAAACGCAACCAGCGTTATTGACGAAGCTCTACGTCGATTGCCAAGCGTTTGCCGAAAGGGAGATCAGGTTACTTTTGAATGAATTCGATTCCGGCTCGAACGGTCAGACATAAGCGATTCCAGCTTTCCTCACCCTCCTCAGGTCATTCCTACTTTCCACAGCTTCTCCACAACAATCCCTCTCCGGTATATTCCCATCAGCCCCACACTAGTTCACAATCCCAAAGGGAGTAGTGTCGATCCCCGCCAATCCATCCATGCCCACTGAAGATTTCAAAGAGACGGTGAAGCAGCAGGCGGACATTGTCCGCATCGTCGGCGACTACATCAAGCTGAAAAAGGCTGGGGCGCAAAACTATTCAGGGCTCTGCCCGTTCCACGGGGAGAAGACGCCGTCTTTCTCCGTACACGCTACGCGCCAGTTTTATCACTGCTTCGGCTGCGGCGTCTCCGGGGACGTCTTCAGCTTCGTGCAGAAGATCGAGAACATTACTTTTCCCGAGGCCGTCCGCCTGGTGGCGCAGAAGCTGGGCATTCCGCTGCCAAAGGCTACGTACTCGAGTCCGGGAGAGGCCCGGGACGCCAAGCTGCGAGCGCAGTTGCTCGACGCTCAAGAACGCGCCGCTGCGTTTTTCCAGGAATGCCTGAAGCGTCCCGAGGGAGCGCGCGCCCGCGAGTACCTGCAAGGGCGAGGGCTGGATGCAGAGACGATTGCCCGCTTTCGCATCGGATACGCGCCCGATTCCGGCTTCCTCCTGCGCGACCGTCTGGCAAACGAGTTCAGCGAAGAAGTGCTGCGAGAGAGCGGCCTGTTCTCGTGGAAGCAGGAGGACGGGCTTCGGCCTTCGGGCTCCGGGCTTCGGCACGACGGCGCTCCGCATTCGCCAACCAGCAGCCAGCAACCCCAAATTCCCGAGTCCGAAGCCCAAAGCCCGAAGCCCGAAGCCCGCATGTACTCCAAATTCCGCAACCGCATAACGTTCCCCATCACCAACGACACAGGACGCATCATCGCGTTCACCGGCCGAACTCTCGCCACCGACGAAAAGTCCGGCCCCAAGTATTTGAATTCGCCGGAAACTGGAATCTATTCCAAAGGCCGGGTCCTGTTTAATCTCGACAAAGCCAAAGAAGCCATCCGCAAGCTCGATTACGGCATCCTGGTCGAAGGCCAGATGGATTGCATCTCCGTCTACGCCGCTGGATTTCACAACGTAATCGCCAGCTCCGGCACGGCGTTCACCGAAGTACAGGCTAAGCTGCTGGGCCGCTTCAGCAAAAACGTCGTGGTCAACTTCGATCCTGACACCGCAGGAGCCAAGGCCACTGAGCGCACGCTGGGATTGCTCGTTGAAGAAGAATTTCAAATCAAAGTGCTGACGCTCGAGCAGGGCTTCGATCCTGATCTCTTCCTTCGTCGCAAGGGCAAGGATCGTTACGGCGAAGCCCTAAGGCATTCCCAGAAATATTTCGACTATCTGATCGACCGCGCGCGAAACAGTTTTCCAGTGCGCAGCGCCGAGGGCAAAAAGAATGCCGTGAATTATCTGTTGCCGCACATTCAACGCGTGCCCAGTCGAATTATGCGCGACGAACTAGCCCAGGAAATCGCGCAGAAGCTGGGCATCGATTCCGCTGTGTTACGGCAGGAACTACGGCACGTAGCGTCAGAGCGTTCCGCGTCGGCAGTGAAGTCTACCGCTGACGCCCAAGCCACCGACGCCGAGCGCATTCTGATTCGCGCGCTAGCTTCAGCGCGGCAGATGCTGCCGGGTGAGCACATCTCCGCGCGTGACGGCGCCGAGGAAGACTTCGACCCGGCCCGCCAGGCCCAGTACGCCTTCCAAAGGGAAGGCCTGCATCGCGGCCTTGCCACCGAATCGCTGGTCGAGGCCCTGCTCAATGCCGGAGCCGAACTTGCCGATGTAATGGAAGTGCAATGTTCAGAAGGCGAACGCCGCATGCTTGCCTCCATCCTGCTAAAAGAGGACGAAGAACTCAGCGCCGAGCG
>Ga0210383_10005537_pt1 | contig 11076 bp, 9 predicted proteins | sample IncBWC14OmetaG_FD_160072 | JGI IMG/M metagenome (GOLD analysis project Ga0210383, IMG submission 160072) | Forest soil microbial communities from Barre Woods Harvard Forest LTER site, Petersham, Massachusetts, United States - Inc-BW-C-14-O ...
AAAAAGCCCGGAAAAGCTTCAGCAAACCCGCTTCGTCCTGACTCTTTTCCGGGTAGATCTCCGAGTAGGTTCCTTCCAGATAGCAGTTGGAAATTACCGCCGGCGCGCCGTGTCCCGGACCCGAAATATAGATCATGTCCAGGTCGAACTTTCTGATAACGCGGTTCAAGTGGACCCATACAAACGTCTGGCCGGGATCGGAGCCCCAATGCCCCAGCAACCGGTTCTTGAAGTGCTCGGCGCGCAGCGGCGTTCTGAGTAAGGGATTGTCGCGCAGGTAAATCATTCCCGCGCACATGTAGTTGCACGCTCGCCAGTAGGCGTCTATCTTGCGCAGCTCCTCCGCGCTCAACGATGCGGGCTCGATCAGGTGGGTGGATGTCATGGGGCTCCTGAAAATCTAAGCATGCCACACCTTCCATTTCTGCCGGGTTACAAATCGCAGGGCGGAATCGAGGCGTCGAACGCTTTTCAAGTCCTGGCGCCGAGAGTGGCATAAACAGCGTGGTCAGGGCTTTATTGAAGGGCGAAAGTCGTGGTGCGGACAGCCATAATGCCAGTCGAATCGGATGCTGTGATTTCGAGCTCATACGAACCCGTGGTGAGTAAATCGAATGGCAACCGGGAACTCGCAGACAGCGAAGGCTTGCCTCCATTGGCAGGAATGGGGAGCCTCGTCACTCCGGAATCCCATCTCGACTGTCCTGTGCTTTTGTCCAGTACCCGCACTCGAAGCCGTACTGATGAAGGATCTGAATCGTAGACCACAAAATAGAACCAGCCAGCCTCTGTTTTCCGGAAGTGTGTCGAACCGGAAGGAACAACCTGAGTGCCTTCGGCGACCAACGGTGTGCGGCTTACGGTCAACGGCCCCAGCCCGAGATCGGCAGCCGGATGAATCTCGCGGCTGAGGACAATGCTGCTCAGAGCCAGCTTTTCCGGCATCCACGAGTCCACGGCGAGCGGCATTGTCGTCTTCCCGAAATCCGATGCCAGAGTAAAGCTGTATTGCCCTGAAGCGATCCGAAATTCTTTCTCGTAGTGGATCGGCTTAGTACGCCACTCGCGGGCCTGCGCCTCGCTGTCGAGGTCAAATTTCAGGGTGTCGCTGAAGCGCGCCTGCACACTTCCATCCTGCGCGGACGCAATCCCCAGCAGGTTGATCTCCGCGTGTAGCCTGCCCTTCTGGTTTTCAAACCTCACCGCCCCCGGCGCCATCTCCATAGCGACATGAACTTGGGCCACATTGGGCGACGTGTAGAAATAAGGCAGCGCCACCGATGCCGCCATGCTGCCCAACTCCGCTGCCGCCGCGCGCTTGTCCAGATCCTGTCCCGCAAGGGTCCCGGCCAGCAGGTCCTGCGGCTTCAGAGTGCAATAACTGTTGCGGGCGCGAACTTTCGTGCCCCCGCGATCCACCTTCACTCGCAGCGTGTGGCAGCTCCCCTCTTTCGATTCCGGAGGCGTGTAGCTGAGCAAGTAGTACGCGTCTTCTTCGGCCGCAATCCTCTGCAATCCTCCTAGCAGATCGTTGGAGTTGGTAATCACGAAGCCGCCAGTCCCATTAGCCAGCCCGGAAAGTATCTGCTGGCTATCAGCGCTCGAATCCGGCACCCCTAGGCTGGATCTGTCATCCTGGCCTTGGGGCTCTGGTCCAGTGCCGGGCATCCGGCGCTCGGGCTCGGATTGGGACTGAGTTTGAACAAATACGGGCCGCACATCGACAGGATAGATCGCGACGCCTGATCGGTTGCATTCCTCTATCGCTTTACTCACATCGGACCTCTGACTGGCGGAGGAGGAGGTACGCCCGGCGAACAATACAACAATCTTTCGCCCCGGCAAGGCGCCGAGATTCTGCCCCAGACTCCCTAGAGCTGAGATCATGTTGCGGGCGCCGGCATTCCCTAGAGGAACATCGGCGGGAAGCATCATAGGTAACCTTCCTAATTCCGGGTTCCCCACCCCCGATGCACTTGGCCTGGGAAGCGCGTCCTTCAGGCGGCCGGCGCTGTCGGTGAAGTTCTGGCGAACTCGAACGGTCCCGTCATAGCTCACCACGGCCATCCTGCGATTCGGTCCCGTTGCGGTATCGATGAAACCGGAAGCAGCCTGCCTCGCCGCAATCTGATCCCTCACATCCATGCTGGTCTGGTCGAAGAAAAGAACCAGCGCAGCTTGTGATTCCGCCGATTCGAACGCCGCGCTCCTGAGGGCCTGTTCCTTGTTGTCCTCCCAGACGCGGAAATCTTTAACGTTGAGATCCCGGACATACGCGCCATTCTTTCCGGTAACGATCGCGTCCATCAGCACCGCTCGAGTTTCCGTTCGGATGACGGTGTTTTGCTGTGCCCGCAAGGCTCCGGCCGCCAGGCCAAGCAGGACAACCCGTTTCACGGGATTTCGACGCCCTCGTTGCGCGCCGCCGTGGTTTTTCCACCGGCATCCTGAACCACCAGACGGACGATGTACCGTCCCGGTGGAACAGTAAACCTCTCCTCCACGCTGATGCTGGCATTCCGCAGCGCCGTCAGCGTCTGGTCGCGTAGATGCAGTTCCACGATTCTTTGGATTCCGGCGACGTAGATTCCGCTTTCATCGAATATCCCCGTTACGACGGTCACCGTATCGTTGTTCCGCTCCGCGGCTTTTTGAAAGCGCAAGTTGTCCGGATTAAGCAGGGCAGTTACGGTCAATTCAGCCATATCCTCGCTCGATTTAAAGAACTCGGTATGGAGATCCACCGGAATGTCGTGAATCTCTTCGCGCGAGAACACGTGTTCACGGAGCTCTTCTTTGGCGGCCTCGGCTGCATCAATCGCACGATTGGGTGCCCAATAGCCGCGGCGCGCCTGCACGGACGGACTAGATACGTTATGGATCGTAACTTTAAGGCCATGATAACTGCCGTCGAGCTTCAGGTTCTGCGGCGAGAATCCGAGGACATAGATGAATTCCGGACGCGCCGTTAGTTGATCGAGGCCTGCCTTCAGATCGTTGTCGTTATGAAAGAAGACTCCTCCCGTACCATCCGCAAGTTCCTGCATCACGCCCTCGTCGGCGAAGGCGCGTTTGCGCTCGAACTCCTGCTTGACATGAACTATCGGGCCGACAATGACCGGGACATCCGCATTTCCTAGCGGCGTCATCGCCATTATGCTCCGCGTATCGAGCGAACTGATGACGACGTTTGCGCGGATCGCCCGATCCATCACATCGGTTTCTTCGTCGTGCCGGCGATCGTCGGGCAGGAAGAAGCCGGGCGAAACGAGTATGACGGCGCGGCTTCCCGGCATCGGCGCTAACCGACGCACCAATTCCTTCAGAAGGTTCAAGTTATCCCGTGTGGTCTGATTGCCGATGTTCAGGGCGCGGGTGGCCATCATCTTCACGAGTGGCCGGGCCCGCTCCAGCTCGATCCCGAGGTTGTCGTAAGGGCTGGGAGGCGCGCACTTGATGAGGTAATCGATTTCACCAGATAATAGAGCTTCCTGATCCCCGAAGTCCGTGATGCGCAAGGCCTGGTAATAGCTGACGGAAGGACAATCCAGCTGGGTGCCGGTTATCGTCGGAAGCGGCTGGATCCGATTGAATGTCTGCGCGAGTTTCTCCGGGTCGCCGGTGAAATCCAGCATGACACGCCCCGAAGTGGTGTAAATGGCGGCGCGGGTACCCGAATCGAAAGACTCATTCACCATGCGAATCGCTGCGGTGCGTGCCCTCGCCATGTCGTCTATGGGCAGTTGAACGTCGTCGAACAGAAAAGCGACGTGTTGCCCCGGAAAAATGACAGGCCGCGAAGAACCTCGCGTGGGAGTTGTTGCCGCAGCCACGCCTGCGGCCGCAGCCGGGCCTGCCAGCGCCGTTGCAGCCAGTTCAGCTTTCTCGACGGTGAATTTAGTGATGGTCTGAAGTTTGCCCCTATCGTAGAGTTGGAAATCCTCCTGGCGCAGGTTACCGATAGCGCGGCCTTCTCGACCACGGACGACCACCGGTACAGATACCAGATTCACTCTGTCGCTGAACGTCGCGGGCGCTTCCTGAGAAGAGATTTCAGCCTGCGCTTGCGAAGAGGCACCCTGAGGCCAAGCGGCAACTGCGAAACTAATCAAAGCTACGATAACCCGGAGCCACATTTGACGACAGCCTTATTGTCAGTGATCACGGGAACAGGGTCAATCCGTCCTGGCGGAGCGTGAGCGTCCCCCGCTGGCCCGGACATTGACGGTCCCATTACCATTTTTCGTGTGTTGCTAAGCCGTCCTACTAGGAAGAATACAGGCATTAGTCCTCCCGTTCCCTGCATCATTCCGTGGATTGGCTGCATCGTGCCCAAAGCGATCCCCGTTCAGGCATAAACTGGATGAAACTCCGATGTCTTATCCGCGGCAGGCCCGCTCCGGCGATTCGTGGTGGATCGCGATGCTCTGGCTCGTCGTCGGCCTGATCACAGCCACTCAGGTGGTTGTCGGGATGGCTGCCGTCGGGATGCGGCTCAACTGGATTGCGCTGTTCTTCACCACTGTCGCTGCCTGGCTGATATTGCCGTTGGTCACTCCGATTATCCTTTTGATGAGCCGCCGGTTTCCGCTGGCGAAGGCGGGGGACTGGAGCAGTCTTCCCGTGCATGTGGCCGCTGCACTAGCGATCGGTATCGCGCATATCGTGTGGTCCGCCACGGTGGAATGGATCTTCAACCCGCTCGCCATCCACCCGCATCCCTCTTTTCGGGGCGTGTTTTTCACCACGGTGTATATGCAATTCCACACCGGAATTATCGTCTACGCAGCCACGGTGGCGATCGGCAGCACCGTAGATTCCATCCGGCGTCTGGCTCACCGGGATGCGGAGGCAGCCAGGCTCGCAGGCGAGTTATCGAAAGCCCAGCTGGATGCGCTGCGCCGTCAGCTGGAGCCGCATTTTCTGTTCAATGCGCTGAACGGAATTTCCGGGCTGGTGCGGGAAAAGCGAAACGACGCCGCGGTCCAAATGATCGTCGGGCTGAGCGACCTGCTGCGGCGCGTGCTAGAGGATTCCGGCCGCCAACTCGTCCCGCTGGCGGAGGAAGTTTCCTTCCTCGAAAGTTACATCGAACTGCAGGCCATGCGCTTTGGCGACCGGCTGAAGGTCACCGTGAATATACCGCTCGAGCTTTACGCCGCTCTGGTCCCGCAGCTTGTTCTGCAGCCGCTGGTGGAGAACGCAATCGTGCATGGGATCGGAAAACTCGTGGAAGGCGGCGAGATCCGCGTGACGGCGCGCGAGGCTGAAGGAACGCTTTCGATCTATCTCTATAGTGACGGCCCGGCGCTCTCTCTGGCCGGTGCCGACAGAACCGGCGTCGGTCTCTCCAACACCCGCGGACGGCTGGTCACGCTATACGGAGCAGAAAGTAGCGTCGAACTTCGGAATGGCGATCAGGCGGGCGTTGAGGCAATCATCAAAGTTCCTTACAGGACTGCGGTATGACTTCCATCGGCACGCTCGTCGTGGACGACGAACCGCTGGCGCGCGCCAATATCGTGAGCCTGCTGCGGACGGATCCGGATGTCCGGGTGCTAGGGGAATGCAGTTCGGGTGTCGACGCTGCGAAGGTGGTGCGCGAACTGCGGCCGTCGCTGCTGTTCCTGGACGTCCAGATGCCGGGCTGCGACGGGTTCGGCGTGTTGGAAGAGCTTGGAACCGATGTGCCCCCGGCAGTGGTGTTCGTTACCGCCTACGATCAGTACGCGTTGAAAGCTTTTGAAGCCGAAGCGCTCGATTACCTGCTCAAGCCATTCGACAATGCGCGGTTCTTCCGCGCGTTGTCGCGGGCAAAAGCGTCGTTGGCGCGGCGTCCCACCGATCATCGCCGCTTCGAGAGGATTATGGTCAGAAGCGCTGGACGCATTTCGTTCCTGCGCGCCGAGGAGATCGACTGGATTGAAGCCGCGGATTATTATTCGTGCCTGCACGTCGGACCGAGAACACACCTGCTGCGCCGCAGCATGGCGGAACTCGAGCGCGATCTGGAAGCGGAGCGTTTCTGCCGCATTCATCGATCGACAATCGTGAATCTGGCGCGGGTACGGGATCTGTGTCGCGACATCGGGGGGGAATATGAAGTCGTGTTACGGGATGAGACCAGGTTGAAGGTCAGCCGCGGATATCACGAGAAACTGCAGGCGGCTATTCAAGAGATCGGCTAGCCCGCGTGTTGCCCCATGTGAAGCAGGGAATCCACGGAACTGTGCAGGGAACGGACTGGCTGCCCCAGGCATTCTTCCCCATACTGGGACCACCATGCCCAAGACAGCGAAAACAATCCTCGCACTGGCCGCCTTCTTGTCGGGAAGCTGCAGCACGCCCGTGCTCGCGCAGACTTCAGCCATAGAGCCGAAAATATTGCTGCGGGAACCTCTGGGCGACACAATCGATCCGAAAGTGAGTGTGTTCATGCTCGCTATACGCGGTGGATTGACTGCTGGTGCGCACACACACAAAGGCCCCGTCTTCGCCTACATCTTGCAAGGAGACATCGAGAACCAGGTGGATCCCGATCCGCCGAAGCTCTACCACCCGGGCGATTTTTTCTACGAGCCTACGATGCATGTCCACCGAATGCTTCGGAATCTGAGCAGCACGGAACCAGCGAAGATTGTCGTTTTCGAAGTGGGAGACACCGGGCAAGCAAATCCCGCAATCAAAGCGCTTCTTGAGCAGCCGGCGGAAGTCGCCAATCGTGAGGGACGCCTGACAATGCTTACCCTGGCCCCGGGAGCGACGCTTCCTGGAGCGCACCAGCACCCTGGGCCGGTCTTCGCCTACATCGCGAAAGGAGAAATCGAGAATCAGGTGGATCCCGACCCGCCCAAAACCTATCGCGCGGGGGATGTCTTCTATGAGCCACCCATGCATGCTCACCGGGTCTTTCGAAATCTGAGCCAAACGGAACCCGCTGAGGTACTTATTTTCCAGGTTGCAGAAAAAGGCCAGCCGGCTGCGATGGCTGTGGCTCCTGCGGGCATGATGCCCTACATAGCCATTCTCGAGCCGCAATTTGTTCCCGCGGTGGAGGCGAGTTTTCTTCAGGACGATGACATCCTGATTGGCGTTGCGCGGGGCGCCGTGTCTAAGGCTTTCCCCGCGGCGGATCTGGAGCAGCACGGCTCAGTGAACGATGAAATGCCGGACGGGCCAATCGAAGTGACCTTCTGCGGAGTCTGCAATACAGGCGCGGTCTTTCGCGCGAAGTTTAAAGGGCGGACTCTGCACTTCGAATACGACAGCATGGTTGGTGCGAACGAGGTCCACAAGGATCACGAGACCGGAAGCCGTTGGCAGCAGTCCACCGGAGAGGCTATCTCTGGCGCGCTCAAGGGCAGCCGCTTGGAAATGTATCCCTTCGTCCGTACCACATGGAAAGAATGGCGCAGACGGTATCCCAACACTGTGGTGCTCAAGCCCCTGCCTGGATACGACGAACGTATGCCCAACCTGAGCAAGCGTATGAAGGCAGTCTCATTGTCGGGCGAAGGGGATGCGCCGAAAGGAGCGTTCGGACATGACGATCGATTGCGTCCAAAGGAAGTGGTCGCAGGGCTGCGAGTTGGCACGGACGAAAAGGCGTTTCCGTTCTCCGAACTGCGTATCGCGCGTGTGGTCAACGACCGAGTAGGCGGTGTGCCCGTGCTGGTTGTCCATCAACCATCGTCCGACACGACCACCGCGTTCGAAGCGCGAACCAAGGGCAAGGTTCTCCATTTTCAGGCCGTGGACGCCGATGTAAGCTCTCTAACCGATCTGGAAACACATTCGGCGTGGAACGCCTACGGACTTTGCGTGCAAGGGCCGCTGAAGGGAACGCAGTTAAAGACGCTGATCCTCATGCCCGAGTTTTGGTTCGCATGGTCGGAGTTTCACCCGCAGACGAAGGTGTTCACCGCCAGCAGGGCTTCCCCGTCGGAGCCAAAGCGATAGGTATTTCAGTGGTGGGCCCGACAGAACTCGAATCTGTGACCTCCTGCGTGTCAAGCAGGCGCTCTAACCAACTGAGCTACGGGCCCGGAGAACAGCAAAGGAAGGCATTCCTAATATAACATTCCCGCCATTCCTCGTCTTCTTTTCACGTTCGCTAAGCTGAGACGATGTTCTCGTGGCTATTTTCCGATCCGCTGCCGGTGGGCCAAGACGCGCCCGAATTCAAGTTGCTCGATCAGGATGGCAGCCCGGTTTCCTTGAATGCTCTGCGCGGCAAGAACGTCGTGCTGGTATTCTATCCCGCCGACGAGACCACGCTCTGCACCAAACAGCTTTGCGAATTCCGGGACAGCTCCACGCTCGTCGAATCCAAGAACGCGATTGTATTGGGAATCAACCCGGCTGGCGAATCCAAGCACGCTCGATTCCGCGCCAACCACAGCTTTCCTTTCGCCCTACTGGCCGATCCGGGACAACGCGTCGGTGCGCAATATCGCACCAAGGGGATCATCGTGAAACGCACCGTGTACCTGATCGGAAAATCGGGCAAGATTCGCTATGCCAAGCGTGGAAAGCCGGAACCGGAAGAGGTGTTGGCGACCGCTGAGTGATCAGCTGGCTTGCGACGCCGAAGTTTTTCCGCCGGCGCCCAATGCCTCAAGCGCGGCGGCTTCATTAGGATAAATCTGGATCACTTGCGCCAGTCGCGTCAGCTCCAACACTTCCCGCACGCGCCGGTTGGCATTGGCTAAAGCGAATTGGCCCAGTGGACTCTTCTTCACACTGGTGTAGATCCCGATCAGAAACCCAATTCCGGTAGAGTCGACGTAATCCACCCGGCCGAAATCCACCAGGATCTTTACGTAGCCGGAGCCCTTCAGCTCTTCAGCCTTGGTGTGCAGATAAAGGGAGTCTTGGCCGGTGGCAAAACGTCCTTCCAGCCGAAGCACGCAAATATCCCCGAGGTACTCGAATTCCACCAGCATCTTCATAGTAATCGTACTATAGAACGGCCAGCGGCGATACTAAACGCCGGCCTGTTTTTCAGCCATCGGACCCACCACCGGTAACACTATCTTCTCGCCGTTGTAGGTCTTGAACATCATGTAAAGCCACAGGAATAGTCCGCCCAGCCCAATGGCGAAGTGGAGCACAAAGGAAATGAAAATCCCAAGGAACGGAATCACGCGGAAGCCGAGCGTTATGATCGTGATCACAACCCAAATGATGAACCATGCGACGTTCAAGAATATGGATTGAAACGCGTGGAACCGGATGGTACGGTCCTGATTGTAGGGTGCCAGCACCAGGAACAGAATCCCGGTAATGAAGCCAAACAAGTAGCAAAGCGCCCCAGCCATGTTCTGCGTCATTCCCAGGCTCGGCGCAGCGTTGTAAGTGGGTGCCGGTAGAGGCTGTGAGTACGGCGGGGCTTCGGGACCCGGCGTCGGACCTGGCGCTGGGCCGGCGCCTGGAGCGCCCACCGGCGCGCCACACTTCTGACAAAACCGTCCGCCACCTACTTCGGCACCGCAGTTCGCGCAAAAGGCCATTCGTTCACCTCGTCTGAATCACTGTAACGGAACTCCAATGCCTTGGCAAGACGTTACGAGACTTTACCCGGCTTTTACACCTAGGAGCTTAACCTTACTGGACATCGCTCGTCCAAGCAGGTAGGAGTAACAAAAACATGATTTCCTTTCAGAAAAAATTAGCCGCCTGCACGGCCATTGCAGCACTTGGCGCCGTCAGCTTGTTCGCGGCAGAGACATCCGCGGATGGCGCTCATCACCACGGTCATAGAGGCGCGTTCCTATCCAGCCAGCTCAATTTGACGCCGGCGCAACAAACACAGGCTAAGGCGATCTTCCAAGACGCGCGGCAATCTGCGCAGCCGGTACGGGAGCAGCTCAAGCAGACGCGGCAATCGTTACGGGCTGCGGTGCAGGCCAATAACGCGGCGCAGATCCAGCAACTGGCGGGCAATGAAGGCAGCGAAGTGGGTCAACTGGCGGCCATCCGAGGCACCGCGATGGCGAAGGTTTACCAGATCCTGACGCCAGACCAGCAGCAGAAGTTGGCATCGTTGCAAGCGGCGCGCAGAGCTAAGCATCAAGCCCCAGCGGCTGGAGCCCAAAACTAAATAAGCTATGGTTGCAAATGAAAAGGCCGCCTCAATTGGAGGCGGCCTCTGTAACCATCGGATTCGATTTGTTCGCTAAGCCCAGCCGTAGCCGCTCTTCGATAACGGCGTTTCCCGAATGCGCTTACCGGTTGCCGTGAAAATGGCATTGCACACCGCCGGCAGGATCGGGGGCAGGGCTGGCTCGCCCAGCCCGGTCGGCGGATTATTGGTCTTCAACCAGTGCACTTCCACTTCAGGAGCTTGCGCCATGCGGATCATGGGGTGCTTGTCGTAATTGTGCTGCACCACCGCGCCGCCTTCGAGCGTAATTTCCTGGCCCATCAGTTCGCTCAGGCCATCCATTACCGCGCCTTGCGCCAGGTTCTCGGCGAAGTTGGGATTGATGATCTGGCTGCCGATATCGGCCGCCACCCACACCTTGTGCACCTTCACCTTGTTGTCGCCGGTAACGCTGACGTCGGCAACTTCGGCGAAGTAGCCCATGTGGCTGAAGTGGAATGCCACGCCCATCGCGCGGCCGGACGCTGCCGGAGTTTTGCCCCAGCCCGATTTCTCGGCCACCAACTTCAGAACACCAATGGTACGTTCGGCGCTGAATTCGGGGCCGCCAAAACCGCCGCCACCTGGTCGAGGCGCTGGAGCCGGTAACGGTGTGTTCGAGAGCATCGCCACGCGAAACTCAATCGGATCCTTACCCGCCGCGTGCGCCAACTCATCGATGAACGATTGAGTCACGAACGCGTAGACGTTGCTACCGGGCGCACGCAATGCTCCAGTCTTCAACCACAGAGGCTGCATAGACCAGTTCAACGCGTAGTTCGGAACCCAGCGCGCCGGAAATTCGTTGGGCGCCATGGTCGCTTGCGGCGAAGGATGTTCGCCATCGCCCCAGCTAATAAAGTGATTGTTCCAGGCAACAATCTTGCCCGATGCGTCCAGCCCGCCCTTCAGATACTGGAAGCCGCCCGGCC
>Ga0210383_10005540_pt1 | contig 11072 bp, 10 predicted proteins | sample IncBWC14OmetaG_FD_160072 | JGI IMG/M metagenome (GOLD analysis project Ga0210383, IMG submission 160072) | Forest soil microbial communities from Barre Woods Harvard Forest LTER site, Petersham, Massachusetts, United States - Inc-BW-C-14-O ...
CTTCGTTAACTCGGATGCGAGCACGAGATCATATAAAGGCCCTGGCCGTCCGGTCATGACCGAACGCGCGCGCGCGACTGTGATCGCAGCGCTCACGGCAGTCGACTATGTAATCATTTTCGACGAAGCTGACGTCGCGCCGATCCTCCGAGAATTTCAGCCCGATGTGCACGCAAAAGGCACTGACTACACTCTGGACACGGTCCCTGAACGAGAGATCGCCCAGCTTCTAGGTGTTCGAACCGTGATCTGCGGCGATCCCAAGGATCATTCCACGCGTGACGTCATCGCGCGCATCCGCCGCGAGAGCAATGTCCGATAATCCGCCCGACAAGCGCTTTCTGCTTGTGAAGCTCAGTTCGCTCGGCGACGTGATCCACGCGCTTCCTGCGGCCTCAGCTTTGCGCGACACATTCCGGGACGCGCGTATCGATTGGGTGATCGATCCACGATGGAAGCGATTGCTCGAAGGGAATCCTGATCTCACAAATATTATTTCGCACGATCGCAAGAGCGCCGGAGGAATCGCGGCCTCGATTCGTAAGCTACGAGAAGCTCGCTACACATGTGCAATCGATTTTCAGGGATTGTACAAGTCGGCTTTGCTCGTGCTAGCTTCCGGCGCGCCGCAGCGGATCGGTTTTCAAAGCAGCTACGCGCGGGAAGGTCTCGTCTCGATGCTCTACACGGATCGTTTGAATCCGCGCGGGCCACACAAGGTGGACCACAATCTCACTCTCGCCGAATGTGCCGGAGCTCGGCCTAGCGCCCCGCGATTTCCGCTCGAGATTCTCCCCGAAGATGAAGAAATCGCAAGCCGTGCACTCGCCGAGCACAATCTCAAGGAATTTTACGTTCTGAACCCCGGCGGCGGCTGGCTCTCGAAGTGCTGGCCCGCGAAACGATACGGCGAGTTGCATCGCAAAATAGCCGAGCGCTACGGTTGGCAGGCAGTCGTCAGCTTTGGTCCCGGAGAGGACGATCTCGCTCGCGACGTGATCAGCGCTGCGGGTAATCCATCACCAGTTGCGATCCCACTCGTCCTCGGTCCGTTGATGGCGCTCTTGCGCCGCGCAAGACTCGTGGTCTCAGCTGATACTGGCCCTCTACATCTCGCATCCGCGCTGGAGACACCTGTAGTGGGGCTGTTCGGTCCCACGGACCCGGCGCGTAACGGCTCATATTCCGCGGCCGATATTTCGGTGAGAAATCCAAATTCTGCGCTAACGACTTACCGTCGAGGTGCATCCTACTCTCCCGCGATGTTATCGATCACAGTCGACCAGGTATTTGAAGCTGTCGAGCGCCGCAGGGGGCTCCGCTGATGCACCAGCCCTCGTCGAAAACGATGACGCCCGTTAGCCGAGAGGGTGCGAGTGCTCCCGTGCCTGCCGCGATCAATCAACCCCAGCAGAGAAAATTCTGGATGCGCTGGCGTGTCCGGCTCGGGTATCCGGTCGCCATAGTTTACTGGCTCCTCGCGACGCCATCGATTCATTCGATTTTCTACGGTGCGGCCATCGCCGCACTCGGCTTGGCCGTACGCGCAGCAGCAGCAGGCTATCTGCGAAAAGATCGTGAGCTCGCCATTACAGGACCCTACGCGCGAACCCGCAATCCTCTGTATCTAGGAAGCGCGATTCTCGCGTCCGGATTCGTTGTGGCGGGAAATTCGTGGCCAGCAGGAATTCTGGTGAGTGCGTACTTTGGAATTTTCTACTATGCGGTGATGCGCAACGAAGAAGAGGACCTGCGTGCGAGATTCGGCGCGGAATTCGATTCCTATGCCCAGCGCGTGCCACTGTTTTTCCCGCGCCTCTTCGGCGGCGGGCTGGCCGCGACCCGCGCGAACGCCACTCGAACCGAAAACGGCGCATTTTCCTGGGCGCAATACCAGCGCAATCGGGAATATCGAGCACTGATAGGGACGATTGCTGCGCTCGCTATGGTCGGGCTGCGAATGTGGATCCGGCTACGATTTGGCTATTAAGCGATGTGAAGTGGAGCGAGCAGCTTACTGCAGGCGGTAAATTGCGTGCATCACTCGTTGAAATTTAGGCCGGTACAGAAGATCGAACGCATGCTCTTTACCCGGGAACATTTCCAGCGCTACCCGCCGAGTCGCCGCTACCATCCCCGCAGCCTCTTCCGGCGTTAGATCACCCTCAGCAATGGACTCAATCGTCAGTTGAACTAGAATTCTAAGGCGGCGAATCCGCCTTGTCTCATCGTCGATTTGTTCCTGCGTGGGGCGAGGATTATTTCCGGGTTCCGTATTGGCCTGTGGCATCTCACCAAATAGTATGGACTTTGAACTGTGAACCGCGCAATAGTACTCGGGAGCACTGGAAACCTATGAGCCAAGGTGCCAAACCCGACCCGCATCACTCGCACGAGAAAGTTGTAGTTGCGCACGTCGCAGGAAATACAGAAGAGGCGATGGTGATTCGCGGCCTTCTCGCAAGCGCAGGCATCGACTCGCCGGGTTCATCCTCCACCGACCCATTTCCGATGAGCGAACCCCTCGACGCCAGCCATGGCGTCGACGTTCTCGTCCTCGAATCGCAAGCCGATGAAGCTCGCCGCCTGATAGCTGAATACGTGAAGGGTAACGCCGCTTCGGCCGCTTCCGACGAGTAACGGCTCAACGTTCGCACGATTCTGATGCGTACCTATCTCGGATGCAATTCCGCGTAAGTCGTCAAAGTCATCGTATGCCCGTCGGTGATCGCAGTCACGGCTCCGTCGCGATCCGTCCGCAATAAACGAACCCCCGCCTGCGCATAGCGTTCCACGGTGCCTGGCGCTGGATGACCAAATGGATTCCCCTCGCCGTCGGAAACAACAGCCGCTCTCGGCGCGACGGCAGCTATAAAATCGGTCGTCGAAGACGTCTTGCTGCCATGATGCGGCACCTTTAGAAAATCCGCCGAGAGATCGGCGTCCTCGGCGACTAGCCGCTGCTCAACTTTTTTCTGAATGTCCCCAGGCAACAGGAATCGCACCGCTCCATCTTCCAGTCTCAGCACGAGCGAGTCGTCATTCGATGCTTCGTTCACCGGAGTTGGATCGGCCGGCCACAACACGCTTCCGCTCACGCCCGCCCAATCAAACTTGCCGCTGCTCGTTTCATGCAGAATGCGAATTCCGCGCGCGCGAGCTTCTTTCAGCAAACTCTCAAACGCCACCGTCTCCTCATCTCGTCCAATCCACAATTCACCCACACGAAAATTCTGAATCACGCTGTGCAAACCGTCGAGATGATCGTGATGAGCGTGCGTAAGCGCCACCACATCGAGCCGTTTGATTCCGCGCGACCAAAGATAAGGAGAGACAACTTCCTCACCAACGTCGAGCCCTGAGCGGTGACCTCCAACCCACTCCGAGCCGGATTGGCCACCACCGTCGACGAGCATCGTACGTCCATCGGGGAAAGCCGCGAATATCGAGTCGCCCTGTCCAACGTCGAGCACGGTCACCTCGAGTTTCCCGCGATTCAGTGTCGGCGCGAACGGATGCGTCGCGACCAAGATCGTAAGCGTCGCCAGCACCACGGCGGAAACCCACTCGAGCGGACGAATGGCGGGCGCGAACTTCCGTCGTGCGAGCCGGTTGCTTCGCAGTAATGCTGCCGCACGCGCCGCCGCAGCAAGGCAGAGGAGCGCAACAAAAAAGGCTGCCACCAACCACAAGGGCGAGCCAGGAATGCGATACGAGATGCGCGGCCATGCGCCGAACCACTTCACAATCCAAAGCAGCGACGCGGCGAGAAACCCGAGCGCCCGTGCAAGCAGCACCGATAGGCGCCCCCAAATCAACGTCGTCGCGAGCGTCAGAAACCCGAGCGGCACGATTAGGCCCGTAAGTATTACTGCGGGAATGTTGCTGAACGGTCCGGCGATGCTCACGCGATGAAAGTCCTGCGCCAGCATCGGCAGCATCCCCCACTGAATCACTGCAGAAAGCAGCACGATTTCCCAAAGTCTCAGTCCGGCGCGGACGGGGAGTGCAAGCAGCGCAGCCGAACGCGACGCGAACCGGTGCGGCACATGTCCGGCGAGCCAATTGGCTGCTGCTCGCATCTCAATTCGAAATTGAATCACTCTTGGCGAATGAACGATGTCGCGCGTCACGTCGCCAAGGTGGGCGAGCCCGGCGCGATATGGCGCGCTCGAGCGCTCCATCCAGGGTAGTGCTAGGCCAGCGATCACAGCAGCGGCGAGGAATGAAAGCTCGAAACTCGAATCAGCGAGCGACGATGGCTTCCACACGAGTAGAACGAGCGCCGCGAGCGCAATCGTATTAAGCAATTCAACGCGCCGAAAGAACGGCCGGGCGCACAGATAAAATCCCACCATCAACGCCGCGCGCAAAATTGGCGGACGATCCTGCACCACGCCTACATAGCAAGCGAGGGCAACGAACGTCAACACACTGGAAGCGCCGACGGAAAGCCGCAACTTACGACCCAGCCAGAAAAAAAACACCGCCAGCGCGCCGACGTGAAGTCCGGCAACCACGAGCACGTGATACACGGCTGTTTTCTGAAACACAGTGACGACTTCGGAGTCAACAAACGTCCGATCCCCGAGCAGCATCGCGCGCAGGATCGCCTGTTCATCAGGTTCGCCGGCGAACAACGTGTCGATGCGTGCCAGCAGGTCTCCGCGCACCCGCGCCAGCCGCTGCGAAATCGTTGGCGTCGGACGGTCCACGAGCTGCAACAATTCGCCGCTTCGAAGCGAGCCGATCAAATCGATCTTTTGTCTCGCGAGATAGCCGGAAAGGTCAAACGCTCCAGGGTCGAGGAAATTTCGTGGCGGCCGGACGCGCGCGAGAGCTTCCACTCGATCGCCGGCTCGTAAACCTTCGGGAAGGCTTGCCGTTTTTTCTGGCCCGCCGTAGAGATTCGCGCGCAATCCGCCGCTCGCCGAGATTGTTTCTCCGGCAGCCACCAATTGTTCGATATCAATTTCGTATCGCTGACCCCACGGCATCACGAGCGGATCCTCGCGCAGTCGTCCGCGCCATCGTAGCGGTTCCGTCAGATCGATCCGATTCTGAGCAAGCAGGCGTGTCACGTGGTTCGAGGGCACGGAGGTACTTTCAATTCCAAGGCCAAGCCCACCGAGCGCAAACCAGGCAGCGAGCGCGCAGATTCCGGCAGCGCTATTACGCTGGCACCAAACTAGGAACCCGCCAACGACGATCGCAACTGCCGCCGCTACAGCGCAAACCACCGGCCCCTCTGGCCAGCGCAGTCCCGCGCAGATGCCTGTCGCAAACGCTACGCCGATCCATAATGCAGGTAGTTTCATTCACGCCGGCGGAGCCGGGTCACCACCTCCATGTGAAATGTTTGCGGAAATAAATCGAAAAGATGCATGTCGACGATTTCATAGCCGCCCGACACCAACACCGCGAGATCACGCGCGAGCGTCGGCGGCTCGCAGGACACATACGTGATGCGAGCAGGCTGCATTTTCGCGAGCTTTTCGACAGCGGAACGCGACATGCCGTCGCGGGGCGGGTCGAGCACCACGAACTCAGGCTTTTCCTTGAACCGCTCAAGAAATCTCTCCACGTCGGAGGTCCGCACTTCAATTCCCCCTGGCCCGCGAGCGTTTGTTTCAAGGTCGCGCGTAGCGGCGGGGTTCGCTTCCACGGCAATCACGCGTTGAAATTGTTTTGAGAGCGGTGCGGCGAATAAGCCGACGCCGGCGAAGAGATCGAGCGCCACGCGGCCGGGCTCCTCTCGCTCGACCACTTCTCGAACCAATTCATCTACAAGCGAATTGTTCACCTGGAAAAATGAAAAGTGTCCCACGCGAAAAGATTGCCCACTCGCCTCGTACTCGATAAATCCCGGCCCGAAAAGTTCCATGCGCTCACGTCCCGGATTGTGAAATAGCACGCTCTCAGTTTCCGGCACGATCGACTTGATCTTCGCCGCGAGTTCTGCGGCGCGAGTAGGGAACCCGGCGAACGTAAACGTGAGCAGTAATTTAGAATCCGCGCCGTCCGTAAATGCCTCTACCTCGCGTAGCTGCCGAGGAAGCGCTCCCGTCGCGAGTGCGTCTCGCAGTGCAAGTAAAGTCTTCAGAAGGAGTGGCGACAGGATCGGGCAATCGTTCACAGGGCACAGCGCCGTCGAATTCGCGCGAAAGTAACCGATCTTCAGACTGCCGTCGCCGTCCGTATCCGCACCTTCCGGCGCATCCTTCGGCGGGCGAACTTTCCACTGCGCGCGATTCCGGTAGCCCCAGGGCTTCGACGCGTGAACGGTGATTTCTCCCGGCCATTCGATTCGGCCGATGCGCCGAAGGGTCTCTCGCAAGATCTCAGTTTTGTATTTCAGCTGCGCTTCATACGGGATGTGCTGGTAATCGCAGCCGCCGCAAACTCCGAAGTGCTGGCAGCGCGGCTCGATACGTTCCGGCGAAGATTCGATAACCTTTTCAAGACGCGCGCGGATGAATTTCTTTTTCTGTTCAGTCGGCTCCGCGGCCGCACGCTCCGCGGGAAGCACGAACGGAACGAAAACCGTCGACCCCTCGTGGTGCGCGAGTCCTTCGCCGCCGTAGATCAGTTTCTCGATCGTGACGTCAATTGTGGGCATGGATAAAAGGGCGGTGCGGTCGTGCCGGCTATGTCAGATAAAAAAGGCTCAGCCGTGGAACTTCGAAATGCTCGTACAACCGTTTTTGAATGTATTGGCGTTCCAACTGCGCGAGTTGCTCGACTGACATCTTACGCCGGTAAGGAGCGAGGGAGCGATCCATTTCTCGGCGAATCGCGAGCATCGCTTCTTCGTCAGCTTCTGCTGAAAGCGACGCTCCAAGTTTTTCTTCCAACACCGTCAGGCGACGTTCCAGATCTTCGAGATCGAGTGCTCCAGCTGAATCAATTAGCGGCAACGCGTCATCGAGGCGTTTCGCCGTTTCGTCGAGACGAGTCGCGAGCAACACGTGCGAGGCCCGTCGTTTTTCCGCAGTGGCGCGCAGGCGCACCGAGTTGCGCTCCAAATATCTTCGCAATTCCGCGCGCGAGAACGGCTCTTCTGCCGGCCGCGTTCGCTTGATTTCAGGCCCTGTCCCGGCGGCTGCTTCGGCTGCTTCCGCTGCGGCGTCGAGCACCGCGTCAACGCAATAGGCGAGGCTCTTCAATTGCCGCCCGCCGGATGCGCGCCGTGAACGCGACCAGCTTTCAAACGCACGGTCAATTCCTTTCAAAACGGCTTCAAGGGGGACTCCCGCTTTCTGCCAGGTCTCAACGATCGCCCAATCAAGGGGCGAAACGAGAAGGTGCGCGCCGCGCTTGCGCCAGAAATACTCCTCAATTTCCGTGAAATAGTTGAAGTAGTTGAACGATTCCATGAAGACGGCGGGATTCGCTACGCTCTCGGACGGCCAGAAGAAGCTTTTTTCGGTGGAGCACCCCGATCGAGCGCCGCGGTCTGATTTCGCTCCCAGATGATTCGAAGACCTTCCAACGTCAGGTATTCGTCGACCGTTTCGATATGCCGCGAAGCGCTTCCAATCAGGCTGGCTTGACCGCCCGTCGCAATCACCTTCGTTTTGGCGCCCATCACTTCTTTCATGCGCGCGAGAATTCCGTCGACCATATCGGTATAGCCGTAAAAAAGACCAGACTGCATCGAAGCTGCCGTATTTGTCCCAATGATTTTTCCCGGATCCTTGATTTCAACACGGAAAAGCCGCGCCGCCCGAGCAAATAGCGCATCAGCCGAGATACCGATTCCAGGCGCGAGAACGCCCCCCAGATATTCACCGCGCGCGGAGACGGCATCAAAATTAATAGCCGTTCCAAAATCCACGACGATGCACGGACCTCCATATTTATCAAACGCCGCGACGCTGTTAACGATCCTGTCCGCGCCCACTTCCTGCGGGTTGTCGTAGTGCACAGGCATCCCGGTCTTGATGCCCGGCTCGACAAACAGCGCCTTCTTGCTGAAATATCGCTCGGCCATCCCTGCCAGCGTGGAATTAAGCGGCGGTACAACTGAGCTGATGATCACTCCGCCAATCTCCCGAGGCTCGAGATTCGCCAGAGTGAAGAGGTCGCGCGAAAGAATCCCGTATTCGTCGATTGTCTGATCGCGCGCAGTGGTGAGCCGCCAGTGAGCAACCAGCTCTTTTCCGCGGAACACTCCGAGCACAGTGTTTGTATTTCCTACATCGAGCGTCAGAAGCATTACGATGCTTCTCCCAGATCGCCCGAGAAGATCGACTCAACGCCGCGTCCGTCGTCGCGCGTCACCCGCAGCACCCCGCTCGGCTCGAGCCCTGCCGTAATCCCAGTGAATGTTTCCTTCGACGTCGAGATTTTCACGTGCTTCCCTTTGAAGTAAGTCGAGACCTCGGCGAATCGCCGGAGAATCGGTTCAGCTCCCTGGGCGAGAAATTGATTGTAGTAGCGGTCGAGGTTCCGCAGCAACCGAATCAGTAGTTCGAGCCGCGAATGGAATTTCCCGCTTTCGATTCTCAGCGACGTAGCAATGTCGGTAAGCTCGCCTGGCATCTTCGTCTGGTTTACGTTGATGCCGATTCCAATCACCGCGTAATGGACACGGTCCGGTTCGGCGTGCATTTCGGTAAGAATGCCCGAAAACTTGCGGCCGCCGATCAATAGATCGTTTGGCCAGCGTATGTCGGGAGCGGAATCAAGTTCTTCAGCGCAAGCGTCGCGCGCGGCGAGACCAGCAACAAGCGTCAGCAGCGGGGCATGCGCGGGCGAAATCTGTGGCCGCAGCAAAACCGTGCAATGAATTCCCGCTGATTTCTCAGAGAGCCACTTACGACCGGCTCGCCCACGGCCCGCTGTTTGTTCTTCAGCGAGAACCACAGCGCCGTGCGGCTCACGTTGTTCACCCAGTTGCATCGCAACTGTATTCGTCGAATCGATCTTAAAGAAATGGTAGATACGACGCGCAAACGGAGTTCCCGAAAGCCGATGACTCAGCAGTTCCGGCGCCAGAATATCGGGGACTCGTTCAATATGGTAGCCGGTGGCGGCGTGGCCTTTCACGCGCACCCCGAGCGCGCGCAACTTCTCAATCCATCGCCACACTTGCTGTCGCGAAACCCCAATTTCCCGAGCAATCTTCGCGCCGCTGATCACGATCGTCGAGTTCTCAGCCAGCAATGCGAGGAGCGCATCAATGCGCCGGTCGGTGGTGCCGGGAAGGGTTGCCATGCGCGTCGTGGCCATCGCGAGCAACGAAGCATACTCGACGCACGCGCCCGGAACAAGCTGAGGACAGCAGCTGTACATCAAACCGCCGTCGAATTTCCTAAGCAATGGTTTAAAATACAGCTGAACCAAATTCACCAATAAAAGTGAGGTCTCGTGGAAAGGAATGAATCGAAGCCAGTAGGCCGGAGAGACTTTTTGCGCGGGGGCTCAATCCTGGCCGGCGGCAGTCTGGTTTCCAGCCTGTTGCCCAAAGCCACGCTGGCGCACACAGGCTTTTCACGCTCGGCCGCAAATTCCGCGAACGTCCCACCGCAGCAAGGAAGCAGCGCGGATCGTCTCGCGCAAATGCGGGCCGAAGGAGCAGCAGTCCCGCTCGCCACTCAAAAGCTGCGCGACAACGTTTACTGGCTCTACGGCCCGGGCGGCAACATGGTCGTATTCAACGGACCTGACGGAAAAATCCTCGTCGATTCGAGTTATCTCGCAGTAGCGCCGAAGCTAAAAGCTGCACTCGATTCCATCGGCAACGCGCCGCTGAAAATTCTGATCAATACGCACTGGCATTTCGACCACACCGACGGAAACTCCCCAATGCATCAAGCTGGCGCAACGATTTACGCCCATGAAAACACGCGCACTCGGTTGTCAACTGCACAAGACGTCGCCGCGTTCGGCCTTCACTTCGATCCCGCTCCGGCCGACGCTTGGCCCGTCCAAACTTTCACTGACGCGATGCAGCTCTACGTCGCCGGAGAGGAAATCAAAATGGGTTACATTCAGCCAGCCCATACCGACGGCGACATCTACGTGAAATTCACTAAGAACAACGTCGTGCACATGGGCGATGTGTTTTTCGCGCAGCGATATCCATTCATCGATAAGTCTTCGGGCGGCAGCATCGACGGCATGATTGCCGGCGCAACAAAAGGCCTCACGCTCGTCGACGCAGATACAAAAATAATCCCAGGCCACGGAGACATGACCAACAAGGCGGGACTCGAAAAGTATCGCGACATGCTCGTCACAGTTCGCGACCGCGTTCAAACTCAAAAGCGGGCGGGTAAATCACTCGAGGAGACAATCGCCACGAAGCCAACAGCCGAATTTGACGCGACGTGGGGCAACGGCCTCGTCAAACCAGACTTGTTCGTAATGGTCGTGTATTCGACGCTATAGCAGGCAGCCGCGACTGGAGCCTATACAAGCTCCGCTAAGCGGTCGATCAGCTTCTGGTGTTCGATCGTGCGCTCGGCAAGTGTCGCTTCGATCCCGCTGACAATGTGGGCAGGCGCCTTACTGCGAAATGTTTCGTCCGCCAGGCGCGACTTCTTCGATTCAATGTCCTTCGCGAGCCGCTCCGCTTCTTTTCTCAGGCGAGCAATCTCAACATTCTTATCGACGGCTTCGCCGTACGCGATCCGAAGATCGAATTGCGACGTGGATCGTACGGCAGCATCGGTGGCATCTAGGCGACCATCTGAGATTTGGAGAGTTGAGAGGCTGGCGAGTCGAAGAACGGCCTCGAGATTTTGCTCGACGAGTTTTCGGATCCCAGGATCCTGGGACGAAAAATCGGCAGCGATTCGCTTCTTCTGGTCCACTTTCATCTCAGCCCGGATGTTGCGCGCAGCAATGATGATCTCCTGAATCGTGGCCATTCCCCTTTCGGCAGCAGCCTCAGTCCACTGCGGGCGAGCTTCGGGGAATTTATCGAGCGCAATTGAACGAGCCCCCGAGGGCTGGGGCAGGCGGTGCCACAATTCCTCCGTGAGAAAAGGCATGATTGGATGCAACAATCGCAATGCACCTTCGAACGCGGCAAACATATTGCGCCATGCGGCAACAGCAATCTC
>Ga0210383_10005542_pt1 | contig 11070 bp, 9 predicted proteins | sample IncBWC14OmetaG_FD_160072 | JGI IMG/M metagenome (GOLD analysis project Ga0210383, IMG submission 160072) | Forest soil microbial communities from Barre Woods Harvard Forest LTER site, Petersham, Massachusetts, United States - Inc-BW-C-14-O ...
TACCCGTCGTAGATCCCGCGCACCGACCAACTCACTTTGCCGAACGATTCACTGAGGTTGTAACTCGCCGGAAGTTTGATCTCCTGCATCAGAGTGTAGACATCTTTGCCGGAGTTCATCCCCTTGACGACTTCATCGTGCACATACAGGATGGCGTCGCGATAGCGGCCCAGCAGGCGAGTTATTTCCTGGTTCCCCACAATGGGCTGGCCGTGCCCGTTGAGTACGATATCGGGTTTAAGCGCGAGCACTTTGTCCAGCGAACTGGCCCAGTCGAGTGCCCAGCGAGGTTTGGTGCCACGGATCGCGTAAAGGTTGGGGAAAGAATTCGGCTCCGGGATTCCGATCCCCGAGTAATTGTCGCCGATAAAGGCGGCCTTGTAGGCCGGAATCCACACGGTCAGATGATCCGGCGTTTCACCGGGCGTGCTGAATAGTTGGAATTCCACTCCTCCCAGCGTGAAGGTGTACTCCTGATCGAAGAAAATATTCGGATCAACCTTCGCACCGTAATTGCCCGCCCAGGGCCCGACGGGCTTGGGCGAACCGCCAAATGCGGCCGCATTACGGGGAGCAAAGAAACCTTCAAGCCGCGTGACGTAGTTGACGAATTCGAAGTAGTTCCTCTGGGCGATGATCTGGATTCCCGGTTCCTTCCACAGAGAAATCCCACCGATGTGGTCCGCATGGCCATGGGTGAGAATGATGTATTTCACCGGCCCGAGATTTTGCGCCAGCAGCAGGTTCCTAGCCTCTGGCGCCAGCTCAGATGTCGCCGTATCGATGAGCACGTTTCCGGCCGGCGTTTTGACCATGTACACGTTGCCTGAGGTCGGCACCATGTAAATCGCGTCATTAATTTTGACTACCTTGGTCTGCTCCTGATCTGCTGCAAGCGCGGACGAGGTCATACCAGCGCATAACCACAACGCGACGACACAGAGGATTCGCTGCATTCGTGTCTCCTTCATGAACTGTGGCAAAAGGAGGAACCGGAAGAGATCGCTTGTTGTCCAGAACTCCGATGGCCGAAAATGCGACGCCGCCTCGAGACCGCCAGCAAAGTCGCACTCACATAACAACCAAGGTTGGTGAACCGCCCGAGGAACGGCGACGGGTACCTCATTTCAGGCCTCGATTTCAAGGGATAATCACGGTGCTTATTGACGAAAGCTGCGTGGACTTGGGTAGCAGAAGCTCGAAAATAGTTACGAGTTCACAATTTGCGGGTATTTAACTATCGAGATTTTCGGAAGCCCGCCACCGACGAGTGTGCGACGGAGAATCAGGAAGAGACGGACCGTTACTGGAACGCGATCGTCACGTCCTGCCAAGAATGCGAATGTCAGTAAGAGAGCTTCAACGCGAACTGTATGTTGCGTTCGCCTTGCGAGTTGTCGACCAGCCCGAGTTTGGGGCTAAGCCATGTAGTGGGAGAATTCAAAATGGGAGTGTTTGTAAGGTTGAAAAACTCCATTCTGAACTCCAAGCTCGGTTCTGGAAGGTTGCTTTCGACTTTGAACACCGCAGATTCTACTGGGAATTGCCTTCAAAGCAATGACCCCGCGGGTGTTGACTCCCGCTGCCATTCCGGTCCAGAAGTCGGCTTCGAGGGCATCATTGATTGATTTCATAGATTCAGGGAGCGTGGGCGGCAACGGTGGCGATGTCTGCAATGTTGTCGCCTTTTTTGAGGGAAGGGACCGCGTTGATGTGCAGGATGACACCGGAAACGGGAGCGCGGGCCTCGAGTATCAGTTTGCCAAAATAGTCGGTAACAAAGCCGATTTTCATTCCCACTTGAACATAGGTACCACGCTTTACAAGTGGGTACCAAATGCCAGGGCCGTCGGACAACACATCCACGACTCTGTCGAGCCAGACGGGATTCTCGACCGGCCGAGGATCTCCTGAAAGCATTTTGAGAGCACGCATGGTGCTAAATGTTCCGTCGACGAGTACGGCGACGTCATCCGTTTCGACGATGCCCGCATAGCCAGCTTCGACGACGATGGAAGGTTTGCCGCGAGCAGTGGAGGTGTTGTCGAGGTAGCGAGTAGAGCTGAGGTCGGTAGGACGGTCGCGCCAAATAATGATGTGGTCGAGTCCAAAGGCGAGGACCATCTCTTTGGATATACGGTCTTGGGTCTCTTTACCAGTAGGTGCCCAGTACGCATAGGGGCGAAGGCTCTCATCGAGATCGCCGCCGTGGTAGTCGATAAGATAATCGCATCGATCGACGACTTGTTTGGTAATAAGAAAGGACGCACGTTCAGTTTGCGTCCCGTCGGCTTTCCCAGGATAGAAACGGTTCATGCTCTTGCTATCGACAGGGTTAACATGGGGAACCTTTTGTTCGAAGGATTGAATGTTGACGAGGGGGGCAAGGATAACGGTGCCGGCGATTTGAGAGGGATCAAGTAGGTTGATGAGTTTTTCCAGCGCGATGATGGAGGTGTATTCAGTACCGTGGGCGCCAGAGACCAGAGCCAGCACAGGGCCACGCTTTTCGCCGTTGATGACGATGACGGGAATATTGGTCGCGGGGTCAACGCCAGCGGGGACTTCCAAGTAGCCCGTTGATTTTTGGCCGGGAGCGGCGGTCGCAGTGCCGACAGAAAAAGACAAAGCCTGTGCCTGGACGAATAGTGGAAATAACAGAAAGATCCCGGACGAAGCAAATGTGCGAGCAAACGATTTGACCATAGACCCTCCACGGGGTGGATGAGGATACCGCGAGAGGAACAATTTGAGCAATGCACAGAGACTGGCAGAGACTCGGTGGACTCGCTGAATTGAGGAATCTAAGTCCTCGGTTCTTGTCTATGGGGATTCATCGCAATCGCTTCAGATGTTAATCATGTTAATCCGGGCCGGAATGTGGTCTGGTGGGGTGCAAAGCAACGCTGCGATCGCCTCAAGGAGCGTTATTGAAGTTTGCCGACCCGGTTCGATATAGACCTGAAGGTTGGGTTGCATCCTAACCGGCGTTCTGTCGCGTGCCCAGGATGCGTCTTGCCTTGAGCAACCTCTATTTGCGGTTGGACTGGGTTGGATGCGGATACCAGTATTGCTGATGACACTGTTCGCAGGCGTTGTCGATTTGCTCCCCGCTCTCCAGCACTTTCGCTGGGTCTTTCGCGTCTGCCGCATTGATCGCCTGGGTGGCGGCGTCGTGAAGGCCATGAGCATGGGCGGTCAAAACGTGTAATGGCTCTTTTCGTCAACGATCTTGGGTGGGCGTTGACGCGCAACAGCAAAACACCTAACATTCTCGCCGTCAGATCTTTTGCCCAGATGATCGGCCGCACCGTTGGCCATTACCGCGTTCTGGAGAAACTGGGCGGCGGCGGCATGGGCGTCGTTTGCAAGCTGCGATTCCGGCCACGCGCATGGAATCCCTTCGGATGAAGAATCATGTCTAAGGCTCTCCGAGCGAGTGACGCCATTTGCTTTTCCTGTTCAGTTCACCGACGGGTTAATGGGCTCGTGCTGACGCAAGCGGCGCACCCGAATATTCTGTTTATCAGGCTCAAAAACATAGCGAGAATGCGTGCAAATTTTGATCTCAGCCGCGTTGGAGTTACGGATTTCATGTACGAGGAATCTCTATTTGGCACTTGGCGAGAGGACGCGCTTTTCTCGAAAAGCGAATCGGATCTGGCGAGTTCCAAGGTGGATTTCTCAAGTACGAGGGGCTATCGAGTGCGGATGAACGCCAAAGCAGTCGAATGACGACATCGAAAATTGGAGGATCTCATGAACCACAATACGTTTGCAGTTTGCCCAGCTTCGTGCACAGTCTCCAAGATTCTGGCAGCCTGCCTGATCTTTCTTGCTTTCGCGTTTCCCGCTTACGGAGACCACATTCACCATCTTTGGTACAACAATTCCAACTGGCAGGATGTGGATTTGACAACGCTGACCGGCGGTCCCAACTCAACCCCCTATGGCGCCATCGCTGCGTTCCGCACCACTCCGAACAACCAGCTCCACGTGTACTACGTTGATAGCAGCGCCTCGCATCTGCACCAGCTCTACAAGGGCAAGAGTTGGACGGATAGCGATCTGACAGCCTTGACAGGTGGTCCGCAAGCGTACGCATACGGAATTTCCGGCTTCGCCATTGGCAACCTGCAATATGTTTTCTACGTGGGTGCTGACAACCACGTGCATGAGACGTACTATAACAACTCAATCTGGCAGGATCAGGATCTCACCGTGACAGTCGGCGGCAACACAGCTAGCGCGGCGCCCCTGCTGGCTTTTGCCACCAAACCCAACAATCAATTTCACGTTTACTATCAGGATGCGAATAGCCTCCACGAGTATCAGTTATATTTCAACGGCACTTCGTGGACCTACCAGGATCTGACTGCCGGCATTACCGGTAACCCTTACTGCTACACAAGTTGGATCGCTGGATTTGCCGTAGGCAACCTGCAGCATCTCTTCTGCGCAGGATATGATGACGTCTTCGATCAGCTCACCCTGTTTCACATCCACTACAACAACTCGACATGGGTTCATGAGGTGGTCACGAGTGCGGGTCTTCCGATGCAACTAGGCGCCGGAATTGCCGCCTTCAAAGTTCCCAACGCTAATCAACTGGAAGTTTGGAGCATCACCAGCAACAACCACTTCGACCGCTTCTACCACGTAGTCAAACCTTCGCAGTGGATATTCAACGATCTGACCAACGAGATCGGCGCACCAACTGACGGAAAGTTCGGACAGGTCGCCGCCTTCGCTACCACGCCAAATGGTCAGTATCATGTGTACTATGCGCCTAACTCCGAGGTCTATCAGGTTTATTACGACGGAACTTCTTGGACTGTAGAGGATTTGACCAATGGCTTTGGAAACGCCGATCCGAACAGCGGTCTGGCCGGTTTCAACATAGGAAATCTGCAGCATGTCTTCTATATGTCGAACGATTGATCAAAATGAATTTAGGGCAGGCATTGTGTCTGCCCTTTTTCGTTTCAGTCGGTTATCCGCTATTGCGCTTCTCAATTGGCTGAAATCGCCATTACGCTCATCGAGGGGTTTTGAGCGCTATGGCCTGATTTCGACAGTTACAATGCCAACCGTGGTCCAATGGCTCTTGCTGGGAAGACATCAACTAACACTGTGTACCGTAATACGTCTCGACCTTTACGCGATTAAATCGCTGGTTGGAGCGATTCTGAAATGCAACGTACCTCGTTGAAGTACTGCCTGGTAGCCATGCTTCTCATCGGATTGAGTTGCTCTTTGATCCTCTTTGCGCAAGGTCCGCAAACCACACCGCCAAGAGCAATCCACACGGTCGATCCCAAGTACTCTGCGGATGCTCTCCAAGTGGCTAAAGACAAGGTAATTCTAGTTATGGTAACCGTGCCGGCTGATGGCATCCCGACTAATGTAAAAATTGCAAAGGGAGTTCGACCAGATGTCGACAACGCGGTCGTTGACGCAGTCCAGAAGTGGAGATTTGAACCAGCGACACGAGATGGAAAGCCTGTAGAAGCAACTATTACCGTACAGGTCGATTTTCATACGCATCGGTGACTGCAAGTTCGCGACTGCTACCCGAAAGTCGCTGGCAACGATTGGCGCAAATCTCTATTACACTCAAACCCCTCAAAATGTGTAATGGCCTGATGACGTCAGTTAACAATTCTTGTGCAAGCAGGTCAGGGACGGTTGGAAAATCGCCACGCTGCTATTGCAGCTTCGCGTACTCCGCCTTGGCTTCTTTCAAGATGGGGATGTCGGGGTCGGCGTCTTTCCAAGTTGCAAAGAAATCATCGTAGGCTTTGCGGCTGTTTTTGAAGTCGCCTTGTTTCGCATAGGCCTGCGCCAGACCGAGTTGCGAGAGCGGCTCAAATAGTTCCCAGTCCGGCCAACCAGGGTTGCCAATGACGGTCTGGAAGTCGGCGACGGCCTTGGCCTGATCTCCCGCGGCCATATAGGCGCGAGCCCGATTATAGAAGACCACGACATCCGGAAACTGCGTGACGGGCGAGAGTAAGTCCACTGCGACTCTGGCATTTCCCCGCGCTAGCTGGATGGTGGAGTGTATAACAGGAAGGCAGTCCTTCTGCTGGAAAGTGTCCTCGGGGAACATTTCATCCAGTTTCGCGGCGAGTACTTCTGCGGCGGATGTGTCCGCGGCCTGCCCGAGAGCGTGCGAGCACCTAAAAAGTCCGAGAGCGCTACTATTCCCGGCTTCGTCGGCTTGGGCGCACAATCTGCGGGCTAAGTTATAGTTCCCAAGATAGGCCTCCTCTTCGGCATGGTAGGCGAGCTCCGTGGCAACGTTTTCCATGTGGTTGGCCTTCCTTTGACGACTAACCATAGCGTCGCTGAGGGAACGAAGTGTCACCACGTCGCCGCGAAAGAATGCCAGGTTCTTCTGGAGTTCAACCCAGGGCTCATCGTCGCCGGAAGTTTCGCGAGCAAGCTGGTCCATGGTAGCGGTATCGTGTTCGATGAAAGCGATGTGGTAACGCAACTCCAACTGAAACGGAGTGAGGGAACCCTGCTGGCGCCACTGGTCGAGCAATTTCTTGGCATCGTCAAGTCGCCCGAGGATCATGAGTGCCTGGCTGGCATTGGAGTAGTGCTGAGCGGAAGGCACTGGGGAATGAGCGATAGCCCATTGGAACTCCTGCAAAGCCTCTCGCGTTCTGCCCATCTCCGCATATGCGATCCCCAACAGGTTGGCGGCATCCACGCTGCGTGGGTAGATTTGCCGGTACAAAAGAGCTACGGCAATTTCCTTTTCTAGATTGCCGGTGATGGCCGAATAGTAGAGCGCGGTAGTTTTAAAATTCTCCTCCTGGGTGAGGCGCCGGTCCTTTAGTTCAAAGGCCCTCGCAAAATTAGCCTTGGATTCTTGGTTGTCGCCGATGCTGTGATATGTTCTGCCGAGCAGGTCGTACGCTGAGCAAAACTGGGGGTCGAGGTCGGCAGCCCTTTCAAAAAATGGGATGGCTTCCCGGCGCTTTCCGGAGCGGTAGAGGGTAAGCCCGGCGCGGTAGGCTTGCAAAGCCTCCAGCGAACTGGTGGTGGCAAGGTCAAGGGGCACGTCATACTTTTCGAGAGAGCTTAGACTCTCACCCAACCGCTTTCGCAACTGAGAACCCGCGTTGCCCAGCACGGCAATCACTTGATCTTTGTTGCTCGCCTCCACTTGCTGACGCGCGATGGACTTTTGGCTGCGAGCATCAATCGCATCCAAGGTAATGACATAGGTGCTGCCGATCGCGGTGATTTCCGGCATGACCACGGCCTTGAGCCCCCGGCGTTTGCAGATTTCGACGCCCAGATCTAGAGTCACGCGCTCGTCGGGATTGCGGCGCATCGTCCGCAGAGTAGAGGCGACGTCAGCTTCTGAAAGAAGGCTGAGGAACGGGGATTCGGTAAGTTTGACTTCGAGAGGTTTATCGAGGGAGTTGTCAAAGATCGGATCGCCAGTCTTGTTGACAAAACTCGCCAGGAGAATGACATCGCTCCCGGTCAGTGCCGGCCGAGCGAAGGAGACGCGCCACGCCACAAGGGCGGCAACCATTAGGAAGGTCGCGACGCCAGCCGCCAACATGAAGTGGCGTTTCTTCGAAGGTTCAGACCTTGGCCCGACCGGGGGAACCGTCGCGGGGCGTTCTTCGATGGGCACCGAAACAGGCAGGTCGCCGTTTTGCACCTGAGCAATGAAACGGTATCCCCGGCGTGGCAGAGTCTCGATGTAGCGGGGTTCCTCGGCTGAATCGCACAGCGCGTCGCGCAGCTTTTTGACTGCGCTGTTCAGACCGGTATCAAAGTCAACAAAAGTGTCGGCGGGCCAGAGTTTCTGGCGAAACTCCTCGCGCGTAACGAGGTCGCCGGGATGCTCGAGCAAAAGCGAGAGTACCTGGAAGGGCTGGCCATGAAGCTTTAGCCGGATTCCGTGCTTGCGCACTTCACCCGAACGCATGTCCACTTCAAAGGCGTCGAATCGCGCCTTGCGGGTTCGGTCGGCAGCCTCCATAGCAGGCTCCCCAGATGGCCAGTAGTCTATCACCACTGCTTATCCCCTAAGGGAATATAAGCAGGTGTACCTACAAGCCACCTGCATTCAATGAGTTGGACGATCAGAACAAAAACACCTACAAACCATACGCCGACCATTGTTTCTCAAGCGACTTCGCGCCAATGTCGCGGGACGCAGGCCGAGCATTTTGTACAACGACTGAGCATGACGGAGCTAGTGCAAATTCGCAGACCCCAGAGACAGGAACGCTAGTTTAAGCCGAAAAAAAAAGGAGAATCAAAAATGAGCAAGTTCGGAAAGTATTTTCTTTTCGTGACGGGTTTTGCGCTCCTTGCGACTTTTGCTCGCATTCCGGGGACTGTCATCAACGTTCATGCTCACGATCGCGCCTGTAGCCTTGCCAGCCTCAAAGGGACCTACGCCTTCCGCAACACGGGCATAGACCGTACCGTAGGTGGCCCGGTCGGCGAGATTGGCATCGCCGTCTTCAACGGAGATGGAAAGCGCGGCCTCATTCGCAGAAGCTCGAGCCTCAACGGTGTAATCCAAGACTGGGAAGATGCCCCGCCGCCAAACGGAAGCTACACGATCGATCCGGATTGTACCGGGTCGTTCTTCAATCCAGATGGTGTTAAGACCTACAACATCGTCGTCCTCGACGGAGGCAAGAGATTCCTCTTGCTCGATTTGGAGCCGGACACGATTGTCACGGCAGAGGGAATAAGGCTGGAGGAGGAGAAGGACTAACGGTGCGCTGACTAAGTTGGATGCGCACTTCTTCATTTGAAGCGCTTGTGCATTTGTGCATCTCGTCGACGGTCGGTGATGTGGAAGTGGGTAACTGGAATCGGAGGGTGCCGTGAAAAGCGAAACAGCGCTGGTGAGAAAGCTCGCAGTTGGGGGGATTGTGAGCCTTTTGCTCCTTGCCGGATGCGGAGGCGGCACCAGTCCGTCGATCAATCAGCCCGTATCCAGCGGATCTAATCCCACTCCAACAATCACCAAAATCTCGCCGAACAGCACCGTTGCTGGCTCTGCGGCTTTCACGCTCACAATCAATGGGACGAATTTCGTCGCAGCTTCTACGGTTAACTTCGGCGGGTCGAAGGCCGCCACCACCTTCGTCAACTCTACGCAATTGACTGCGGCCATCCCTGCTGCCAGCATCGCCTTTACCGGCACGCCGGCCGTGACGGTGACCAACCCCGCTTCCGGCGGTGGCACCTCCAAGGCAATTAACTTCACCGTTACGAACGGCTCCGTCCCGACGATCCAGGTTCTCTTTCCAAGCTGCGCCCCCCCAAGAGAGCCCCTTCAGTTGACGGTAGTTGGGCTAAATTTTGCCGCCAGTTCAGTCGTGCGCTGGAACGGCACCGACCTGCCGACCACCAGTAATGGCAGCGTTAACGGACTCATTGCTCAGATTTCGGCGAATGACGTTCCTTCAGCCGGGACGGCCGCGGTCACAGTCTTCAACCCTGGACCCGGAGGGGGTAGCTCGAACGCGTCGACTTTCACCATAACGACAGGAGCTGTTGATCCGCAATCAATTGCTGTGGACCCTGCCGGAAAGTTCGCCTATGTGGCGAGTGAGGGCTGCGATGCTGAGGGCTACGTGTCCATGTACACGATCAACCCCACCACTGGGGCCCTAGCGTCCATAGGACCACCGGTGCCTTCAAATGACGAATTTACCGACTCCGTGACCGTGGATCCTTCTGGCAAGTTCGCCTACGTGGCGAGTTCGGGGGATGTCTGGGATATTGATTTTGGCAGCGTCTCGACGTACACCATCAATCCCACGACCGGGGCCTTAACGTCCACCACAGGAGGGATAAACGGAACAGGGATAAACGGAACCCCGGAGTTTTTCAATTCGGTAGCGTTGGATCCATCCGGGAAGTTCGCTTATGCGGCGGATGGGGGAGCCTCACCGCCGGGCAGCTTCGGGGGTTCAGCAAGCGTCTCGATGTACACCATCAACAGCACTACCGGGGCCTTGAAGTCCATTGGGATGATTAGCGCAGGAACAGGTCCCGACTCCGTGGCGGTCGACCCCGCGGGTAAGTTTGCCTACGTAACGAATTTCGGCTCGAACGACGTCTCCATGTACACCATCGACGCCACGACCGGGGCCTTAGCGTCCCTAGGGACGATTGCTGCGGGGACAGGTCCCGACTCCGTGGCGGTCGATCCTGCGGGTAAGTTCGCTTACGTAACGAATTTCGGCTCGAACGACGTCACCATGTACACCATCGACGCCACCTCCGGGGCCCTAACATTTATAGGGTCGATCGCCGCAGGAACAGACCCTTCATCTGTAGCTGTCGATGCTGCGGGTAAGTTTGCCTATGTAACAAATTGGACGGGGCATAACACTGAAGGTAGCGTCTCGATGTACACCGTCGAGGCCACCTCCGGGGGCCTAACGCCCATAGGAACGATAGCTACGGAGCTATCTCCTACCTCGATAGCCATCCATTCATCCGGAAAGTTCGCCTATGTGACGAATTCCGGCTCGAACAGCGTCTCGATGTACAGCATCGATCGTGCCACTGGGACCTTGACGCTCATAGGGACAATAGGCACATGAAGGGGCCCAGCTCTTTGGCTGTGTGATCCTGTTTCGCTCATCGGCCCACAGTGGAAAGTCGCCGTAAATAGGGCTCCACTACTGATCTTCGGATTTAGCTTCAGCGCTGGCTTCCGGTCTTTCAGTAGGCGACTGCATCGCTAGGACCTGCGGGACGGTGGCCCATTGTTGGCGTAGCATCGCGTCTACGCTCAAAACCCCTCAATGAGCGAAATGGCCTGAGCGTCAGTTGATTATTGCAGCTTCGCATACTCGGCCTTGGCTTGCTTCAAAACGGGGAGATCTGGGTCGGCGTCTTTCCACGCTGCAAAAAGGGCCTCATAGGATGCGCGGCTTTTGGCAAGATCTCTGTGCATCGCATACGCACGGGCCAGGCCAAGCTGCGAAGCAACCAGGATCGGGCTCAAAGGGGACTGGCCGCGGTGCCCTAGCACTGCACTGAATTCCCCGGCGGCGTCTT
>Ga0210383_10005543_pt1 | contig 11069 bp, 9 predicted proteins | sample IncBWC14OmetaG_FD_160072 | JGI IMG/M metagenome (GOLD analysis project Ga0210383, IMG submission 160072) | Forest soil microbial communities from Barre Woods Harvard Forest LTER site, Petersham, Massachusetts, United States - Inc-BW-C-14-O ...
TTTGAAGCTGCCGTTCCATTGGACGAGTTGCTTCCCGGGCGCCTCGGTCGGGTTTGCGTCGTGCCGCATCGCGGTGAAGTGCGGTATCGGGTTAGGGTACGGAGAGTCCTGTGCGCCCTGGGCAAACGTCATGCTGGCGCACGCCAGCAAGAGGGCAATGGTCAAGGTGAATATCGCAAAACGGTTTTTCATGTCTGATTTAGTCTCCTGTGTTGAGTGAAGGCAAGAAGCCCCAAACGAAAGTTCCTCGGCGAGCACAACGGAGGGACATGCGATTCTGCATGGTGGCTGCCAGGAAGTCAATGCGAAATTCCGTGACATGGGCTGCAGCGCAAGGGGTTGCGACTATTATGCAGGGTCTATCACACGAAAAAAACCCGCTCCGGTTGGAGCGGGCTCTCGTAGGTCTGCGACGATTTCCAGCGTTTTATTGCCCGCGATCGCAGGGGGCAGTGACGTTGGTTTCGTCCTGGAAGGTGAACCAGCTCTTCAGAGAGGTATTTCTCGGTGCACCGAAATAGTTGATGAACACGAGGTCCTGCAGTTGATAGGCTGAGCCGTTTTTGCCGGTGTACGGATACAAGCCATAGTTAGGTTCGGTCTCAAGCGGATCGCCGTTTTCCATGAGTCCGCCGCAGCCGGGGTTGGTGGTGAAGGGATCGAGCAGCCACTCGCCGAACTCGTGCGAGAGGGCGCCGGTGCTGGACGCAAAAGCATCCGGATCGATGGTAGTCGAGAAAGAATAGGTCTGTCCGCCCGGAGGTCCATTGTTAGCGCTGTGGTAGCCGCCAATGGCGCAGCCGGAGCCGCAGGCGATGTAAGTGTCATAGACCAGGAACAGGGGCAGAACGTTGGGTTGAATCTGCTTCAACTTGTTCATGTAGGTTTGCAGCAGAGCGTCAACCGAGTTGATGTTCGACCAGAAGCCAACTTTGCCCTTGCCAAAGGGATTGTTTTGGATGGAACCATCTCCGGGGGCAACCTTGACAGTCTGCTCGGGGAGGATCGTCGGCTTGCCCAGCAGAACGTGGTACTTCTTGTTGGTCTTGACGTACTTCCAGAAACTGCCGCGCTCGTAGGCGTCTTCATATTGCGTGGTGCCCAGATTCGTCCCGCCCTGCGTGAAGTTGATGGCGACAAAGAGGGGCGATTGCGCGATGTACTGGGTTACGGTCAGATTGGTTCCGGGATAGATGTCCTTATTCGGATCGTAGGTGTGATTCCCGTTGGTTTTTCCAAAAACCAGTTTGATAGGAATGATCATCACGGGAGTGGTAGTGGTGACGTTGGTCTTTGACGGATCGGTTCCGACGATGACCGGATTGAATTTTTGATTCTGGTAGGTGAAGCTGTAGGTCCATTGAGTCAGCTGGGAGCTGGACGGCTCAACAGGGAAGTAGGAGTGGGGAGGGATAGCCAGGTACATGGCACGCGGCTTAGCGGGAGCGTCGTCCTGGGCGAAAGCTACGCCAGCCAAGCAGGTGCAAACCAGCACCAAAGCGGCGAGCGAAGTGAGAGTTGCGAAACGTCTGGTCATTCTGATTCTCCTGTCTTGAGTTACCGCAAAGAGACTTAACGTGTGCCGCGGCGGGCTCCGCTTGCTAGCTGCGAGCGCAGCCGAGGACATGCGATTTTGAACGCGGCTGGGGATGGAAGTCAATGGATTTCTGGGCGTCGCAAAGAATTGCAGTTTTTGCGCACGGGTGTGCGGGTGTGTTGGGCTTGCGATGTCGTGCGGAAACAGTCGTCGACAGTTGCAGCATCGACCCCAGCGCCATAAGCCGGACTCATTTCCATCGTTGCGGTATGCCTGAGGGCATACCCCGATACGAATCGGGAGTTTTGCCGCGAGGCTGGCGGATACATTTTCAATCAGGTGGTGGCCGACTGAAGTTGGGGCCCTCCGGAAGCTGCGCGAGTCTCAGAGTTCATCGAAGGCTTCTTGCGGCGCTTTGGCGTCTGCGGCAAATGGAAAGAGCTTCCGGACCTTGTGGGTCGGAAGCTCTTTCTTGAGTGTTGATCGGTAGACTCGGGTGCCTAATTGGTGCAGGCGCCCTGGGCCGAGGTGAAGGTGCCGTTATCGGAGAACTTCTTGCCTGCTCCGATGGACGGTGGACCGAAGAACCATGAATACATGGCGAGTTCCTGGAGATGGTAGGTGTAGCCTCCCAAGGGCACAGTGAAGGGATGGCCTCCACCAGTCAGCGGATCTCCGACTTCAAGATTGCCCTGACAGCCGGAGACCTGGCCTACGTGTCCCCATGCTGGAACGGCGTTGTTGCCGAGCGGGTCATCCTGCCATTCGTCGACTTCGTGAGCGGCGATGTAAGCGTCTGTGAAGGAGCTGCCGAAAGCTTTGGTGGTATCGAACTCGAAGGGCGAGTAAGTCTGAACCGGGCTTCCGATACCGAAGTGGTAGCCCAGGATGCAGCAATTGCTGGTGGTTCCTTCATACATGACGACGTTGTACATAAGGAAAGTGACGAACGTCTTGGGATTCACGCCCTGGCCGAGGCCGGGGATGATGGTCTGTTCGAGCAAGGGCTCGAACTCGTTGATGTCGACGCCACCGAGCGGTCCGCAGGTGTTGGTGAGGATAGCCGAATGGCTTCCCAAGTTGACTTTAACCGGCTTCAGGGTCACGAGCTTGAGTTTATTGTGGTAGGTGCCGCCGTTCTTGTTGACGGGCGTCCAGAAGCTGGCGCGCTGGAAAGCGTCGGTATAAGACGTCTTGCCAACGTTGACGCCATTCATGGTGAAGCTGGCGGGCTTGATAATGGGCGAATTCTGATACAGGGTGAGCGGAACTTTTCCACCCGCACAAGCATTGTCCGGCTTAGTGGGATCGAAGACAGTGCTGCCGATCGTGATGATCAAGGGAACGACCTGCATGGTGGTGGTGGTTGTGCCTTTGTTGGTGTAGGGGCTGTTGCCGACCATCACGCCGGTAAACTTCTGTCCTTTGGAGCCGACTCGGGTGGAAGTTGCTTTGTAGGTCCATACCTTCAGACCAGCGCCGGCGTCAGACTGAGCCTGCAGGGTGGCGGCATCGATGCTGCGCACGGGTGCGGTGAGAAAGTAGCCCTTCAGTTTCTTGACCTGTTCGTCCTGACCCAGAGTCTTTGGTGCGACCGCGATCAGCGCGACTGCGGCACAGGCGAGAAGCAATAGAATTGGACGCTTCATTGGGAGATTCTCCTTAATTGTTTCTGGTTTTCGTGAAATTGTTTCTGGTTTTCTCGAACTTGGACATCGATGGACATCTTGATTACTCAATAGTGCGACCGTCGTAGGCGGCGTTACAGGTTTTGGTGACGGCAAAGAAATCTCGACCAGCTATTTCTCGGCCTAGGATGACTAGCCGCGGGAGCAGCAGAGGGGGAGTCTGAATTCTGAACGGGGTTGGGATGGAAGTCAATGGATTTTCTCGGAACAAGAAAAATGTTGCAGCTTTTATGCAAAGTCTTGCCCCGATGCGCGATGCGCGATTCATCTTCGCTTCCACGAGCTCCGGTTGGTCGTGAATCGTAGTTTTTTCCGCAGGTGCCGAGGGCGCTGCTCCACCCAAAACCTTTTTTCCGCGACCTCTTCTATTTATGTATTTATGCTGGGACGTTTTTTGGGGCGCTCACCGGCTCCGATCGCAGGAACGTCCGGGCTTGGCGTCCGGGCTACGTGTTTTGATGGGAGAATGCGGTTACCCGGTCGTACACTCCCTTTCGGTAACCCTTAGTAACCATACGATTCTGAGTACCCAGCCGTACAATTACCCTTGTCCTAAAGACCATCTCCTGATATTGGGCGCGATGCCGATGGGATGGTCAACTTGGCCACGAACTCTCGTGCAGTAGGGATTCTCGAACGGGAGACGAACCGGAGCTGGAGTCCGCACTTTTATGGCGTTTGGTTTTGGCTTCAATAAACAGAAGGTGCTCAGTGCGGCGGAGAAGTTTGTCCAACAGGGCAAATTGTCGAACGCCATCACGGAGTACGAGAAGGTTCTCAAAGCCGACCCCAAGGATCTCACGGTGATGAACACTGTGGGCGACCTCTACTCGCGTCTGGGCAATAGCGAAAAAGCCGTGGAATGTTTCAAGAGCGTCGGCGATGCGTATGCGTCGCAGGGCTTCACGGTCAAAGCGATTGCTATGTACAAGAAGTTGAGCAAGCTGAAGTCGTCGCTCGAAGGCGTGCTTCGGCTGGCTGAGCTTTACACGCAGCAAGGTCTATTCAACGATGCGCGGGCGCAGTACTTGCAAGTGGCGGAAGAGTTCTTGCGGGAAGGGCAACTGGAGCAGGCGGTGCGGATCTTCCAGAAGACTTTGGAAATGGATCCGGAAAACGTCGCCATGCGGACGCGGCTGGCAGAAGTTTATGTCCGCTTAGGAAAGAAGACGGAGGCCTGGCAGATTTTCTCGGCGGCGGCGGAGACATTGCGCGCCAAAGGCCAGCTGGGTCCGGCGGAAGAAATTCTGCAGCGCATGATCACACTTGATCCGGGCAACGGTTATGCGTTGCTGATGCGCGGACGGAATGCGTTTGATGCAGGCGATATGGCGGCGGCGGTCGAGTGCCTGGAAAAAGTTGCCGACCTCGACAGCCATCCTGACGGATTGCGCACACTGCTGCAGGCTTATCTGCAAACCGGACGTTTGCCGGAAGCGGGCACGCTGGCTACGAGGCTGTTCTCGGTTCACAACGATATTGCTGCGCTTCTCTCGTACGCCGACGCGCTGATCGCATCGGGACAGTTTGATGCCGCCCTGCAGGTTTATCAGCAGAACTCGGATCGTCTGTTGGCAGCCGATGCAGGCAAGATTCTGGAGAATCTGCATTCGCTTATCGGGCATGTGCGCGAAGATACGCCGGCGCTCGAAACACTGTTGGAGCTGTTGAACAAGGCGGGCGACAACACTCATCTGACGGAAGTCTACGAACTACTTGCGCATGGCTATACGCAAGCGGGAGAGTTAGAGAAGGCTCGCGATTACTATCTGAAGTTGACTCAACTGGAGCCGGAGAATCAGCTGCACGCCCGCAATTATCAGCAAGTGGCGGGCAGGCTGGGGACGCCGTCGAGTTCGCACTTGATCACGCCGGAAGAAGGCGCGGTCCTGGTGGATGAGCTCGAGGCGACTGCGCCTTTTATCGATCAGCGATATTCGGATGAGGCAGCGTTGTTCGTTCGCGCGGCTTTGACCGATGCCGAACTTTTCATTTCGTACAACATGCCGGCAAAGGCTTTGGGGCCGTTGCTTTCCGCGTTGCCACAGGCGCCTCGCGATCTGCGGGTGAATCAGCGGTTGGCGGCTTTGCACACGCGGGCGGCGCGATTCACCGAGGCTGCGGTTTGTTGCCGGACTTTGGAAAGCCTTTACCACGATGCGGGATTCCCCGACGAGGCTACACGCTATGGCGAACTAGCGGCGAAGTATGAAGAACGTGGCTCGGTTGGCTCGGCAGAACATGGCGTGATGCCGGTAGAGCCGAAAGCGGCCGTGGCTGAGGCTGTGGTCGAGGAAGCGCCGGTTATGGTCGAGGCGCCGGTCGCGGAACTGCCTGTCGAAGTTCCCTCGATTCCGATTTCCAGTCCGCCCGAAGCTGCGGAGTTTGAAATCCAGTCCGTTGCCCCCGAGAAAGAAATCGATATCTCAAGCGAGTGGGAAGAATCGTTCTCGGAAGAGCCGGCGGAGACGCCAGTTCCACAAGGCGAAGCGGTTGAAGTCGCTGCGGCGGCCGAAGAAGAGAGTGTTGCCGATCCGGAAGCGATCAAGGAAGCGGTTGAGGAAGTCCGATTCTATCTTTCGAATGGGATGCTGGAAGAGGCTCACGCTTCACTCGTGAAAGTGGAAGCACTGAAGCCGGAGGCTATTTTGTTGTCGGCCTTGCGGGAGGAGATTGAAGCGGCTTCGGCGCAGCCTGCTCCGGTCGAACCGGAAGCGGTTGAAGAAATTTCTGTGGCCGACATCCCGGCTGCGCCGGAACCGAAAGTTGCGGCCGTTTCTGAACCAAAGGCGGGAGCGCTGGACGCGCTGGTCAATGATCTGGAATCCTCGCTTGGGGATGGCTTCCTGCCACAGGCCCCGGCCGATGAAGAGCCCGCGCCGGTTCGTCAGGTTGCTCCTGAACCGGAGCCGGAACCAGCTGAAATGCCGGTCGCCGCCGCCGAACCTCAACCGGTTGGAAAACTGGATAGCTTTGTTTCTGATCTCGAGGCTTCGCTGGGAGACAGTTTCCTGGCGGAAGCGCCAGCAGCGAAACCCGAGCCGCCAAGCACGCCACGAGTTGTTCCGCCGGTTGAAGCGAAACCGGAGCCGATTGCGGCGAAACCTATAGCGACCGCCCCGCCGCCAGCACAGGTTCCCGCCGCGAGGGCAGCCGCTGCCGCACAAGCCGGACCGACACACGAGGGGGCGAACGCGGCTCCCACTTTCACTTATCACCCCTCGACGGTTCGACCGTTGACTCCGCCACCGCCTTCCAGCGCGCCGAAGTTCGATGCCGGCGCGGGCGTGGATCTCGCCGACATGTTTGGCGAGTTGAAGCACGAACTCGAGGAAGACTCGGCGGCGACGGATGAAGATCCGGAGACGCATTACAATCTAGGCGTGGCTTTCCGGGAAATGGGACTTCTGGACGAAGCCATCGGCGAATTGCAGAAGGTTTGCCAGGCGGTCGACCGGGGTCATCCCTTCCCGCATATCATGCAGACTTATACATGGCTTTCACAGTGTTTCCTCGATAAAGGCGTTCCGGAAGCCGCCATCCGCTGGTATGAAAAGGCGCTTAAATTGTCGAGCATCGATGCGGAAACGCGCACTGCCCTGCATTATGAGTTGGCATCTTCTTACGAGACCGCTGGAGACAAAGCCGCCGCTTTGACCCACTTCATGGAAGTGTACGGCAGCAATATCGATTACCGTGACGTGGCCGAGCGCATTAAGACGCTTAAGTCGTAGAATGTCCGAATGGGTTTCTATTCTCTTACGCTGGGAAAATGTGTTGGCAAAGCCCGGCTTGCGCCTAAGCTCTTCGGGAGCACACGGTGACGGCGGATCCGAATACACCTCAAATAATTCCTCCTGGCTCGATGGGGACGAACCTGTCTTCGCCGGATAGTAGGGACTCATCTGCAACGGCATTGCAGACACCGCCGCCGAGCCGTCCCGAAGTTAGGCGTTATGTGGGCTTGGAACTCTGGCTGCATCGGGCTACGGTGCTGATGTTCGGATTGGTCTGCGCCGTGGTCGGCGTGCTACTGGTGATTCTGCCCTGGAGGCCGGAGTGGACGGACAACCATCTTCTGATGGCATACCCTGGGTTGCGAACATTCGTTTCCAACGGGTTTGTGCGCGGGATCGTAAGCGGGCTGGGAATTCTCGACATCTGGATTGGGTTCTCCGAGGCTCTGCACTACCACGAGGAAAAGCGTCCCTGAGTTGTTCTGCAGCTGTAGCGGACGGTTCATAGAATTCATGGAAAGACGGCGTTATTTATGAGTGATAGTGAAAAGAAACGTGCGCCCCTGGCGTACGAAAACGAAACGTTCCTGAACAGCCCGGATGGGCGCGTGCTGCGGATTCTTTCCGAGTACATGGAACCGATTGCGCGCTTTCGCCGCGAGCAGATTCAGGACACGGTCGTGTTCTTCGGGTCGGCGCGATTTCACAGCCGCTCGGACGCGCAGGACAAACTCGCCGAGTTGGAATCCAGCGCCGTGCAGCTTTCCGGAGATCAGTTCGAACCGTGCCGAAAGCGGGCAGTGGCGGCAGTGGATATGGCGCGTTATTACGAGGACGCGCGCCGGCTGGCTTTTCTCTTAAGCGAGTGGTCGATTCAGATTCCCGCGCGCCGGCGGCGCTTTGTTGTCACAACGGGAGGCGGGCCGGGAATTATGGAAGCGGCCAATCTTGGGGCGCAGGAGGCTGGCGCGAAGACGATTGGATTGAATATCGCTTTGCCCTTCGAGCAGAATCCTAATCCTTACATCACACCGTCGCTGAATTTCGAATTCCATTATTTTTTCATGCGCAAGTTCTGGTTCGCTTACTTGTCGAAAGCGCTGGTGATTTTTCCGGGTGGGTTCGGAACCTTGGACGAGCTTTTTGAAATTCTCACGCTGGCACAGACGCAGAAGCTGGCCAAGAAGATTCTCGTCGTTATTTACGGCAGCGAATACTGGAATCGACTGATTAACTTTCAAACTATGGTCGACGCAGGCACGATCTCTGCTGAAGATCTCGAGCTGTTCAAGATCGTGGACTCGCCCGAGGAGGGTTTTGAATTTCTGCGCGACGGGCTGACCAAGTACCATCTGGTAACCGAGCCGAAGCATAAAGGCGAGCCAGCCGAGCGCGCGCCCGAAATCGCGAAAACAAATCCGTAAAAGCTTGCTTCTCCTCTACATCACCGATCGCACCCAGTTTCCGGGGGGCGAGGGCGCTCGCCGACGCGCCTTGCTGGCGAAAATCGCGGACGCAACCCGTTGCGGCGTCGATCTCATTCAATTGCGGGAGAAAGATCTTTCGGGCCGTGAGCTCGAAATTCTGGCGGGTGCTGCGATGCGGGTAGCGCGCGAGAATTCTCCTCCGCGAATGGAAAACCGGGAACCCACTCGGTTGCTCATTAATTCACGAAGTGACGTTGCGATAGCTTGCGGAGCTGGTGGAGTGCATTTGCGAGAACACGACATTTCGCCGGCGGAAGCGCGTGCCATTTGGTCGAAGGCAGGACATTCAGCGTGCGTGGTCAGCGTCTCATGCCATTCTGTGGCCGCAGTCGCGCGTGCTGCGTCGGAGGGAGCAGACTATTGCGTGTTCGCGCCGGTGTTTGAAAAGAAAGGTGCAGCGCAAGCCCGACCCGCTGGATTGGACGGACTCCGCGAAGCCTGCCGACAGAGCGTTCCCGTGTTTGCCCTGGGTGGGATTACGGTCGAGAATTCTTACGCTTGCCTTGATGCAGGCGCTGCCGGCATCGCCGCCATCCGGCTTTTTCAGGAGAATGACATCGCAAAAGTCGTGCGCAAGTTGCGGGGTTAACCAGTCCATTTCTTTCCGGACTTCAGAATATCCATGGCTTTCGCGAGTCGGCGCTGGCGCGTTTCTTCCTGTTTGGCTCCGGTGATTGAAAGCGCTACTTCTTTCTGATTCGTAAACGAAAGCTTTTCCCAGTTGGCTTGAGCGGTCTTACTCTTGGCGAGTTCTTTTTTCAGGAGTGGCGGCACCGTCACTTTCCGCTCGCGCACATCGCGCTCCATGACGATGCTTACGCTATCGCCCGCTTGCACTCCCGCTCCGTCACGCATAGTTCTGTTGACGGCCATTCCGTGACAACCACCCATTGGCATGAGCGAAGTACGAAAGGGGAATCCGTTGATCGTGCCGCGGACCGGCACTCGGGCGCGGGTACCGAATACTTCGACGACTTCAAAAGGAGCGTTCAGCCAGGCGACTGAACTGCCTTGTTTGCCCTGCAGCGTCACCGTGAACTTAAGCTTTTTCAATCTTGCGCTCCGCGGGTAAATGCGAAAAAACTATATGCTAGCGGCCTGGCCGATGCAAATTCGAGCGATGGATCATTCCACGGCACGGCGGTTGAGTGCGCGGAGGTATGCTACGCTCATCAACCGAATGAGCAGTTCACGAATGCCATCACCGAGTGGGTTGGCCGAACCGAAGCTTGTGCTCATTCCTGCGGGATGGTTCTGGATGGGTTCGGATGCAGGCCAGGACAATGAGCGTCCCGTGCACCGGGTTTGGGTCGACGAGTTCTATCTGGGCGCGTATCAGGTTTCGAACGCCCTCTACGCTCGGTTTCTTGATGCGACTGGAAACCCCGTGCCTCCGTTCTGGGGAGACCCGAATTTCAATCATCCCGAACAACCAGTGGTCGGGGTTTCGTGGTTCGAGGTGGAGAAATATTGCGAATGGCTAGGCGGAATCAGTGGCGGGAAGTATCGCCTGCCCAGCGAGGCCGAGTGGGAACGGGCAGCGCGCGGCGGAGTTGATGGCAAAGTTTTTCCTTGGGGCGATGACCCGCCAGAATCGTTGCCCAATTACGGCGAGCGATGGAAGACGGGACCGGAACCGGTTGGATGCTCTGCAGCGAACGGATACGAGCTCTACGACATCTGCCAGAATGTGCATGAATGGTGCAGTGACTGGTATCAGGGAAATTATTATGCGACTTCGGTTGAGCGCAATCCGCGCGGTCCGGAACACGGAGAGCGCAGGGCTTCTCGGGGAGGGTCATGGCGCCATCACATCAAAGTCACGCGTTGCGCGGCCCGGTCCAGTATTCCTCCGGCGTTCCAGTATGCGGATTATGGGTTTCGAGTGGCGTGTGATTTGAGGTGAGATTCAAGACTAGGCGCGTTTCTGACGGGGCGAAAGCAGAGCAAGAATTTCGCGAAGTCCTTGCCGGATGTGCTTGAGGTTGGGCGCGGTGCGTTCGGGGAAAGGGAGCGGAGATTGTTTCTTGTCCCCCTTGTGTTCGGAGCGCAAGTGTTGTCTTGCGCCGGCAATGGTGAAGCCTTCCTCGTACAGCAGCTTTTTTATTTTCAGCACATTCTCGACATCTTTGTGGCGATACATGCGCTGTCCGGTGCTGCCCTTCACCGGCTTGAGTTGAGGGAATTCGGTTTCCCAGAAGCGCAGGACATACGCGGGCAAGCGGCATAGCTCGGCAACTTCTCCGATGCGGAAATAGAGTTTGTCCGGAATCACCACATCGGTGGTCCGGGCGGATTTGGCCGCGGCTTTGTTGCGCGAGCTCATCAGGCTTCTAGAAGTGGCTTGCATCGCAGCTTGTGCGCCTCACTCCCTATCCGCGTTTCTAGCACGAGCGGGCGTCTGGAACAACCCCTGATTTTTCACGCGAGCCGTTCCGGCTGTTCCTGGCGTGCGGAATCAATAAAAAAACCCCCGGAGAGGTGCTTCTCTCGGGAGGCTTTTCTGAATTTCTTGATTGGTGCGAAGTGTCGTTTCGCGTACGGTTAGTGTTTCTTTTTCTTGGCAGCCTTTTTCTTTGCTGGCATGAAGTTTCCTCCGTGAACTATTTTTCCCTTGAAA
>Ga0210383_10005544_pt1 | contig 11068 bp, 13 predicted proteins | sample IncBWC14OmetaG_FD_160072 | JGI IMG/M metagenome (GOLD analysis project Ga0210383, IMG submission 160072) | Forest soil microbial communities from Barre Woods Harvard Forest LTER site, Petersham, Massachusetts, United States - Inc-BW-C-14-O ...
CTTGATACCATTTCGGTGGGCCTTCTTGCTTTGGTTGTGGTTGGTATGACTGAGTTCGAGTGTCAGTGTCTGGGCAAGACGCGGGGAGGGGAGAGGAGATGTACTTTTTGGATTTGGCCATGGCGAATGTAGTCTTAGCATGTGTAGACTCGGACGGATTTGGAGGCCTGTGGGCACAGCCACTGTGGCTGAACAACTGTGCAGTTGTGTCCAAATTCGGTAACTTACTAATTTATCATATACGGTCAATTTTCGGACGTTGTGACCATTTATCTCCGGACATTATCGGAGCACTCACTGGTGGCATGAGGTTATTTTGCAGGTCTCAAAAATAACCTCATGCCACCAGTGAGTGCCATATCAGGGTAAGGGGTGGGCTCCTGTGGGCTCCGAGAGAACCTGAATTCTGGTGCGGATCTCGGCGGTTGCTTGATGGTTATGGCGTTTTCTCAGTTTTGCAGATTATAGTGATCTATCATCATGTCCTGTATTCTGGGTCTCTGACTGCGGCTAAGAAAGCACGGTCTTGCGAAGGAACAGTCGCATCTCTTATTATGTAATATTACAATATTACACCCATAAGACCTGTGATTGGCTGGCCTTCTATATCCGAACGGTGCAGCATCGGCCGACTGTGCCTAAATATGTTTGTTGCTCCGAATGCCTCGATATAAAAGAGGTCAATTCAACGCCACGATCTTCAAGCTTCGTCACTTGTCGCCTTATCAGATCTGAAATCATAGACAGCAATGCCTGCCGCCATCCCTGCTCCCCGTACCCTTTACGACAAAATATGGGATGATCATGTCGTGTGCGTATCACAGTCATGATCGCCGAAGAGCTTCTTATCGTAATTGGATATTTTCTTTCTATAGAGATGTCAAAGAGGATGGATTAGCCCTCGTTTACATTGACCGGTATGTTCAATATATACTTCAGGTTTCTATCTGCTATTTTCTCATGCTTTGCTGTGATGCAGACACCTTGTACATGAAGTTACAAGCCCACAGGCTTTCGAGGGACTGTGAGTGGGCCCCTAATTTATAATTCTGTTCTGACAGTGGGTGTTCGTACAGACGAAATGCAGGTCGTCCGGTTCGTCGCCCCGATTGCACCCTAGCTACTGTGGACCACAATGTCCCGTATGTTCCCCTTTTCAGTTTCCATTGGTTGACTTTTGACGATCGATATTTATTCAGCACAGTCTCGCGCAAAGATTTCACCACAGTTGAATCTTTTATCTCTGAGCCCGATTCGCGTGCACAATGTGCCGCGCTGGAGGAGAATGTAAAAGAGTTCGGGTTGACTTACTTTGGCCTAAAGGATAGACGCCAAGGTATGCTGCCCGGCTCCAAAATTGTTGCCCCCTGACATTTCTCTTTGCGATAGGAATCGTTCACATTATCGGTCCTGAGCAGGGTTTCACTGTTTGCCTCAAAGCTGTTATTCCCCTGTCTTCGTTCTGATTAATCACGTAACTCTAGCTCCCCGGAATCACTTGTGTTTGCGGCGACTCTCATACATCGAGTGAGTCCCCATTCCATTCCCACTTCCACGTAGATCCGTGTCTAACCGGCCGTGTTTCCCAGCACACGGCGCCTTCGGCTCCCTTGCATTCGGCATTGGGACCTCTGAAGTCGAGCATGTCCTAGCAACACAGACTCTCCTGCAGAAGAAAAACAAGAACATGCGTATCACGGTGGACGGGGATCTCCTCGAAGGTGTCACGTCGAAAGATGTCATCCTCTATATCATCGGAATGATCGGTACGGCAGGGGGAACAGGTTGTGTAATTGAATATTCTGGGTCTGTCTTCCGTGGATTCAGTATGGAAGCACGGATGAGCGTCTGTAATATGAGCATCGAAGCCGGAGCTCGTGCTGGGATGATCGCGCCTGATGAAGTTACCTTTGCTTATCTCCGCAATCGTCCTCTGGCACCCAAAGGCGAAGCATGGGATCGCGCAGAAGCGTATTGGCGATCTTTGAAGACGGACGAGGGCGCCAAATTTGATATTGAAGTCAAGATTCGCGCCGCAGACATTATTCCTACCGTCACCTGGGGTACGTCCCCTCAGGATGTCGTCCCCATCACTGGCTCCGTCCCCGATCCCACCAAGATGACAGATCCCGTTAAGCGCGCGTCGGCTGAACGTTCGTTGGCGTACATGGGCCTCATGCCCAATGTCTCAATGGAAGAGATCGAGGTCGACAAGGTCTTCATCGGGTCTTGCACTAACGGCCGTATTGAGGACCTACGGTCCGCTGCGAAAATCGTCTTGGCTGCTGGTGCTGACGCCAAAGTCGCACCGGGTGTACACGCAATGATCGTACCAGGCTCTGGGCTCATAAAACAACACGCCGAAGCAGAGGGCTTGGACGTCGTGTTCAAACGGGCTGGTTTCGATTGGCGTGAGGCTGGGTGCTCGATGTGTTTGGGAATGAATCCAGATCAACTAGCACCTGGAGAGCGCTGTGCGAGCACTAGCAATCGTAATTTCGAAGGCCGTCAAGGTTCCGGTGGCCGCACACACTTGCTCAGTCCTGCTATGGCAGCTGCAGCTGCGATCATGGGTAAATTGACGGACGTACGGAGGTTTATTGGCATCACTGCCGATGCGAACATCGCTGCGGGACCGACGTTGAAGCTCGTGAGCGCTTTTGATTTCATGGACGACCCTGTTCTGCCATCGCCCGTACCTGAACAGCCTGCGGAACGTGAACCATTATCTACCTCCCTCCCTCCAACAGCAACACCTTCCAGCGTCGAGAAATTCGTCGTCCTCAAGGGCATTGCGGCTCCGATGCACATCGAGAACGTCGACACCGATATGATTATTCCCAAGCAATTCTTGAAAACTCTCAAACGGACTGGTCTAGCGAATGCTCTTTTCTACACCCTCCGCAAAGACCCACACACTGGCAAGGAAACTGACTTCATTCTCAATCGCGCCCCATACAACAGGGCCAAAATTCTCGTCTGTACTGGGAAAAACTTTGGGTGTGGTAGTTCCCGTGAACATGCCCCGTGGAGTCTGTAAGTATTACTTTATAAAGTCAATTTCGACGCAGCATCTCTGACCATCTCTGACGCTTAATATAGAAATGACTTTGGTATTCGGTGCGTCATCGCGCCGAGTTTCGCCGATATCTTCAGCAGTAACTCGATGCAAAATGGCATGCTTCCTGTTTCTCTGTCGGAAGAGAACTGCCGGGCATTGGCGGAAGATGCAGGGGCTGGACTGGAGCTCGAGGTCGATCTGGAAAAGCAGGAGGTTAGACGGCCGAACGGTAAAGCCGCGATCCCCTTCATCACAGATCCCTTCCGGAGACATTGCCTGCTGAATGGGTTGGATGATATTGCGCTCACGATGCAAAGGGGTACTTCGATTGAAACATTTGAGCAGAGGAGGAGCGAGCTGTGGCCTTGGCTGGATGGGTTTGGATATGAGGGAGGTAAAATCCCAGTTACGATTGCGCAAAAGACCAAGAGGATGGATTGGTGAGGGACTCCGACTTGGACTGGTATATTCCGCGCAAAAGATTGTATAAAAAAATGTATTCTAGTAGTTCCTCTGTTAGTGAGATCTGAGATCCAAATGAGAAGGTGCACGTGGTTAGCTCGGTTGTAACACTGCTTGCTCGCTTTCACCTTCCTAACGCTCTCGTACATCTGGTGCACCGCAACACCACCGCCGTTGCTGTAATTCCCGTTATGGTTTCTGCAGTTGTTGGCCCGAACCCTAGCAATTCTCGCACGGGTCCTGACCAACAGCAACCGCACACTACCCCAATACCTGACCATGGAAAAGAAGATTCTCCAAAACGCCTTCCACTCCACGCCCAACGGGTTGCGCAACCCCCAGCCCCGCAACAGAAAAAGCTGCCTCGTCATTCAAGCAAACCGATTATTAATTGGTTTCAACGCAAATTAGCTGGAACAGTCAGGACAAAGCGAGCTAATAATGCACAGCAGCAACCTACTGATGTTGGGCGCGGGAAGGGTCGTGGAGGCCCGATACCTCTACGAACTACGACTCGCGTAGCCTCGACTCCGTTACCTTCTCCTGCAATCAGCGGTGGCAGACAGCAGGGAAAGCTGGATGCCCTTGCCGCGGCCAGACGGAAGACTGTTTCGTTAAATGGCGATGACGACGTTCGTGAATTTTCTGCCGATACAGATGAAGAGGATGGGGCCTCAGACCTGTCCGAATCCGTATGGTCACCTACGACTGCATTGGAAGCAGACGAAGACGCCTCTGTTCGACCTATACCCCCAAGTGCCCCTCCCTCTCCATCACCTTCTCGGTCATCTTCCTCGTATCTCTCCGACCCTCGCACATTCAGAAGCATGGCTGCTAGCACAAAACCTACTACCCTTCTCAGCATCGACCTGCATGGAAATGGGATGGCACATATCGCTCAAGTTCCGACCATTCCTACCTCCCAAATGAATCGCTTAGCGCCCCATATTCGGACATCTTCCACAACAACAAATTCAGGGCAGGTAGGAAGCGGTGCGTCCATAACGTTCTCTGCTCTACCTCCTTCGCCACAATCTTCTTCCCAACCGTCATCCCTGCATAATCCTGGGAGCATAAATTCTGAAAACCCCAGCTCTCAACCAACATCGCATATTCATGGCCCAGTTTCATCGGTGCAGGCACCGTTGCACACAACCCATCACCCACGAAACAACCCGCGTCCCTCTTCCCCTCCTCTGGACAATGCGTCCGTCTTAACCCTCGCATCGTCTGCCTATGCAATGCCTGGCTTGCGTGCGAGTGTTGGCATGCCAGGATGGAGCTCCGCTCCTCCCTCGGCGAAGGGTGCTGGTGACTCATTGTCGCATTTCGGTGGCAGCATCACTTATGCGGATGCTGAGAGTACGAGCCAGTTTGTTCTGGGGTATGATGATCGACTCGAGGAACGGGACGTGGACGCCAGTGTGAGAGCTCTGAGACCTCGGAGCTCGAGGAGAGGGAGCTGGGAAAGCGAAGCTAGTAGGTGGAGTGCGAGAATACAGATGGGGACGGGAACTCCGTCTTTGGCGAGGGAGAGGAGTTTGTGGACCACAAACAGTGTCAGGACGGGTGGGTTCAGCGGGGAGAATGTGGAGACGTATGAGCGGTCGGACGAAGGAGCGGGTATTGGCAGCGGGAATGGGAACGATTCCAGTGATGGACAGTCGCATTCGGAAAGTCACGCATCCCTGCGGACCACTCCATCAGGTCCCGATCCTCTTGACGTGGATGCTCTGCGTTTGATGTCACCGTCTGTCATCAGCGATTCAGAACCTACTCCGAAGAATGCGCCGCAGGGTGGAGCAGCATATATCATCACTCTTTCTCCTCCTTCCGCTCCGTCCCTTGTGGAGCGTCAGCATTCTTCGGATACCGTTGCACGCCTCCCGCAGAAGAACGGTGGCTCTGACGTCCAAGCACGGGTGGAAGACGTGGCTCAAAGGGACGAATCTCAAAAGGACAATGGAGACGCAAAGATTCTCGAGAAAGAGGACGAAAGGGCGAAACCCCTCAAAGAGCATGAGGCAGAAGGTGATCAATGTCTCGATGCGGCGAGCGCAACGGAGAAGGATGTGTGGCATTCGGCGCCTTCGACCCCTGCACCCTCAACGCCATTGATGTAGTTGATCTCATTACGAGCTTTCGGTCATTATGCGACTCCCATTTCCTTTTCGTTTCGTTCTTGATGCCTTGATGTTCCAAACATTTCCCCAGAATATTATGTACCCCTTGTGGAACACGATATATTGTCGCTGACTGTTTAGCTTTTATTACACTTTCGTGTTACCAATACTATATATGCCTTTCAATCTTGTTGCAGCACATCGGCATAGATACCTAAGGGACTCCTGCGCGTTTCTATATGTACCCTCCTCCGGCTCGGGAGCCCCTCCTATTTAACTTGGCACACCCGAACTTCTCTTGCTGACATTGGTGACTGACCTTTTGTCTAGGAACCTGACTGGGGGACCGGTACAGCATCTTAACAATCGTAAGCGTGTGGTATAGAAAAATAACAAGGTCGTATAACCAAATCGGGTGAATCTAAAGATCTAAAGGCTTACTAATCACTCAGGAACGAGTTCATCGACTTTACCCAGAGGAACGGATGGAGGAAAAAGAGTAACGTCGCAGCACTTATTGAACCAAGAATAATTTACGGAGGGGCAGCACTGAACAGTTACAACGTTGAACAAGCTCATCACGAACTACGCGAAACGCATCACGAACTACGCTGGCACGCTCTCGCAAAGCTAAATTTCGACCACTGCCCAATCATTTTTGCATATGCAGCGTATATTTGAGATCAGATGGTCACAGATTTCATAAAAGAAGCCTTTGCAAAGGAAGATTTCCTTCGTACCACTGCTCAATCTCTTTGGCAGGCCGTGACGATGAAATTTGGATTAGGGAAGCTCGCTATTGCTGCTGTGCTGGTGACCACCTCGCAGGCGCAGTGTCCGGATTATACGAGTTATTCACAGGTTAGTATTCTCTGACGATTCAATTGACGCGTACACAACCGCTTATTTCCTGCTCACTGCGCTCTAGAGTCCACATGAGACTCGTTCAACTGGCCCTTTAGCTTTACCTTATATGAGACCTGACCTGGGGTGCCGCACATTTAATAGTTCGGCTGTGGAAGTAAGTAGTCATTTCTGCGGTCTATCTTTTCATGTTTCAACATAAATTGAATTCTAGAAAGTCATTGACGACATGAAAATCCGTCTCAAAGATCCTGATCTTGCTAGATTGTTCGAGAACACGTTTCCGAACACACTCGGTGAGACACCAGTCGACCCAGTGCAGTCTACAGTTACAAGGATTGATGTTTGACACGATAAAGATACTACTGTCAAGTACTTCAATCATGTAAGCCGTTAATGGCACGCATATCACGGTGTGAAACTGATGATGCTCTTCTGCGATTTCTTTTACAGACTGAGAATCTTGCATTTATTGTTACAGGGGTATGTTTTTGACATCTGGACTTGCAGTTAAATCATTTATATTACTTTCAGGACATCACGTTTGTGCCTTGTATCCTTGCATCTCCGCCGTGTTTTGAAATATGATTCGCAGCGCACAATGGCTTCGGGACACTGCGAACCAAGTTTGTTCTCAAAATCTGCTTTCTCCGCGTGTTCTGATCGTTCAAAGCAGTTCGCACACTATCATTCCCTTCTCTCGACCGATCCTAACCTTGCCTCCCTGGTCAAAGCGGTGATCAACAACGAAGCACGATACGTCTCCCAGTACCCATACTGTGGAGCCTTCCAACCTCCGCCCGAGAGTGGTTTAAAACCCTCTCACAATGATTGGGCAGACGGCGTCACAGTCAATCCGTACGTTTATCTTCACTGGCAAGCTCGATTTACGCTGATCAGGTTAAAGTCCAGTCGATAATCAGACAGTATTTGAGTGCAAAGTAAATTTAACTTCGAGCTCGAACGTTTGAGATGGACTTAAGATCATTTGACGGCAGTATGAGATTGATTCGCTCTGTGGATTCCTCAAGTTGTCAAGATCATATTACAAAGCTACAAATGACACGTCTTTCATGAATGACAATTGTATATTATCCCGTTTTCCTGCGCCTGACGTTCTTTACTCACTTTGCAATGCTTGAACTCCTAGGGCACAGTGCTATCGGCCAGATATTCCGCGTCATCCACGAACAGTCTCAACCCACGTTCGACGATGTCTTCAATTTTATCTCATACTACAACTGGACTGGAGGAGGCGGAGCCTTGTCACCTCAAGTCAATAATGCAGGAAATGGGGAGCCGAAAGCGTATACCGGCTTGGTCGGGACACACCATCGACCATCTGATGACCTCAGTTTATTCGGTAAGTGGCCAATACCTTTCTCTTCTATGGGGGTTGACAATTTAACAATGTGGTTCCTAGCATTCCTTACGCCCGCGAATGCTATGTTAAGCGTTGAGTTGGGTCATTTAGCTGATGTATTCGATCATGCTGGGCAAGCGCAAAACGTCAGTCAATTGGCTAGAGAGTGGAGTAAAAGAATATATAATGCTATTTGGAATACAACAGTTAGTTATTCTCCCAACTTGACTCATCATTGAATTGGGTGTGATGTTTACTTCTAGGTCGTGGATAACATTTTTGCCTATGAGACTGATGGTAGCGCAACCAGAATCGACTCAGTGTTACAGTAAATCTAAGAAACCGTGCAAACAGGTTTCGGTGGGCGACATGTGATGGACGATGCAAATGTACCAGTAAGTCATATTAACAATTCTGCTGAATGTATTGATCTGAAGCATCTGCTCGTTTGAGTCGCTACTATCCCTTCCCTACCTTGGGTTCCTTGATAAACATCACCCTGCATACGTCGTCACCCGTAAGCTGCTTCTCTCCCGGAAGAATCCTTACTATGCCTCTGGCAAGACCTTCAGCGGAATCGGGTAGGTCTAGTTACTCAGGATCCTTGGTTTTTACTATACGCAACTTTAGAGGTCCACATGTGGACCCGTGGCACCCATGGTAAGCCTATGACCTTTGGTAGTCGCGAATTCTTAGCATGCGATCTCCAGGCCGATGTCTCAAATATCGGCTATATTCGGGACTGATGACGACCAGGAAATCCTAATGTCATTGTATCTCATCGCAAACGTTAGCTTTCTTTCTTTATCCGAGCTAACGAGGACTTATGTTATAATCTGGCTGCCTTAGAACACAAACGACTTGGGTCTTATCCATGAATCACAATCAATATACAAAACATCCGACTACACACGTGGGTGGTTCGCGTGGGCCAACAGCTATTTTGCAGAGATGCTCCTGGACTTGGCCGATCGTAAGCCGGGCCTTATTTTCAAGGAGAATAGAAGCTACCAGCCAGGGCAATGAGGATGGCGATTTGATGCTGCGGTTGGGCTGCGTACTGTCTGAACTTGAATGTCCGAGAAAAGCTTGAGTTTCACGTGAGGAATAAATATAAATATACTTGAATGACTAGCCAAACGCCAAAAAAAAACAACCACAAATTACTGAGCGCAAGTAGCGGCAGTTAAGCAAGGCAGTTGAGCTTCTTTATGCACATCATTTGCCAGTGGGCAGCGATATAAGCACCATTAACGTTGACTCCGTGGAGGCCAGCTAGCATTAACCTTCTTGATGTCTTCCACCCCTCGTGAAATCGGTACCCTCATCGTCGTTATCCTGAAAGCTGTGGGTAGTATTATTCATCCCTGTTGTTTTTCATTTGACCTATCCGATCACAGAACCATTTACCCAATAAAAGGCACATAGGGAAACAGGATCCTTACTGTTTAGTGTCTGTCAATGGTGAGAAACGACGAACGAAAGCAATCAAACGCGGCGGACAGCATCCTGAATGGGATGAGGAAATTCGGTTCACGTTGTTTGAGGATGTGGAAGATGAGTTGGAACGAACTTCACACGGGGATGGCGCGCCGCCGCCGCCACCTCCAAAGGACGATAAAGCTCCCAAGAAGATCAAGGGAGGCAAAATAATGAGGCTTTCATGTTTCGCAGACGACCCTCGGGAGCCGGATCTTATTGGAGAGACGGATGTAGACTTGACGGAGGTTTTGACCAAAGGAGAGACAGATGGTGAGAATGCCACCCCTTAACGAAGCTAGCGTTCACCATTGACGGGTTAAGCATAGAATGGTTCACGTTGATGAACAAGGATAAATTTTCGGGCAAGGTCTACCTCGAGCTGACGTTCTGGTCCAATGTTTGTGATTTACAGCAGGGATTGTATCTCAATTACGACTCATGTATCACCCATAGGAACCACCTCCTGAGAAGAAAGTCACGCCAAAACCTCCAAAGAGCAACAAGCAGTACGGAGGGCCCGGTTCCTTCGTCCCATCCGGCGAAATACCTTCCTCTTTGACGACTGCCCATGGATCCCAATCGTCACGAATCACATCTACAAGCAGTCTTTACGAACACTCTCGTCGCGAGTCGGATTCGGTTCCGTCCTCATTAAGGACCTCGAATTCCCTCGCCAAACTCGATCTCTACGTGCCACCATATGAGCAGAGGAACGGTATATCGCCAATCGATAGAGTTACTAATGACTTCGGAGAATTGGGCGTATCAGAGCATCGGCGGAGGGAAAGCTTTCCCGTGAGTCCATTTTCCTTTGTGTTGTGAACTTGCCCTTTGAATAACATTATCCTGTCAACAAGCCACTACATGGTGGGTACACGCCTCGTCCCTCCTCTTCAATAGGTTTCTCCACGCTTCCCTCATACCCTTCACACGGATACGAACAAAGTCTGCTTTCGGACACGGCATCCATATACGCGTATGATCGACCTTTGACTCCCACTAGCCGATCATCTTTGAATCACCGAAGTACGATATCTGGCCCCCACCCGCCTTACCCCATCCAGCCGTCATATCAGCCTGAGTATGAGACTGGCCCACCCTCGGGATATCATCCATCACCGACGCGGGGACCACGATACAGCATCCCAAGTTCCTCATCAGGTTTCGTACCTCTATCAAGTGCTTCAGGTTTCGTTCCGCTATCTTCGCATCCTTCGGAACCCTCGGGTTTTGCCCCCCCTCTGTCACACACACCCACTCCGATACTTTACAATCCATCTCATTTCAATCCTCAATTGGGGTTTACACCTGTTCCGTCCCAAACGCCCGCGCCTTCGAACTTCACGAATCCTTTACCTCCCTCATCATCAACCTCTTTTCACCCAAACCAGTCATTCCCACCATCACAATCATTTCAATATTCTCAATACGCGCCCCCGCCACAGCAGTACATGGCACCTCAACCTCCGCTATCAGTTCCTCCACAGCCTTCATCGGCACCTGCACCAGTCTATCAAGGGTATCCGGCCACACCGTCACCACCTCACGATAACATTCCTCCACCACCGCCTTTGAACACCTCGCTTTCCTCGAGCTTTGGTGCTGGCTCGAGGCCTCTCCCTCAGCAGCCACAGGTTTACGGACAGCAGCAAGCCCAACCATCCTACTCCTTGCCCCCTGGAAATTCGCAGCAGCATCTCCGCTCTTATAGTC
>Ga0210383_10005545_pt1 | contig 11068 bp, 15 predicted proteins | sample IncBWC14OmetaG_FD_160072 | JGI IMG/M metagenome (GOLD analysis project Ga0210383, IMG submission 160072) | Forest soil microbial communities from Barre Woods Harvard Forest LTER site, Petersham, Massachusetts, United States - Inc-BW-C-14-O ...
CATCGTGTTTCCTTTTCCAGCACGAGTGTTTGAAGGTATATCCTGCGGCTTGTCCAATGGTCGAATATTGAACACTTCCTCCAGAGGCTGGTTGGATTGGTCGTGATGCAATTCTCATGGCCGGCATCAATTCTATCATATACGTGCTTAGTACTCTTCCCCCGTGCGTGCCCCTCGTTGCTTCCATTCGTCTCATTCATGGTCTTTCTTCATCAGCTGGTATCTTGTTGATCGCTGGGGTCGGCGTGCAATCCTGCTTTCGGGGGCTATTGTGGTTCGTGCACCGTTTAGAATACCCAAATTCAGTTCAATTCATATATTTTTACAGATGGGTCTCGCCTTGGCTGCTACAGGCTGGTGGATGTACATTGACGTTCCACAAACTCCCAAAGCTGTTGTTGTCTGTGTCGTTATATTTAACGCCGCATTTGGCTACAGTTGGGGTCCTGTGCCCTGGCTCTACCCTCCAGAAGTCTGTTCTAGGCTTTTGTTCTGTCTTTGGCAACTGACAAGTTAACAGATCATGCCTCTTACCGTTCGCGCCAAGGGTGTCTCACTGTCAACCGCCACGAACTGGGCGTTCAACTTTCTTGTGGGAGAGATGACGCCAGTTCTTCAAGACTTAATTGAATGGCGGTTGTACCCAATGCACGGTTTCTTTTGTGCCTGTAGTTTTGTCTTGGGTATGCAATCATTGGCAGTCTCGGTATCACTGTGCTCATTCTTCTTTGAATTTTGCAGTGTATTTCTGTGAGTTTATCATCGATGGCTACGTATCTATGATTCACCACATTGCAGTGTATCCAGAAACCAAGGGTGTTCCCCTTGAGGAGATGGACGCTGTTTTCGGAGAAGGTATTTCTATTCAATGATGGCCACGACACACTTAACACTAACATTATTATTTTTCTCAGACGAACGAGAAGAACGACTCGACAACCAATCCGAGACAGCATCTCTCATGTCAAGCACGCACCCAACCAATCATCAAGCCATCAATTCTTATTCACGCCCGAAACGCAGTGCCGCAAGGCGAGGTTGGCTTAGCCGTTTGCTCAATCAGGAGGACAGGCGCGTTCCTTACGAGCCCATTGCCGATGTCGAGGACTAGGAACTTGCTGGGATGGACAAGAAGAATGTTGAAGAAGATGCTTAATGGTATGATGGAAGTCTGATATTTTCGCTTTTGCCGTCATTGCAAGCGGCTATTTAACGGAGTTGGGTATACGTGCTACTAACCATGTGTATGTGAAGCTATTGGATTAGGGTCGATCCGTTTGTTTCAATACAAGTCATTACCCTCCCGGTAACTTGGACATGCAGACTAGACTACATCATCATGTACACATCTATGGCTCACGTGACTCATGAAATCTTTTCTCCAAACCGGTTTGTATCGCCACTGGGTGCATCAGACGCAATGCCTGAACAACATAAATGTTCGATATATGGGTCATAGTACAGAAGCCTACGCTTTTGCCCTTGCAAAAGATGCCTTGGAACCTCGCAAGCCACCTTCTTTTGAGGCCTTAGGTCTCCGTCCACCAATCGTCGCTTCTCTACAGGCCGCTTTCCCCAATGTAAAACATCCAACTGAGACTCAGGCTCAATTCATCCCAGCCGTCTTGAGTGGTAAAGACTTATTATTAAAAGACGAAACCGGTTCTGGCAAGTCAGTCTGTTCGAATATTCAAACCATTTTTTCTTGATGTTTATCCACATTATCACCTAGGTCGTTCGGGTTGATCTTGGCGCTACTGAGCAAGCCTCGTCTGCGATTCAAAGATCAGGTCACAGGCAAGCCTCCGGAAAAGCCATCCATCACATCCCTTGTTATCGTTCCCCACCGAGACCTGGCGTATCAGTTACTCCACTGGATTCAGCGGATGACCAACAATCATGTGGTTCATTCCCCTCCTCCTATTTCTTCAATAGCACAAGTCATGGTCCGCGATGGCATCACACATCTCACTTCTCGACTTTCGACGCTACGCCAGGTGCCACCCCACATACTCATTGGAACACCCCAGGCTCTGATGGACGTGGCGCGAGAAGACCCTGACGCGCTTCAATTGTCCTCATTGTCCAGTGTCGTTGTGGATGAAGTTGATTACCTGATTGAGACCGTGCCGAAGAAGGACCCCAATAAATCCTTTCAACAGGCCTTTGTCAAGGCAAATAAAAAAGTCAAGAAACACCCAGGTGTCACTAGGGATTTACTGGATGTCATTTATGCTACACGAAAGGAGGCTAACGGGAGAACCCGTGATGAGGCGGGTGTGTCTCAGCCCAGAAGATGCAGAGCTTTGTTCAACGCCTCCCATACTCCCCAGTTGATCCTCTCCAGCGCCACGTTGAGGAGCCACCTCAACAACTATGTGTTTGATGAAAGCGGCTGGCTCAACAAGGAAAATCTAACAAAGGTCAAGGGGGCCAAGCTAATTTCTCAGACTTCCACTCGTGTTTCACCTCTAGGGGTGGGAGACCAATTGAAAACAAACGATGGTTTGGGAGGAACTGACCTCTCTCACTCTGTGCTGGTCGTCTCCAAAGATGGTATCGAGAACATTACCGGTGCAGTTCAGGTAGAAGAGGACATGCCTTATAGAGAAGGTCGTCAGACCATTTCGCCTGAGACAATTTTTGCTTCACCTATAGCTCTGGAGGTTCCAAACATTGACCGTAGGTTGGTGGAGAGTACGTATTGGGTTTGGGGCTTATTTTTCAAACGACTGATGGATTCTCCTGACAGAGTATGCAAACTCACCATCGCCTTTCAAACCCAACGTGATTGAAGCTATCGCTACAGCCTTTGCTCTTGATGTCCCAGCCATCGCCCTCTTGGTCCTGCCTTCGTCCGCACCTTTGCAACGCGCCGTCTATGAATTACGCGAGATGGGAGTCGATGCCCATGGTCTCGATCTTCTGGCAGACGACAAGGGTAGGGCCCATCTTCTGTCTGGAGGCGGAGTTGTGCAGGCAAACCCCACACTTCTCGTGTCCACTCTTTCGACCACACGAGGATTAGACTTACCCGAGTTGACGCATGTCTTTATTCTCGGCATACCTTTAGGTCCCAAAGTCAACGGTCGTACCATTGACGCGTATCTGCACATCGCTGGACGTGTTGGTCGCTTTGGAAGAGGTGGGAAAGTCATCACAGTTGTGGAAAAGGGTGAAGCAATGCAAAAGGATGAAGGGACGACTGGCGTCACCGAAGCTGCAAAAATGCTGAGGATATTCAAGGGGATACAGGTCACGCCTGTACAATTTGAGCATTTTGATTGACCGCCTCGAGGTCCAATTGAAATGAAAATGTCGATCGGACTTGTTCGAATAAACTTTTAAATACCGTCTAGGCCTCGGGTTACGTATGATAATAGTTCCGCGCTGTTGAGCCCCTTTCCAAGATATAGGTCCATTTTTATTCGGCACCTTTCGGGTATAAATTTATAAGAATCACAATCCGAAGTTCCACCGTGGTACTCAGCGGACGTGTCGGCTTTCCATTCACTCTTGAACCCACCGGTACCAAATGATACCCATTTGCTGAGTTTTCACATTCATCACAAGTTTTGATAGATCGCTGGGCTCTATAAACAATGTCCAACTCGACGAGTGTTAACGTCCCACTCATGCGGTTTTCTATCATCTTGTGCCTCCTCGTTGCAGTTGCGTCGTTCGGCGCCGTCTCAGCTCAGTCAACAAATTCCTCAGCTTCAGCGACCCCCACCTCGCTACTATCCCAGAATGTATCGCTCTCTCTCACTACAAGGTCGGTCACAGTGACTACTACCAGCCGCTCCGGGAACCAAAATATCCCAACCATTATTGTCCTCCCTACTGTGTTTAATGTCACATATACCGTTTCCCCTACCGTTACAACCTCCTCGTCGGCATCTGCAACACCGACCGCAGTGCCCATAGTACTTGCGACGAAGCTTGATCCCGCTTTCGGAGTGCTCGGTGCCCTCCTAATAATCACTGGCATCCCAAGTGCCTTTTGGGGTCACAAGAATCGATGGTGCGTACATCAAATACACGCTGTGGAGCCATCCCAACGAGATTATCCTACAGGACTTCGTTCTTTTTAATCGGATTTTACACCCTGTCCCTGGTTTGCTTTGTGCTTATCCTCAAGTTCGGTGTGCTCTCCGCAGTCAACCCCCCCAGTAAGACTTTGCGTGGCATGTTTGTCCTGGCTTCCACGATTGCTGGCGTTGCTGGAGGAGCTATAGCCATCTTCTTTTGGAAGGGTGCCAGGTACTGTATTGGTGGGTGGGGAGGTTTTTCCGTTGCGTTGTGGATCCAATGCTTCCACGACGGAGGTTTAATTAAATCAATTGGTTACAGGTGGATTCTCTACATAGGTACGAGGTCGAACTTCTCGTAGATTCGATCCCCTTCTGATCGGAATGTCATAGGTTGTGCAGTCATAGGATTCGTGTTATGTACTATCCCTAAGGTGGGCTCAGCTTCTGCCAATTTATTTATTTCACATTATGCTCAAAAGTCCCCGAAAATTAAAGATACACTACCACATACTTCTTATTTCAACAGCATTCGTTGGGTCATCCGCATTCATGCTGGGTGTCGACTGTTTCACCACAGCGGGGCTAAAGGAGGTGAGCACTTACGTCTTATAACTATACGTTACGTGTGCCCATTCCCACCACACAGTTTTATATTTGGAACATTGGCTTTCGATCTCTCTTCCCCAAGTTTACGAACAATGGCATCGAATTCCCAGTTTCCCAAACGATGCAAATCGAGCTGGGGCTCATCGGCGCGGTTTCTCTCATGGGCATTGCTGTCCAGCTTCGCATCCTCACTGTGCTTCAACGAAAACTTCGAGAGATCGCCGAGGAACAAAAAAAACGTGATGAAGAAGCAGAAGTTCAAGCTGCGGGCAGATTCACCGGGGTCATGCGAGAACGAGATGAATGGGAGAAAGAACACCCAACGATGGGGAAACATTCTCGAAATGAGAGTGGGTATTCAAGCATGCCCCTAATGCGGGATCAAGATGGTTCCACTTCCCCCGCAACTGCAGAACACCGCTCCTCGTCATTCACACTTGTTAACGACGGCCGTCCTCGGTATCAGTCAGGAGTGTCTGATATTATGGTTACTACTGCAGACGACGAACTCAGGCAGGCAAGGAGACATTCGCAAACTCTAGGTGCTTTGCCTACTCTCGATCTCGGATTAGGTATCCAAGAGGATGTTCCACGTAACTTCATAGCCACGGATGACGCTCCCCAGAAGAATTTGTCTGTCGTGGAGCCGGAAGAGCTCAAACGCAAGGAAGAGCTCTTGGCCGAAATTCACACCATTCGTAGGTCAATCGAAGCCCTGAAATTAGAGACTCCTGCCCCCTCGTCTTCTACCGAATCCCGTGGTCCCTCTATAACCTCCAGGCGTACAATGAGTATCGATGCTGGTAACGCTCTTCTACCCGTCCCCTCTCACATGCGTCCTCCTCGAGAGCCTGATCCTCGCACGAGAGTACACTCTATGCATATGTCTACTCTGGCTCACTCTCGTCTCGGGGAATCCATAGACCGACCTACAAGCGCTCCTCTCCGAGACAACGATTGGGATGCGTATATCCACGATCGGAAGCTTCTTCAACCCCCCGCTGGTATCACACGACCCATCGCGACGACCTCAATCAACCCCGCCAGAATACCGATTCCTCAGGCAGTCGCCGAGGCTCTGACCCATCGTCAACAACGAGAGAGTGCTCTCGGATTTGGTGAACCTGGGACGGATTCCTCTGAGGATGTGCCTCTCGCCAGGATTGCTCGCCACAAGAGGAGCAGCTCATCGGGGGGTAATATCCCTGTTACAATTCTTCCTCCACGTAAACCAGCCACACAGATAATCGCACCAATACCTCAGCGGCCGGGCGCCAGTCGTACACGCACTTTCGAGGAGCTCAATGAGCGGCATCGCGAGAAGATGAGGGACCTGCAAGCTCCACTTACTCAGGCCGAAAGAGAGCATGCCGAACTCGAAGCTGCGAGACAACGGTGGGAGAGATCCAAAGCAGTTGAGAAAGAGGCCGTGACGAGAAGACATGCAGAAAAGATCGCTTCTCTCGAAAAACGAAAGCGTTCGGAGGACGATCCAGAGAGAACTGGAAGGAGGTCGCTAACGATAAACGAGTCCCGCAAAAGCCGTCATTCACGTTCCTTGAGTGCGGACAAACTTGCGGTGCACGGCTCGTCGAGGCGTTTGTCCACTATGAAGGTAGAAGATTGGCAGAAGTATCAACAGGACAACGAGGTCGCTGTTCGACCCGATCGTCCCGCTGGGTTGGGTTCCAGGCGCGATTCGCGTCCCTTCAAGCCTGACGGAACTGGAGTTCCCTTCCCTGACGCTGGTAGACCTGGTGATGCCGGAAAAAGCAGCCACAACCGTCGGAAAAGTCGAGATCCACTGATGTGATTGTTGAGGTAGCAGGTCATCGTATCATAGCAATATTTTTTTTTGGACATTCTGTGCTCTTGCACGCGGATTTCAATTTTATGATTCCACTTTCGCATTTCACATTTCATGGACCTCAGGCTCAGACCTCGATTCCGACACATCACACTATTATTACTACCATCATCCTAGTCCTTTCGTTTTGCACTACGATTGTATCCACCGCACATGACTGTTGCCATTTAGCTGATCACCTGCATTGATCAAGTGTTTAGTTTCTTATTAGACTTCGATAATTGCCAGTGGGGGCGAGGCTATTCAAGTTTGCATGGGAGATAAATTTCTTAGTCATGCCACAAAACCGCTTCATAGAAAGCGCATAGCACTCACAGTGCGGCAAATTCTGACTGAATGAGCAAAATAAATGTGTTAAATAATATTGGGCTCCCTTATTATTAAATATGGAGTATACTTACGTGCACACGAACGTTAACATATTTGAAATTTAAATGCAATTGATACTATGATAGCGTCTGGAATTCTCATGACCAGACTCAGGCTGGACCCTGGATTGACGAACGTATATAAAATCTTGAATTGACCCCATTTCACCTCGAGCTTGCCATAATGTCTCTTAAACGTTCCAAATCAGCCCCACAACCCATCGCGACTCTGATAACATTCAATCTTCCGCGGTCGCATTCCCAACAATATTTGCAACAGAATGCACAAAGAAAAGGTTTAAGGGGTCTCGCCGTGTCTCCGACCTTTTCCCGTGCAGATAGAGAAGACCCTTTCAGTCTGTCGGGTTTCTTCCCCAGTTCATTTGGAGGTTTAGAAGAGGAGGAAGAGTGGAACTGGCTGCGAGAGGAAGACGAGGAGGAGGGATACCGGCGATCAATTGAGCCCTTGGGCATTGCTGAAGATGCTGCAAGTGTGTCCTCACTTCCTGGCACTCCAACAGTAATGTTCGGACACGTCGAAGATGAGCTGACGAGGGAGGCTATAAAGGGCGAAGATAAGTTGGGGGTGCTGTCGCTTGGTATGTCCATCGCGAGTGTCTATTTGTTATTTAATATTTGAAACTCTTTTGCAGACACATTATTCTCTGGTGATGAACAAATAATTGTAGCAGACGACCGTCTGTTTTCACCGTATTTAGGCGACGACCCAGTCGATCACGACTCTCTTCACCTCGCGCTGTGTCGGCGCCGCGAAGGTCATGGCCTTGTAACAAAGTCAGCTGGCTCTTCGACCTCTTTCGATCAACTGTTTTTGCCGGGCGGGGTGACTGAAAGACGTGACTATGAGAAGGCACCCCATAATTCTTGGACAACGCTTCTGGACAGCTTTCTGGGATAACTTTACGGGTTCCGTCTTGTCCGCCTGCTTTCCATATAGAATGAGAATAGAATTCTGGATCTTATTTAATAGCGCCTTGCGAACTGGGCCTCGGCTCATTCTTATCACACGTGGTGGTCTGGGGTCCTGGGGGACCTGGTGGAGTCTCCGGGGGAGTGATGGTTTAAAGCCCGAGTCTCTCACGATGGAACGATTTTCGTGAGACTTTCTTATCCATTCTCCCACCCCTCCACCTGGAATTTCTGGCCCCGATGAATCCTCTCTTTCCCCTGCGAGAGTTTCTTCATGCCCATAACGTTCAGATGCCCTCTGTCGCGTCTTCAGAGGCCAAAAATCAGCTCGCCTCCCCCTTAAACTCCAAAGACCTCTCGCGTACTGGCTCTCCCTCACCGCCCATTGTAAATTTACTTGTAAAACCTCATTCCTTTCTGTCTTCAAATAATTCAATTCAAGAAACGCTCTAGGTCTCTAGTAGTCAATCGTCCCCGCAAGTGTCCTCTTCAAACAATCCTCAGGCCACCCCTCCGTCAATTCTCACTCCCAATATCAGCAACTCTGACCCGAATGCATCCATACAATCTATATTAGCAGCATCCAAGAAAGAACCTTCTGTTAATGGTCAGATAGCTCCATGGAATACAACTTCAGTGCTCCCTTCCTCACAGCATGACAATGAAACCATGGTCATGAGTCAGGTCAGGACTATTTTGACTATCCTTAGCCATTGCGTAGACACTTATTAGTGTTCTATATCACTCAAAGTCATCCACTAGCAAACGAAAATTGGAGGACGCAGATTCGGAGGACCCGCATAACAAAATTCGCCGCATCGTGCGCGATCATGTTTCTCAGGATCCTTCGCGCGTCATGCCCATGACGACTGTCATTTGCCTACACGCTGCAGTCGCCCAAAAATCGTATGGAAGTGAAAAGCGTTTTTTATGTCCGCCCCCTGTCGTTCACATTGAAGGGCCTGTATGGCATATGCGCACACAACAGCTATCCATGGCTGTTGTTTCTGAAAGTGGCGAACGCTCCTTTGAGCAGAAAGCCCCATTGGACAACAATATGACAGCAAGTTTCAAGTTCTTGCACGTTACGGGAACTGCGAAAGCGAAGAGTTTCCAGCTTTCCCTTGATATCGCAGAGGGTCCACCACCTTCACTCACACCAGAAGGCGGAGACGGCCCGGGTGGTCGTGTCTGGGCTGCCTTTGATTCTGCGCCTGTCACTATCATATCTAAACCTTCGAAAAAAACAGCCAAAACACGGAACATCTCCTCGTGTATCCTTGCGGGGGGGCCGGTGTCTCTTTTTAACCGCATCAATGCTCAGACTGTACGCACCAAATATATGACGATAGACCATGCACAACTGTGTGCCAGTAATGTTGCGTGGTCTGCCTTTAACGTCAACGTTGGTCGTCGTCCCACTGAAGCGCCACCCACCGGTATGTACCATGTGACCAAGAACAATTAGCATTCCCACTCACTGTCGTTTGTAGGTGGTCCCCAACCTGTCACATATGGATGCGAAATTGTACTATCGGACACGCATTCTGGCATCTCTACATCACCTCTCGTGATACGTAAAGTTGACAAAGGGAGAGTCTCTGCAGACGACGGTGGTCCTGTTAGCCAAATGCAAAAGATTGCTCTGCAACGCGTCAATCCTGATGGTTCGCGACATTACCTGTCGGCTGCGGGCCCGATACCTGGCACTTCTGGTGTTGTTGCACCACCGGCTCCGGGTATGTCCTCACAAGCTGGGATACATCCTTTACTCTTTCAATCACCCCGCGTGCGGGACGAATTGAAAGACGGCTTGCGTGTTATCTCGGACGAAATTGACGATCATCTATGCTGGACGATCGTCGGTATATGTAGGTCTACTCACATTTAATGCATATTTGATGCGAACTAATGGTTGTATGGAATTGATTAGCCAAATTTCAGTACACTTTCTTCGATGCATTTGGTCAGAATAATAACATTCCCGAGATGCCTATCACGCCCTTCCCAACACTCTTTACAGCACCAGTATACCGCCCCGCCAATAACACCGTCGAACTGACGGTGTCGAACTTCTTTTACGAGGACCCAAAAAATGGAACGCAGACTCCCCTTGATGTTTACCTTGGTAATCTGGGTCCACTTCGACATCGAGTCTACCAAGCTACTCCCCCCGGTCCCTTGACCAATATCTCTCCGTTTGTCCAGTCCCTGACTGGACCGCAGCCTATAGAAGGGGGCCCTTCGGAATCTATGACAGGGTCACCAGGTTCCCCTGTAGCTGGACCGCGGTACATGCCAACCGGACCCTTGCACACCATCGTAATCGTCGAAATGCCCCCTCTGGCAGATGTCATCAAAGCGCTCGAGGAGGATGCTTTACCACCGAATAACGACGCTTCTGGAAGTAGTCACCACTCGCCTGGACCAAGCGATGGTTCACATCCCCATGATGCCAGGAATGGCACTGGTGTTCCGCCACCCTCTATTGCTGGACGCAGCCTTCCCCTGTTGTTCATCCGAGCCACGGATGGTGTTGGTTACCATTCAGGTCGCACAATTGCTTGCGAGAATGTGTTCCAGAGCATGGATCTTGGAAGTATGGCGAGTAATCCTTCAAATCCAGCTGGAGGAAGCATCGATACGGGTTGGCTTGCTGCTGCTCAAGCTGCGGCAGCAGCCGATGGTGGGTTGCATGGTTGGACCTTAAGGGTGATGTAGGAAATGTCTTCACTTTATATGGCTGTCTGGTATGTATGTATTGACTGTCGTCGATTTGCTGTGAAATGGTATTATTGCTGATGTTGGGATTCGGACTTGTTTCTTCTATTATCTCCGTCACTCCCGGCACAGCCCACATGTGACTGTATAGCTACAATATTATAAAGTGTACGGTATGACCGTTTAAAGTTCAAAGAACAATGCTGTTCTCAGCGCCCAGCGCTCCCTGGTTCACCGATACACCTACGTATAACACTCAGCCTGCATATTAGCATTGCAAATCTTTGTTTGCTTGGATTTGGTCCGACCAAACATTGACATTTTGTCACAACCTCATTGCCATTGGATCATGATATACCTCGAACTAGCTCATTATGTAACAGCCTCTCTCGAAACACTTGTGCGTGATGACAAGCTAATGGAATGTTCGTGTGTTGAGTATGGCTCACGCTCACCCTGCGGGAATTCTAATTTCTAGAATATAAATGATTTTTTAATGTCATTTTATATGTATTTTATTTTATTTAATATAAAAAAATTAG
>Ga0210383_10005548_pt1 | contig 11065 bp, 7 predicted proteins | sample IncBWC14OmetaG_FD_160072 | JGI IMG/M metagenome (GOLD analysis project Ga0210383, IMG submission 160072) | Forest soil microbial communities from Barre Woods Harvard Forest LTER site, Petersham, Massachusetts, United States - Inc-BW-C-14-O ...
TGATGGCCTCTTCCACCGTGCTGCCGAGGTCACGGCCGCGGACACTGTATTTGATGGCGACGTAACGGCGATTGCCCTCGCGGTAAACTTCCGAGGCTTCATCCGTAAGCTTGATTTTGCAGAGTTGCGCCAGCGATACGCGTTCGCCCGAGGGTGAGAGAAGGCGAATGTTCTCGATGGCTTCTTTCGTATCCCGATATTGAGGTAGATAGCGCAGCGTGAGATCGTAACGCTCCTCGCCTTTCAGAACCTGAGTGAGCGCGTTTCCGCCCACCGCAGTCTGCACTGCGTCTTGCACGTCGGCAACGTTGATCTGATAACGGGCAGCGGCGTCGCGGTCCACCGTGACGTTCAGATTGGGCTGGCCCAAGACACGAAAAACGCCAAGATCTTCAATGCCGTTGATTTTGCTCATGATGCTGACGACCTCGTCGCTCTTGGCTTCGAGGACTCTCAAATCATCGCCGTAGATTTTGGTGGCCAGCGCGCCTTTCACGCCGCTGACGGCCTCTTCCATGTTGTCTTCGATGGGCTGAGAGAATCCCCAGACAACGCCGGGAATTTTGTCGAGTTCGCGCTGCATGGCGGCGATTAATTCGTCTTTGTTTTCGTGAAACACCGGCCGCCATTCTTCTTTCGGCTTGAGGTCGACGAAGAATTCGGTGTTAAAAAAGCCAGTGGTGTCGGTGCCGTCATCGGGACGCCCCACCTGGCTGGTACATTTCGGGACTTCGGGAAAAGAGCAAAGCATGATACGGGCCTGGTTCGCGACCCGGATGCCTTCGTCGGGCCCGGTGCTGGGGGCGAGGGTGCCGCGTACCCAGAGCGCGCCTTCATCCAGGTGCGGCAGAAATTCAGAACCGATGGCGCCACTGAAGGCGAGGTAACCTCCGACAGAAGCCAGAACCAGGCACACACCCACGGTGACCGCACGATGGCGAATGGCCCATCGCACCGCGACGCGATAGCGCTCGATGAGGAACTGCATGACCGGGTTATGCCATTCTTTTGCTCCCTTGGCGAACGCGAAGCTTGCCAGCACGGGCGCGATCAAGATCGAGAACAGCAATGCCCCGAGCAAGGCGAATGCAACGGTCCAGGCCATGGGATGAAAAAGACGTCCCTCGACGCGCTGCAGAGTAAAAATAGGCAGGTAGGCAGTGATGATGATGGCGATCGCGTAGAACACCGGCCGCTGGACTTCGTGCGAGGCCTCGCTGATTTTTTCGCTGGGAGTCTTGGAATCGCCGTTGTGGTAGCCCAGGTGGCGAATAATGTTTTCGATCATGACCACCGCGCCGTCGACCACCATGCCAAAATCCAGCGCGCCCAGGGACAACAGGTTGGCGGGAATGTGCCGCAAATCCAGGCAGATGGATGCAAACAGAAGCGAAAACGGAATGGTCGCCGCAACGATGAGCGCACCCCGCACATTGCCGAGGAATAGAAGCAGGATGAGCGAAACCAGGATCATTCCTTCGGTCAGGTTGTGGAGCACGGTGTGACTGGTGAAATGAACCAGGTCACTGCGATCGATGAAATCAACGATCTTTACGCCGGGAGGCAATATATGGTCGTTCAGTTCCTTCACTTTCTCGTGAATGCCTTGCAGCGCTGTATCTGCCGCAGCGCCCTTCCTCAGCAGCACGATGCCAGAGACGACATCGTCGTTGTCGACGATCTTCCCATCTTCTCGGTGAACGGCTTTGGCAAACTGGCCGAGGCGAATTTTTGGGCCCTGTGAAACCACAGCAATGTCTTTCACGCGGAGCGGCGTTCCATTCTTGGTCACGATGACCGTGCGTTCGATGTCCTGGGCACGGTCGACCAATCCCACAGAGCGCACGTTGATCTGCTGCAGACCTTCCTGGATGAAACTTCCGCCGGCGTTGACGTTGTTGTTGGTGAGTTGTTGCTCGACTTGCGCCAGACTTAGGCCATAAGCGACCAGTTTGTTCGGGTCTACACGAACCTGATATTCGCGGGTGGGGCCGCCGAAGCTGGAAACGTCGACAATGTCAGGCACGGCTTTGAAATTTTTTTCGACGACCCAGTCTTCGATGGACTTCAGTTCCATCGCGTCATACTTCGGGTTCGTGCTGTGCAGGGTGAAGAAATAAATTTGGCCGACGGGGCTCCAGTCGGTGCCCATTTGTGGGCTGACTCCCGGCGGCAGCGTGACTTGACTCAGGCGCTCCAGAACGCGTTCGCGGTTCCAGTCGTTGTCGGACTCGTCGTCGAAAATCAGCTTCAGATCGGAGAGTCCGAAGAGCGAGAACGAACGCAAGTGCACGACATGCGGGATGCCGTTCATGACGACTTCGAGCGGAATCGTGACCTGCTGTTCGATTTGCTCTGCCGAAATTCCCGGCCACTGCGTGATCACTTCCACGTAGTTGTCGGCTACGTCGGGATAAGCTTCGATGGGAAGCCGCTCGAAGGAAACGATTCCACCGGCAAAAAGGATCAGGGCCAGACCCAGGACGAGGAGCCGGTTGCCAAGCGCGAAATCGACGATGCGGCGAATCATTTTTTTATTCGCTTGCTGCTCACAGCTATGGTTGCGATTACTTGAAAATCCTAAATTGCTTCTCCGTCACCGTCTTTATTGCTATTGCTCCACCGTATTCTGCAGGGGCAAAGCGTTGGAAACCACGCGATCGCCGGGTTTGAGGCCGGAAACGACCTCCTGCAGGTTTCCCGGAAGCATGCTCCCCGTGGTCACTTCCAGGCGCTTGAAGTGGCCCGGAGTCAAAGGCGCATAAACCCAGTCGCGATCGTGCAGGTGCAGAATTGCGGTTGCGGGAACCGCGGCCCGGGTTTCCGCCTGCTTGCCATAGAACGTGGCGGTCACGAACATTCCCACGCGCATCATTCCAGGATTCGCAACCTCGAGGCGAACCTTAGCAGTGCGGATATTGGGATCGAGAACCGGGAGAATGTTGTCGATGCGGCCCTTGAAGGTCTGGTTGGGATAGGCGTTCAAATGAATGTCCGCGTATTGTCCGACACGCACGGCATCGAGATCATTTTCGTAAACGTCGCAGATGATCCACACATAAGAGAGATCAGAGACGGTGAAGGGATTGGGTGAACCCAAGCCGGGTATGCCCGACGCGGTGGTCACTTGCTGGTCGGTGATCACCCCAGAGATGGGCGCGACGATGTCGACGATTCCAGACGGGTGGTCTTTGTCGATGCCGAGAAGTTTCAGTTGTTCGGCGGCAGCGTTCAGGTCGGCTTTGGCATCACCTTCGGTGTCGTCGGCTTGTTCGAGAGCGCTCTTGGCGATAGCTCCCTTGTCGAAGAGAATCTGGGCGCGCTCAAGTTGCAGGCGAGCCAGTCGCTCGTCGTTTGCGGCCTTGAGATAAGTCTGATAGGCGCCTGCCACGTCGGCGCTCTGCACGCGCAGCAATAATTGCCCTTTCTTCACGGTGTCGCCGAGCCTGGCCTTGAGTTCCACGACACGGCCTGCAGCGATCGAAATCACTGGCACTGCCCGCGCAATATCGGGCTGCACCACGCCGGTTACGTTCAGGGCGGGCGCTGCCTTGTGCTCGACTGCGGTCGCCAGAGGGAACTGGTCAGGATGGTCGACTTTGAAATTGTTGGCGTCCATGTCCGGCTCAACGGACGCTGGTGGAGGCGCCTCGGACTTGGGGTCCGCTTTGCCTTGATTGCAGGCAACGAGCAGAGAAGCTCCCGAGAACGAAACCGCCAGCAACACCAAGCGCAGGAATGATTGGTCTTTCACTGGATTACCTCCCGCCCCACGGCCAGGTTTAATTGCGCGGCCGCCGCTAAATACGATCCGATAAGATTTGCGTAGTTCAGTTGCACGCTGCGGTAATCGCTCTCCGCGTTCAAGAAATCCAGCAGAGACGCTCCGCCGTGCTGGTAGGCAAAGAACACCGTTTCGCGCACCCGCACCGCCTGTTCGAGATATTTCTCTTTGTAGGGACGCAGAAGAATCAGGGTGCTGTTGAGCGTGGCGTAAGCCGAATCCACGTCGTTGAAGACCTGGGCTTCGGCGGCCGCGCGCAATTTTTCATTTCGCGTAATGTCGATTTGAGTCCGCAGCTTCTCGCCTTGATTGCGGTCGAAGATGCGCAGCGGAATGTTGACGCCCACTCCGAAGTAGGCGTCAATGGGAGGGTTCCGACCCACATCGAAGCTGAGGGTGGGATCCGTGGAGCCGTTGGCAACGGCGAGCTTGTGGTCGGTCTCGGCTTTGTCGACAGATTGGATTGCTGCGCGGAGATCAGGACGTGTGTCGAGCGCGACGCGGCGGTAATCCTCCTGAGTTTGAATCTGATCGGAGAAATCGAAGACTCCGACCGCGTCCATCTTCTCGACCGGCGTGCGGTCGTTGAGGAGCATGAGGAGCTGGATTTTCGCGGTGCGCAGATTTACTTCGGCGGTCTGCAAGTCTGATTCGTATTGCACGCGTTGCAGCTCCAGACGGTCGAGGTCGATGTGGGCGATGTCTCCTGCCTCGAAACGGTCGCGGCTGATTTGCAGGACGTGGTCGTAGTAGTCGAGATTGTCTATGGCCACCTGGCGCACGGCTTTGGCTTGCAGGATTTGCACGAAGGCGCTGCGCAAGGTGAAGAGCAAGTTCCGCTCCAGGTCGGACTGCTGCGAGACGCCGATTGCGGTGCCTTTTTTCGCGCTCTCGGTGCGCAACTCGCGCTTGTGCGCTCGCTCGTGCAGATAGCTGAACGTCCCGGTGGTCAGCAGATAAGCGAAGGGGCCGTGGGATGGTCCGCTGTTGAACGGATCAATCTGGTCGGCATTGAGTTGCAGATTGGGGTTGGGGCGAAGATTCGCGGTGATTTCTTCCGCTTTCAGTTCATCAATATTGAGCTTGCCCGCGAGCAGCGTGGGGTTATCCACCTCAAAACGGTCTTTCACCTGGTCCCAAGTCCAGCTTTGGACGGGTCGAGGCGCCGGTGGCGGAGTCGGCTGTTGCGCGAACGAGGCTGCGGCAACTCCCAGCGCTAGAAGCGGGAGAAGCCAAACACCTCGATTGGTTTTGCTGCGCATTGCTCTGATTCTATTGACTCTCTTAGTCCTAAACTGCGTTAACCCTAAGTCCCAAACTGCGTTGACCCCAGTTTCGTCAGCCCTGAACTTTCCTTGCCTGAATTTCCTTAATCCTGAACTCCACTAACTTGCCCAAATGCCGGGAGATGCCTCGATCTTTTTCGCCGGCTTGATTGAGATGTGGCCTGTAAGCCCCTGATTCTTTTAGTTCTTCCTTAGGAGCGGCCCGTCCTTTGCCGATCGGACTTCCACGAATATGTGGGACCGCTATAAGAATCCCGTAAGAATGGGGGAAGTCGCCGTCGATCTTTGCATGCGACGGATCGGCGATCCAGCGAAACACATTTAGCAAACTATGCGAGGCGGGAGCGGGGGGGAGCACGGCTGGCGCGGAGAACGACAGGAGCGGCAGGGGCCGATCGAGGCACGGAAAAAGATTCGTGCCGGCCCTCGGCGAGCAGTGCAAACGACGCCGGAGCGTCGACCACCGCGGGCAGAGTCTGCCACCGGCTGTGCCAAACGGAAGTCTTTTCACCTGCCGCCAGGCGAGCACTGCGCTTGCCGGGTGAGGATTCTTCCATCTCGGTGCCCATCACGTGCAGATCGTCGGTTGCTGAGACTACGGGAAAAAGCAGAACCAGCAAACACCCCAGGGCGAGCAAGCACTGCAGAGAACCGAGTTTGCCCAGGGCTCGCGTATGGAAGCTCCGCCGCCACAGCCAGTAGGCCGGCAGCGCGAGCAACAGCCACGTAAGGTTCAGCAGCAGTTCCATCCACAATAAGTCTTGCAGAAACTTGGAGGGGAAGTCAACGTGACTGGCGTACCCGAGGGTCGGGCTAGGGTCCAACCGTGACTCGAAGGCGGTGCGCCGTCTGCAAGGGCTGGCGGTAGATGCGGTTTTTCGAGGCTACCTCGCCCACCACGTCCACATGAACGATGTAAGCGCCGAAGGGTAAGGACTCGCCGAAGGGAAGCTCCATGCCGACGGTGGCGTGAGGCAGGGGGAGGTGCTGATAGCCGATGGCGGTGGCGCGGCCGTTCTCGGCGATCGCGTACACGACGAAAGTTAAATCGACATCGTCGACAGTAGTATTCGAGACTTCGACGCTGCCTTCGATGCGATTTCCATTTACGTGAGCGGGCGCTTTCCAGATGAGCGTGAGTGCCTCGATCACGCGCAGCACAAATTCTTTTTGGACAGCTCGCTGCCGGCCGTTGTCGGTTACGGAAATCGCAAAACGGTACTCGCCGGCGCGAGTGGGCTCACCGTGAAGCACTCCGTTATCCTCGAGTTTTAGTCCGGGGGGTAAAATGCCTCTCGCCAGACGCCAATGCAGAACGGACCCTCCGCCCTGCGTGATGAACGGGAGGGAATATCGCGAGTGAGGGTAGGTATCGGGCAGCGCTGAATCGTTCTTGATGACCAGACTGTTATCGTTTAGCGCCTCCGCCCCTGCCGAAGCCGTGCTTGCCTGTTGCCCTGCTGGATTCGCGGGATTCGCCTGACAAACGAGCGTTCCGCTCACTGCGGCAAACGAGCACAGCAGAGAGAACAAGTATGCCGGGCGCAACAATTTTGCCGGAAATCTCGACACTTTCTAAGCCTACTCCTTTCCACTTACGAACCGGTCGACCACGCGGAGAAACATGCCCGTGTCGTCCACAAATGTCATGTGTCCCGCTTTGGGCAGAATCACCAGCTTCGATCCGGCAATCTTGGCGTGCATGGCCTCGGAGAGCGGCGGAGGGCACTCGTCGTGGTCTCCAACCAGGATCAGCGTCGGCACTTGGATGCTCGCCAAGCGGTTTGTGTACTCAACAGACTTTAAATTTCCGTCCACGACATATTCCCCGTGCGAGCCCCACATTTCGCGATACAGATCCCAACTGATATTTCCGCCAGCGATGGGATCGTAGTTAGGGTCGGGGCGATTCTGATAGAGGTAGGGGAAGTATCCTTCGCCCCAGGCCGCGATCAGATAATCGTTGGTATAGCGATTCTTTTCATAGTCATGGCCGTGGCCGAACAAGCCGTCCGCCTCCATCTTGTTGATGCGGTCGCGCAGTTCGGCAGGCATTTTTTCCTTGATCTGGACAAAGACTCGGTTCAACTCTTTGGTGCTCGACCAGGTGCTGGCCAGGATCAGGTGCGACAGGTGGCTCTGATATTTCAGGGCATAGGCCTGGGCCAGCGCTCCACCGTAAGAATGCCCGAGAAGGGAAATCTTGCCGAGATTCAGGCCGCGGCGAACGGCTTCGACATCTTCCACCATGTTTTCGATGGTGTATTTCGAGGCGTCTTCGAGTTTTTGCGAACGGCCGGAGCCGCGCTCATCAATAAACACCAACTGGTTGTGGCGGGCCAGCGGCAACAGATAAGGCAGGAAATAGTCGTGAGACTCGCCGGGGCCGCCGTGGACGATGAGCAAGGGCTTGCCGCGACCCAGCGTGTAGTAATAGATCATGACGCCGTTAGCGTCGACGAACCCCTCGTGCGCGGGATAGACGGCGGCTACGGGCTCGGCAGCTGCCTTAGCAGCGGGGTGGACCGTCTTGGCAGCCTGCGGGAAGCTTGGGGAGCCGGAAAGAAGCACGGCCAGCAGGGCGAGAATGTAAAGAAATGTAGAGCAGGGCGAAGGTTGGTGAAGTGAAGAGTGGCTTGGCGAAAACTCACTGGTTTTCATGTGCGACATGCTAACCCCTGGAGTGGCAAGGGGACAACGGTCAGGAAGTCCGGTTTTCTGGAGCAACGCGACGGGAGTTGGGGAGAATCAAACCGCTGCTTCGATTTTTGTTTCATGAGAGCGCTACTTATTCTTAAGGTTCGGGTTTACGGCATAGGAATTCACCTGTGCTAGCCTGTGTGCAAGTGTCTCCAAATTTTCCGCGCTGGAATCTCCTGGGGGGTAGATATGTCATTACGAAATCGGTTCGTCCTAATGTCTGTTCTGGCCGCGCTGGCGGTGTTGGCGGGCTGCAGCAGTACGAATAAAGCGACGCCTCCTCCGAGCGGGGCCTTCAGCGATAGCAATCTTAAGGGCACTTACGTTTTCTCTTTCTCAGGGACCGACGTTACCGTAACGCCCACAACCTTTTTCACCGTGGTCGGCTCCTTCGCCGCCGATGGAAACGGTAACATTACGGCTGGCACGGTTGACATTGTCGACCCGGCCTATGGTGTGCTCCAAGGCGAGTCCATCGCTACAGGCAGCCGCTACACTGTCGGGAAGGACGGTCGCGGCAGCGGCGTTCTTAACACTGCTGCTGCCTCCACCGCGTTCTCAAGCATCGGAATTGATTTTGTCCTAGCCTCGAGCTCGCATGGCCTCATCACGCTTTTCGACGGTAACGGAACCGGCAGCGGCACGATCGATCTGGAGGATGGCACGGTCACCCAAAGCAGCCTAGGGTCCTATGTATTTGGGCTTACTGGTGTGGATAGCGTCGGCGACCCTTTTGCCACGGCGGGTGCGCTGGGCCTCAATGGTACGACCACCATTCAAGCTGGCGGACTCCAGGACATCAACGACAACGGAAATCCGTCCACGGCGCTGACTCTCACCGGAAGCGTGACAATCGGGGCGTCAGGCGCTCCGGGAACAGCGCAGCTCACTACAAACAGCGCCTACAATACACTCCAATTTGACGTGTGGACAATCGACGCCACCCACCTGAAGCTGATCGAAACCGATGGCTTCGCGCTGCTGTCGGGAGACGCATTGTCGCAGCAAACCTCTATCGCCGCGGGTCAGTTGGTTTACACCATGGCGGGCTTCGACGCATCATCCAGCTCCGTTTTGGCAGTCGGGGGCTTCTTGGCCTACAACGGCACAAGCGCGATCAACGGAGGAGGCGCAAGCTATGAGGACATCAACGATGGCGGCGGTCTCGGAAATTCAATCACGGTCGCGGGTGCTCTGCAGTCCACCGGCGGTGGGCGCTACCAACTCACGCTCTCGAACTTCTTCAATAACAGCGTCGGCGCCGGTACATATCTCTTTGCGGCCTATCCTTCGACCACAGGTATCCTGCTGATGGAGATCGACAACGGCGGCGTTACCGCTGGCACCGCATTCCCGCAAACGGCGACAACCTTTGCCTCGACCCAAGGCTACGGTCTGAACCTGACCGGCCAGAATGGTGGCAACGGTAGTGGCGCAGTCGAGGTTGACGACATCGCAGAGTTCATCGCCAATTCGGGCGGCACCCTCAGCAACGGCTTCATCGACGAGAACGATGGCGGAAGCTTGGGAGGATTCCAGTCCGGCCTGAACCTGGGATCGGGTGGCACTTATACTTTCGATGCGAGTGGCAGCGGCCGTGGCGAGCTCGATTACCCGGTTACGGGAACCCTGATTGGAACGCTCAACCTAGATTTCTACGTCGCCAACAACGGGACCGTGCTTTTCATCGACGCAGACTCAGGCCTCCAGACTGGAGTCGGATCATTCCAGCTTCAGAATTCTGCTGACCCTGCGATCGCGGTAGCGCATACGGCGAACCACTTCTCGATGCTGCGGGCGGTGGCTGCGAGGAGGGCGCAGCGAAAGAAATAGGCGAGCAGGGAATTTCAAACCCATTAGGGCGCGGCTCCAAAAGGCCGCGCCTTTCTTGCTGAGGTCTCTCCTGGCGGGGCTCTCTCGCCGTTACTTCCTTTAACTCTGCGACACTTCGATCTTCGTTGCGGCGACTCCGGCTCCAGCCTTGGTTCTCGACGCGATTGACGCGACTATCCGGTAGGTCAGCAGGACCAGCAGTACGAATGCGTAGCGCAGCGGCGAGCGCAGGTCCGCCTTGACCAGCCAGATGTAGTGGACGACTCCGGCGGCGGCGCTGAGGTAGATGAGGCGGTGCAGAGCTTGCCAGCGCTTGCCGCCCAGGCGGCGGATCCAGCCTTTGGTGGAGGTCACGGCGAGGGGAATCATCAGCACGAAGCCGGCGAGGCCGGCGGTGATGAAGCGGCGCTTGGCGATGTCGGCGAGCATTTCGTGCACGTCGAAAAATTTGTCGAGCCAGACGTAGGTGGTGAGGTGCAGGCATCCGTAGAAAAAGGCGAACAGGCCAAACATGCGGCGCAGGTTAATCAGCCAATATTGCCGCGTGAGCTTGCGCAGAGGAGTGACGGAGAGCGTGATCAGCAGGAAAACGAGCGTACAGGTGCCCGTGGAGTGCGTGATGGCCTCGATGGGATTCGCTCCCAGTTCAGCGTGGAAGGCGCGCCAGGCAAGGCTCGCCAAGGGCGCCAGGCAGGCCAGGAAGATCACGGGTTTGAAGTAGCGAAGCATAAGAACAGTGACCAGGGGGCAGGGCCAGTGAATTTGGGCGGGGTGGCGACTACTCGTTACCAAACCCTGATCCCTAGCCCCTGACCCCTGCCTCAAAAATTCTTCTTCAGGTCCATGCCGCTGTACAAGCTTGCTACCTGATCGGCGTAGCCGTTGAACATCAGAGTGGGGCGCTTGAAGAATTCTCCCAGGCGGCGTTCTTTGGCCTGGCTCCAGCGGGGGTGGTCCACGGTTGGATTCACATTGGAATAAAAGCCGTATTCGCTGGGCGCGGAGACGTTCCAGGTATTCAGCGGCTGCCGGTCGGTGAAGCGGATGCGGACGATGGCCTTGGCGCTCTTGAAGCCGTATTTCCAGGGCAGGACGATGCGCAGCGGCGCGCCGTCCTGGTTGGGAAGGTCCTGGCCGTACATACCGAAGCACAGAAGGGCGAGCGGGTGCATGGCTTCATCCATGCGCAGGCCTTCGACGTAAGGCCAGTCGAGCACGGCGCGGCGCTGTCCCGGCATCTGGTTGGGATCGAGCAGAGTGGTGAACTCCACAAACTTTGCTTTGCTCTGCGGGTTGACGCGCTTGATGAGTTCGCTCAGAGAAAAACCCACCCAGGGTACGACAATGGACCAGCCTTCCACGCAACGGTGCCGGTAAATGCGTTCTTCGGGCGGGGCCATTTTGATGATGGTGTCCACATCGAGTTCTTGTTTTTTGTCGACCAGCCCGTCGATCTTTACTT
>Ga0210383_10005549_pt1 | contig 11065 bp, 8 predicted proteins | sample IncBWC14OmetaG_FD_160072 | JGI IMG/M metagenome (GOLD analysis project Ga0210383, IMG submission 160072) | Forest soil microbial communities from Barre Woods Harvard Forest LTER site, Petersham, Massachusetts, United States - Inc-BW-C-14-O ...
CGAGGCGGTCGTCGGTCTCGACCCCGATGCGGAGATGCTGGCCCGTGCGTTCCGGGCGGCGGCCGGGCGGGGCGTCGGCAACGCCACCTGGGTGCGCCAGCGGGCTGAGGCCCTGCCGGCCGGCCTGGGCAGCTTCCGGGTCGTGACCTTCGCCGCGTCGTTTCACTGGATGGACCGGCTCCGGGTGGCCTCGGCCGTCGCGACGATGCTCGATCCGGGCGGGGCGGTGGTGCAGGTAGACGCGCCTGGTTACCGGATCGGCGAGCTGTCAGCGGAGGCCCGGCGGGGTTCACTTCCGTTTCCGCCGCCGCCCGACGACGCCCTCGATCAGCTACGGCGTCAGTACCTGGGCAGCGACCGGCGGGCCGGGCGCGGCATCCGGAACACGTCGCCCGGCGGTGAGGACACGGTGTTCCGGGAGGCTGGCTTCCTGCCCGCTGAGACGGTGACCGTGCCCGATCAGCGACCCGTCGAGCGAACCATTGATGACGTCGTGGCCAGGGTATTCTCGTCCTCCTCGACCGCGCCGCACCTGTTCGGCGACCGCCAGCAGGACTATGAAACAGACATGCGGGAGATCCTGACGCAAGCCTCTCCCTCGGGGCGGTTCTCTCTTCGCCTCCCCGACAACATCCTGCGTATCTGGCGGCTGCCGGCCTGATCCGACGGCTCGGCCCCTGGTGACCGAGATCTTCACCCTTACGGCGGTGGGGTTGCCGGACGGTGCTGAGCTGAAAGGCGTCGGCTCCTGGCGCGTCGTCGAAGCCGATGACCGAGAGGTCGGCGGGAACGCGCAGACCGAGCCGGGCCGGGGCCGGTCAGAAAGTCGCGGGTCGGCACCTTCTCGGCTGACGGGGAATCTGTGGACGCTGGTGCAGCGCAATCCCGTTCTGTGCATCGTGATACCGCGGACCGGCGGCTCGTGGTGTCGGGCGTATCGGCGCGCTGCAGTTAGTTGGGCGCGTACTGAGCAGAAGGACACTAATACGCGTAGAGCTGATCCAGGCCGACAAGACCGATGTCGGGGCGTTGGGCGGCTTGCAGTTCGCGGTCGAAGCCTGCGCCGGAGTAGCAGGCCAGTACCGCGTGCTGAGTGTCGAATCCCTTGACCGCGAGCAGGTCGCGCGCGCGGCGCAAGCGCTCGACGTGGCGCAGGTCCATAACCCGGTCCCACTTCACCTCGCCGAGGGAAAGAACCTTGCGCGGCCGGCCGTGCTCGGCGGGCGCGAGCACCGCGACGTCGATCTGGATCTGGGTCCGGTTGGCTGGGTCCGCGACTATCCCGGACCCTACCTCCCCGGCCGGCCCGCCGAAGACCGCGGGATCGGCCGCGATCGCGTAGTCGCGGCAGATCGCTTCGAAATGCGGTCCCGTTACCTGGGACAGGAAACGTGCGCGGGCTCCGGACCAGACGGCTGATCCGCCGCCGAGTTCGAGACGTGCCCATTCCCGGCTCATGATGGCCTGGTAGAAGGTGATGAGCGGCTCGGCGATGCGGTACTTCGCCCGTCCCGATCTGAACAGGTCGGGTTCCTTGATCAGCAGCCGGGAATCCTCCAGGACACGGAGGGGATGCGCGACCTCGTTGGATTTCCGGCCGATATAGCTGGCGATTCCGCCGGTGGTGTTATTTCCCTCGGCGACGGCCGCGAGCACAGAATGATATAGCGACGGGTCGCGGATCTCGGTCTCCTCGGCGAGGAGGTAGCGGGCTTCCCGGAAGAGCGGGGTCTGCGGATTCAGCACGGTCCGGATTACCCAGGGGTCAAAGTCGGCGAGGTCGGCGGGGGTGTCTTCGCGCAGGAGCTCCCGCCGGTAAGCGGGAGTTCCGCCGACCACTGAGTGCACGAGCACGGCCAGCTTGGGGTCGGTAATGTCCCAGAACCGTGCGGCGTCTCGGTAGCCAAAGGGGTGGACGACCAGCTCGAAACCCGCACGCCCTCGCAGCGGCGCCGACCCGGAAAGCAGCCCGCCCATCACCGACATGGCTGAGCCGCACAGGAGGAGCCGCGTGCGGCTCGTTGATCCGCTTCCCCCCGGGCCAAGCTCCCGCTGGATGATGGACGGCAGGCCGGGTGACGCCTTGACGAGGAAGGGGAACTCATCAATGACTACCGGAACGACACGATCCCCGGCCAGCCGGAACAGGTACGGGATGGCGTCAAGCCAATCCCGGAACGGCGGGACCGGCGACCCGCTGAAGCGGATCAGCTCGTCGGCGAACAACCGCAGTGAGACCGTCTCGGTCAGCTCCAGGGCCGGGAAGTAGATCCCGGCCAGGGCCGTCGCCAGCCCCTGGAGGAGATAGCTCTTGCCCTGCCGACGCCGCCCGCTCACCACACCCAGCGTGGCGCCAGGCCGGGCATCGGCGGCGAAGGAGACCAGCCCGGTCCACTCGGCGTCCCGGTCGAACAGGTGAGGGGGCTTAGTCGTCCCGACTGGTGAAGCATGCATAGTCGAAGTATACTTGACCGAAGAATACTTCACTATATCCTGAAGGGCGGTCACGCTGGTCGACGGCCTCAGCCGCCGCAGGCAATCAGCACGCTGCCGTCTTGCGAAGCGGCCAGGTCCCGGGTCGGCACGCAATCGGCCCGGTTTGACATCATGGTCAGCGAACATGACTAGGCCGGTTCAAGGCTGAGGAGACGGAGCCGTGACTCGAATACGGCCAGCCGCCTGGCTCATGGCCGCGGTCGTACTGTTCCTGCTGGCCGTGGCCGGTTATGCCCTGCTCGTCCACGCGTCCCCGCAGTACTACTGGACGCAGATCGACACGGCCGTCTACCGGGATGGCGGCATCGCTGTGCGGAACCAACCGGCGATGCTCTACACACTGAAGCTCGGGGTGGCGAAGCTGCCGTTCACCTACACGCCGTTCGCCGCACTCCTGTTCGCTGCGGGGAGCGGTGCGTCGTTCGCGACCTGGCAGGTCGGGCTGGCGATGCTCACGATCGGGCTCCTGCCGGTGGTGGCGTACCTTTCCCTGGGACTCGCCGGGAGGCCCGCCGGCGTGGCCAGGGCGGCGGCGGCGTTTGCGATCGCCGCGGTGGGCCTCTGGCTCGAACCGGTTGCGAGGACACTGTTCTTCGGGCAGATCAACCTCGTGCTGCTGGCCCTGGTGGTGGGCGATCTCGCGCTGCCGGACCGCATCAAAGGCAAGGGCATCGGAATCGGGCTGGCGGCGGGGATCAAGCTCACGCCGTTGATCTTCATTCCGTACCTGCTGTTCACCCGGCGAGTAAAGGCCGCAGCGGTCAGCGCGCTGACCTTCGCGGTCACGGTAGGACTTGGGTTCGTGCTGCTGCCGCACGCCTCCGCGGTCTACTGGGGCGGGAAGATCACCCGGCCGGGCAGCAAACCCTTCTACCTGGACAACCAGTCCCTTAACGGCGTCATACTGCGCCTTACCCACGCCGGGCCCGACGCGCACGCGTACTGGATGGTCGCGGCGGTCGTCGTCGGCATCGCCGGGCTCGCCACCTCGATACTGGCGAGCCGGCGTGGCCACGAGCTACTCGGCCTGGTTGCGTGCGCCGCGACCGGCCTGCTGGTGTCCCCGGTCACCTGGTCGCACCACTACGTTTACGTGGTACCGGCACTTGTCCTCGCCGCGTACGGGCCACGGCGCCTCGGCTACCGGATCCTCGGCGCCGCGCTGGTGGTGGGCTTGTTTGGCTGGTGGCCCGTGCCTATTGGCAACCAGGGCGGCTACGACCCTAAGGCCCAGCTGCTGCCGCGCGGGTTGCTGCTTCTCGCGCCGAACCGCGGTAACAACCGGGCGGCAGTCGAGTTCACCTGGCGTGGGCTGGAATTGATCGTCGGCAACTACTACGTGCTCACCCTGCTCGTGTTTATCGCGGCCACCGCATGCGCCCTGGTGCTTACCCGTCGCCTCAGGCCCGAGCGCGCAGTCGGCCCCCGAGCCCGATGCCGTGTGGGCGGCACGCCCGCCCGGCGTCGCCCGGTAGGGCGATCAGCTTCCTGAACGGAAGGCGCTGTGCACATCTGCGATGTAGGCCTGGCACTTGTCGTAGTCCGGGAGCAGCCCGGTCGCTTGTGCCAGCGCGTAGGCCGCATCAACGTCATCGACGTCGACTGACAGCACGGAGTCTTCGTGAGCCGTGGCGTCGCCGCTGACCAGGCTCACCTGGGCGGCCTGGTTGGCCGGTGACCGGAAGATCGCGATCCAGCCGAGGTCGAAGGCCTTTTCGAGGCCGAGGAATTCGGTATAGAACTCGTGGCCAGCGGCGGCGTCGGTGACGTTGGTACCAGCGGGCACCGGCGGGTCCAGGGCGAACTGGTCAAGCTCGGCCACTCGATCGCCGCCTCCACGGTCTGGCAGATCCTGCACTCCGCCGGAATCGGCACCGCGCCCCGCCGCCCCGGCCCGACGTGGAAACAGTTCCTTACCGCGCAGGCCCGCGGCATTCTTGCGGTCGATTTCGCTCACGTGGACACCGTGCTCCTGCAGCGCGTGTACGCGCTGATCCTCATCGAGCACGGCACCCGCCGCGTCCGCCTGGCCGGCATCACCGCGCACCCCGACGGCGCCTGGACGGCACAGGCAGCCCGCAACCTCCTGATGGACCTCGGAGAGCGCGTGACCACTGTCAAGTTCCTGATCAAGGACCGTGCGGGCCAGCTCACCCCGGCTCAAGCCGACACTCGGCCACCCGAACCGGTCAACCTCGCAGAGCACCGGAACCGCCGGAAGCAGGTCCTCGGCGGACTCACCCACGAGTACCACGTCGCCGCTTTACCGTCCCCACGCCGCTGCGGAAGCGCAGCTCACCATCCGAATCGCATTTCCGAGCCCCACAGGGTGCCTGGTCATCGTCTGTGCCGTAGAGATAGGTGCCGCGATTACTGCTGCGCGGCGACCGCGGACACGGCCTGTTTGATGAGGGTGGCCACGGCGGCCGGTTGCGATACGTAAACGGAGTGGCTGGCCGCCACCTCGACTACGGTCGCCCCAGTCCGCTGGGACATGGTGCGCTGGGCCGCCGGGGGGATCATCCGGTCCTCGGTCGTGATCATGTACCAGCTCGGCTTGGTCCGCCAGGCGGGGTCGGTGACCGGCCCGGCAGGGGCGTCCACGCCCCACGGGACCTGCGAGTCAGCCATAAACGCGGCCAGGTCGGCAGGCAGGTCAGCAGCGAATGATGCGTGGAATTTGGCCCGGTCCAGGAACAAGAACCCGTCCCTGGGTGGCAGGATCGGCGGCTGCGGCCCGTCGGCCGGGAATCCGCCGATGAGCGTGCTGACCGACTCATCCTTATCCGGCGCGAAGGCGCAGATGTAGACCAGGGCCGCCACGTTCGGGTCAGTTCCCGCTTCGCTGATGACCGCGCCGCCGTAGGAGTGGCCGACGAGCACGACCGGGCCGTCTTGCGCGTCGATGATCATCCGCGTCGCAGCGGCGTCGCCCTGCAGCGACAGGGTGGGGTTCTGCACTACGGCGACGTGGTGGCCGTCCTGGGTGAGCAGATCGTAGAGGGGCCGCCAGCCGGACCCGTCCACGAAGCCGCCGTGCACGAGCACGATGTTCGCCGCTGGGTTTGCGTTCACGATGATCTCTTCTTTCTCCCTAGCGGACGTCAGGGGCATGCTGACGTCTCCTGCCTAATCTCCGCACAGCGTCTCGTGCAGGCAATGGAGGCGGTATGCAGATCCGATGGAGCCGGGCTAGAGCGCCGCACCAAGTTCCGACGCTAACGGTGAACGAACGGGACACCCTGGCCGCTACCATCGCCGTCCGCCAAGCCACACCGACCTGCGACGGAACAGCTTGCCCCGCTATGCCGTCTGCGTGGCCGAAGAGTCGTTCGTAGTATTCGCGCCAGCGGTTGTTGACGAACCGCATTCGCTGGTCGCGTGTAACTGGCCTTTCGTTCCGGAACCTACTCTGAGCTGCGAGTTTGCCTCTCGAAAGTTCTCGCTTCACGTAGTGTCCGGTGTTCATGTGCCCTTGTTCCGCCCGGAAACACGATTGTGCCGATGACCTGCAGGTCTTCCGTGATCAGGCGGCGCGCGTTTATTCGTTGATTAGGCCGCCCAGGGCAGGTTTCCGGCGGATCTGTTGTGTGCCGACGTCGGTCACCGTGGCATGGGGACTGTCAGGTTCGCCATGTAACGGCGCAGCACTGCGTTCTCGTGCCGGAGCACCAGCAGTTCAGCAGCCTTCGCCTGGTCGCCGCGAAACACCAGGACAGCTACGCCGGGTACCCGGCCCGTCAGCAGATAAACGATCTTCAGCAGCACCCGGCCAGCCAACCATCACCGCGTCAAGCCTGCTGGCAATAGCGCAGGTCAGCCACTCAATCGAGCATTCGGGCGGCACACGGTGACCAGGATGCCGCGCAGATCGAATCCTCTTTGTTCCTGGCGTCAAGAGGTGCGGTTTCCCTTGTTCCCGGGTTGCCGCCCTGCTACCGGCCCGGTCCAACCCTGCTCTGCGCCGCTCCATAGCGGCCGGGGAAATATGATGGCAGCTGTTCCCAGGGAGGGGCGCGTGTCGGCTGTCACTAGCACACCAAGCGGTCCCGGCGCCCGGCAGCGAGGGCAGGCCGACCTAGGGCTGCAGCCTGGCTGGGGTGTCAGCCCCGAGCGCCAGCAGGCCATCGCTGAGGTGCTGGGCGGGCTAGTTCCGCCGGCCGGGCGCCTTGCGCCAGTTCAGCTGCGGGCGGTCACGTCCGGGCTGGCGGCACGCCGTGGCCTGTGGGCGGATCTGGTCGTCCGGGACCCCGATGTGCGCTGGTACCTGCCCCTGCACCGGTCCAACTCCTGCGATGTGTGGCTGCTGGCCTGGGAACGCGGCCAAGACACCGACTGGCATGACCACGGCGGGTCGTCGGGGTCGTTCGCCGTGGCCGAGGGCTGCCTGGTGGAGCAGTACCGGGCCCCGGGCGGCCGGCGGATCGCCCGCAGGCGTCTGCCCGCGTCCGAGGCGGTGGCATTCGGGCCCGCGCACGTCCACGACGTCGCGCATGGCGGTGGCGGGTCGGCGACGAGCATCCATGCGTACTCGCCGCCGCTGATGGCGATGACGTACTACAGCGCCACCGATTACGGCTTGATGGCCAGGGAGACTGTGGCGGTCGACGGCCCGGAGGGCGCGCGGGGCCGCGGCGGCGCCGGCACCGCGCTCGCCGCCGCCTCGGCGTCGGCCGCCGGGCTGACCTCCGACTCGCTGCCCGCTGACGCGCCCGGCATTGACGAGCTGCTGGCCGAGGCCCGCAGCGGCCTGGCCCGGCTTCGTCCGGAGGCGGCGTTCGCGGTCCTGACCGACGGCGCCGCGCTGGTCGATATCCGGCCCTTGGAGCAGCGGATCGCCGAGGGAGAGGTCCCGGGGGCGATCATCATCGGGCGCAACGTGCTGGAGTGGCGGCTGGACCCGCGCAGCGAGGCTCGCATTCCCGCGCTCGCCCGGGCCGATGCGCAGATCATCGTCATGTGCTCCGAGGGCTACGCCTCCACCCTCGCCGCCGCCACCTTGCGGCGCATTGGCCTGCGCGAGGCCACCGACCTCGACGGCGGCTTCCAGGCCTGGAAGGTAGCCGGCTTGCCAACGCGCCCGGCCCAGCCGCCCGGCTGATACCCGCCGCGAGTTTGCCGCGCTGCGCCTCGGCGGTGATGGCGTTGCGGGCGACCGAGGTGGCGAGGGCGCACTGAGGGCTGAGCGCGAGCCGTCCGACGTCGACTACGGAGCGTGCCTCGCCGAGCCGGGCCTTGATCTGGTCCAGCGGCTCGACCCGTGATGTCTTCGTGGTGACCAGGCCGACCACCACGACCTTGCCGTCGGGGTACAGCCGCAGCGCGTCAAAGGTGTCCGACCGCTCGTCGTCGTATTCCAGCAGCAGCCGGCTGGCGTGCACTTTGCCGAAAACCGGAGCGGCGGTCGCGTCGTACCCGCCGGACACCAGCCAGCGGCTGAGCTGATTGCCACGGCACAGATGGAAGCCGAACGTGGCCGGCCGCCCGGCGTCGATCACCGTGTTATCAAGTTCGATCTCGTACCCCAGCCAGCGCTGCGGCGGCCAGCCCCCGCTCCTCGTAGAACGCGCGCCAGCCCGGGTCGATCAGCAGCGGGTATTGCGGTGCATCCATCTGAATGTAGGTACAGCCCAACCCCAGCTCCCGGCCCTCCGCACACAGCACCTGCACGACGTCGGCCAGGAACCCATCCAGCGTCGGGTAGGCGGTGACGGAGGCGCTCCGGCGACCACAGATTGGCGAACAGCGACGGGCTCGGCAGCGTAACCTTCGCCTGCAAGCTGGTGCAGGTCCGCAGGAAGGTTGAACTCCTCGGCCGCCAGGTTGCAGGCGCTTGCGCAGCGGAGCGATGACCGCCAGGTCCGCTGGCCAGATCACCGTGCTCACGCTGATCGCCGCGGTCATCCTGGCGATCTGCGGCAGCTACGGGCAGCGGATCTTCGACCGGGTCCTGGGACTCAACCGCTGGTGCTACCGCGTCCTTGCCCACGTCGCGCTGATTAAGGGACAAATACCCGCCGTTTCGGCTCGACACCGGCGGCACCGCCCCCCCAGGCCACCTCTCCCCGCTCCCGGCCGGCACCGCCCCATACGGTAGCAGCGGGCGGGCTGGGAACATCGACGCAGGCCACGAAGGCGCCCGGCAGGATCAGTCGGGATGCACATGCATGGAAGACTGCCAGTTCAGTGCCCGCGGCGCCACGCAGGCGCAGCGAGCCGTGGAAACGAGCTATTCGTGCTGGAGGGCCTGGCCGGTCGTAGTTGCTCAACAGCAGATCCCAGAATGACCGTGGCGGCGGGCCTCGAACCACCCGCCGGTATTCCGCGGCCGACGCGGTCACCACCAGTTTGATGGCCTGCCGCATCCGCCGGGAAGCAAACCGGCAGTCCCGAGCACACCCGCCAGTTGGCCGGCGCGACAGATTAACTCATCTGAGCGCCACCGCTGGCGCAGCGTCGCGCAGTAGCTGGCGTACAGATCGGCGGCCCGGCTTGAGGTTGGCCAAGTCAGTGACGTTCCGGATCCAACGTGAGCTAGCTACACTCCGGCTATGAAAGCAGCGGTCTGCACGAGGTACGGGCCGCCTGAAGTAGTTGTGATCTCAGAAGTGAAGAAGCCGGCTACGGGGGACAACGGGCTGCTCGTCAAGGTCCACGCGACCACGGTGAACCGGACGGACTGCGCCTACCGGGCTGCCAGGCCCTTCTTCATGAGGTTCCTCACCGGGCTTATCAGGCCACGGTCGACGATCCTGGGCACTGAGTTTGCGGGCGTGGTCGAGGCGGTCGGCAGCGGCGTCACGTCTTTCGAGGTCGGCGACAAGGTGTTCGGATACAACGAGGGCCCGTTCGGCGCTCATGCCGAGTACATGTCGATTCCCGAGGACGGTTCGGTCGCGACCATGCCGGCCAACGTGACCTACCAGCAGGCCGCTCCTAGTACGGAGGGGGCGCATTATGCCCTCGCGCACATCAAGGCGGCGAAGATCCACAGCGGCGAGGACATCCTGGTCTACGGCGCGAGCGGCGCTATAGGCTCAGCGGCGGTCCAGCTGCTGAAGAGCCTGGGCGCCAGCGTGACCGCGGTATGCGGCACCGACCACGTAGAACTGGTCAAGGGCTTGGGCGCCGACAGGGTCATCGACTACACGGCTGAGGATTTCACCAAGGACAACCAGAGATACGACGTGGTCCTGGATTCGGTCGGCAAGAGCTCCTTCAGCCAGTGCAAACGGCTTCTGAAACCGGACGGAATCTACATCTCATCGGAGCTGGGCCCGCTGGCCCAGAATCCGTTCCGTGCGCTCGTTGCCCCGCTGCATGGCGGCAAGAAGGTCTTGTTCCCCATTCCGAAGCATGACCAGCTGATGGTGGAGCACTTCAGGAAGCTGATCGAGTCCGGAAAGTTCAGGCCGGTCATCGACAGAACGTATCCGCTGGACCAGATCGTCGAGGCTTACAGGTATGTCGAGGCCGGGCAGAAAACCGGCAATGTCGTCATCAGCCTCGAGGGGTCGCGCTAACGGCCCGTCGTTCGGCGACAGACTCCGCGCATCGATGCACCAACGGGCCAAGCGCCCGGCACGCAGAACAGCCAGATCTGCGCACCGCGATCAGCCGCCTCGACCGACAGTGAGTTGCGCCAGAATGGTTCTATGTGCGAGCCCTTACGAAGGGTAGCCACACTCCGTGACCACTGGCGCTCTCCTGCCCAGCTCATGCAAAGGCGTCCGGGGGCAATCGGCGCTGGTGACGGTACCTAATGCGGGCAGCCTGCGGAGGGCTATTGGGAAGGGACGCCGAGCGCTTCGGGATGGGCCCTGCGGTAGTGCTCGGTCAGGACCTCGCTGAGGCTGCCGGGCCGGTACGCCACGGTGCGGTGGCAGATCTGGCAACGGGTGACCGGCAGGTGGGTAACGGTCACAGGAAAGCGGCGCGAAAGTGACTTGCTCATTTGCTTCTACGATGCCAGCCCCGCCGGAGTGATCTAGCCCTGAACTTGTGCCGTACGCACTCCACGCGGCAATTGAGGGCGTCCCTCCCAAGCTCGGCAATAGAAATATTCGGCTTGACTGGCCGTCCGATTGAGACCTGACTTTTATCAAGTTAGTGCGCACCGCCTGGTCAAGGCCCAGGTCGACCCTGCCCGGCCGCCAGTCGCTGCCGCGCCGCGGCCCTGAGCGTCTCCAGGTCCCGTCATCACGCGCCGAGCCAAGGTGCTCGATGCTCCGCGAACCACGCCGGGAGGAGTACACGATTCTGCACCGGGACCGCTCCCTAGGCCGTCTTCACCGTCCCGATGTAAGCTACCCGACGAGACTACGAGCCCGGTTAATGCGCAAAATTCAACGGCCTCCGCCAGAGCGTTTTAGAGTGACATGGACCACTGGTGACCGCCCAGCAAGTTATGGACCCAGCGCATCGATCAGCCATTCTCAACTGTAGTGCGCTCATCAAGGTGTTTAATATCCCGCAATTTAATTCACGGGCGCACTATTCAACATTTTGCGGCTCGGCTGCGTATTCAACGTAAAGGGGTGTGGCTACTATTATCCTCGGCTCCTTGAGA
>Ga0210383_10005551_pt1 | contig 11059 bp, 9 predicted proteins | sample IncBWC14OmetaG_FD_160072 | JGI IMG/M metagenome (GOLD analysis project Ga0210383, IMG submission 160072) | Forest soil microbial communities from Barre Woods Harvard Forest LTER site, Petersham, Massachusetts, United States - Inc-BW-C-14-O ...
CACTCTCCTCTGCAACGGCGGAGCGGATGGCACGGATCTCGGTTTGTGCCGCATTCGCGCCATTGATACGGGCAAGGAACTGCTCCGCCTCAGCCTCGCGGCCATTTTGCACCAGCCAGCGCGGGCTTTCCGAAACAAGCAGCAGCGCCAGCAGAAAAAACATGGATGGTACTGCGGCGGAAGCGAACATCCAACGCCAGTTCGACGGGCCAGCTCCCGTGAGGCCGTAGTTCACGCTGTAAGACAACAGGATCCCGCTGACGATCGCCAACTGGTTCACGCTGACCAGCAACCCGCGTATTCGAGCGGGAGAAATCTCGGCAATGTAAAGCGGCGAAAGGGTGGAGGCCAGTCCGATGGCCAAGCCTCCGACCACGCGTGCAATTACGAACTCAGTGAGATTCCCGGCAAGCCCGGTGCCGATCGACGACAGCGTGAATAACGCCGCCGCCGCGAGCAACAACTTCTTCCTGCCGAAGCGATCGCTGGTAAAGGCTGCCAGAGCCGCTCCGAAGACGCAACCGAGAAGCAGGCTGCTTGCCCCAAACTCGGTTTGCGCATCAGTCAGCGCAAACTGGCGCTTCAGAAACACAATAGCGCCGTTGATGACCGCCGTATCAAAGCCAAATAGGAGCCCGCCGATCGCGGCCACTGCTGCAGGCAGATACAGGTGACGTTTCGCTCCACCTTGCGGGCGAATAGTTTCTTGCGAGTTGATCGGGTTCATCTCGGCTTTCGCATGTTCCTGGTGGAGAGATTTTTCAAATTGTCAGAAGTCGCTGTTGCAGAAAGATCAGGCCTGCTGCACCCGCAACCCCGCCGTACCCAACTGTCTTTTGAAAAACAATCGGGACTTTTCGACCCAGGAGAACATTCGTGCGGCGCTCGACCTCCTGGTGCAATGGAGCGAGCAGCTGCGGTCCGGCAGCGGCAATATTGCCCCCAAGAACCAGCAGTTCGGGATCGAACACGTGCAGAAAGCTGACCAAGGCAGCAGTCAGCGATTCAAATGCCAGATCAAGCACGCGACGGGCGCTGGGGTCTCCATCGGCCGCCGCTTGAAAGATTGCTTCGGTCGTGGGAACACGGCCTGAATCATCGACGGACAAAAGGGTTGGAGACGCCCGGTGGATATGGGTTGAGTAAGCGGATTCGATAGCGCGCGATGAAAAGCAGGTTTCCAGACATCCGTAGTTGCCGCAAATACAAAGCCCTCCGCGGATGTCTAGAGTGATGTGCCCGAAGTGGCAGGCTGCGCCCGATGCCCCGCGCACTATCACGCCATCGATGAGTGCCGCGCCTCCGACGCCGGTGCCAAGGGTTAGCAGAACCACATTGCGCCGCCCGCGTGCTGCTCCCCACAAAACCTCGGCGACCAGAGCCGTGCGTGCATCATTGTCGGCGCAGACCGGAAGGCCATCCACCGCAGCCAGCTCCCGCAGTATGGATCCCTCCAGAAAATTCAAGTCTCCGGGCAGGCGGTTTACCCGTGTCGTGGCTGCATCAATCACGCCTTTGCAACCAATCCCAATTCCCCGCACCGGACCTGTCGCGCGCTTGCGGACGGAGTGAATAAAATCACGAACGGATAAACTCGTGCGCGGCGAGTCCTCATGAAAGCTCGCGAGCAGTTCTCCGTTCAATCCGACCAGAGCAGCTTTGATCACGGTCGCGCCAATATCGACGCCGATTGCGACCGCATCCGCAGGGGTTGGCAGTTGAGTTTCACTCACAGTGATTCTGAATTATACTCACGTCGATCCTCCGCGAGGTCAAAGGAGCCAATCGAATCCGTGCCGACGAAGTCCTCGATCTACCCTGCTGCAGGTGAAAAGCAAGCCAGCTTGGCGTTCCTCGATCAGGCTCTCGCATTGCTGCAGGAGCTGCGCCGCACCCAAGCCGACGTCATTCAAAAAGCCGCTGAGCTATGCGCCGAACGAATCTCGCGAGGCGGCCTGATTTTTCTCTTCGGCAACGGCCACTCCCGCATGATGTGTGAAGAGATGACGCCGCGGCAGGGTTGCTACGCCGGCTTCGTCGCTCTCGTCGAACTTGCGCTCTCAAACCACGCATCCATTGTCGGCACGAATGGTCTGCGCGCCCCTTTGTACCTCGAGAACTATGAAGGATACGCCGAGCAAATTCTTCGAGGCTTTCGCTTCGGGCCGGACGATGGTTTCATCGTGATATCCACTAGCGGCATTCGCCCCGTTGTAGTCGAGATGGCAGCGGGAGCGCAAAAGCGCGGCCTCCCCGTGATCGCGATCGTATCCAAAGCGCATTGCGAACAAGCGAAGCCCGCCCATTCCTCGGGTAAGAAGTTAATCGACTGCGCCGATCTCATCATCGACAACCAGTGTCCGCCGGGCGATTGCCTGATTGAGCTAGAGGGTCTGGAGTGGCGAACGGGACCGGTTTCTACAATCACTGGCGCAACCATCATCAATATGATTCGCTGCGCGACCGCCGAGGCGCTGTTGGCGCGAGGCGTCAAGCCCGTATTGTTGCCCAGCCACCAATTCGTCGGAAACGCCAGCGCGGCCGAGCAGCTGGAAGCGTTCTACGAGGCTTATCGCAAGAGCCTCAAACATTTATTCGAATAGAGACCACGTGAGCGAAGTCCTCCTGGTGACCGGGTCGTCCGGAATTGCAGCGGCAACCGCACGCCTGTGGGGAGCACAGGACAGCGTTTTCATTGTCGGCGTAAAAGAAGACGAATGCCGCTCGTTGGCAGCGGAGTTGCCTGATGCGGATTCCAAAACAGCCGATGTTCGTGATGAAGAAGCGGTGCACAAAAGCGTTGCCGCGTGCATAAAACGATTTGGCAAAATCGATGCGCTCTTCAACGTAGCAGGCATCAGCGCTCGCTCACTCGGCGATGGACCGCTCCACCAATGTTCGACCGAGGCCTGGGACACGGTCATGAACATAAATGCGAAAGGCACTTTTCTCATGTGCCGGGAAGTGCTGCGCGGTTGGACCGAGCGATTGCAAAAGGGCGTGATTCTCAACATCGGTAGCGTCCTGGCACGACACCCGCAACGCGAGCATTTCGCGACCGCTGGTTATGCCGCGAGCAAGGGAGCGATCGAGGCCATGACTCTCTCAGCCGCCGCTTATTACGCCCCTGCCGGCATCCGGATCAATGTCATCGCACCCGGACTGGTTCTGACGCCGATGAGCGCGAGGGCACAAGGCGACGCTCGCGTCATGGACTACGTCGCTCGAAAGCAGCCTCTCGCGCGAGGGCTGCTTGCGCCAGAGGACATTGCAAAGGCTGCATATTTTCTTTTGAAAAAAGACTCAAGCCCGATCACAGGGCAAGTCATAACCGTCGACGGAGGGTGGGCGGTGAGCGCATGACGCAAGGTAGAGTACGCCGCCCGCTGCTAACGACTGTGATCGGCAGCTATCCCTTTCCGGGGTGGCTCGAGTTTGCATCGGCGCACGTAGATGAGTTTGGCGAAGCCGATATCGAGGAGATGCGGACCGACGCCGTGATCGCTGCCGTCCACGACCAAGTCCAGGCGGGCCTTGACGTGATCACCGACGGAGAGCAGAGTCGATACGATTTCAACTTGTCTTTCTACGGACGGCTTGAAGGAATCCGAACAACGCCGTTTTCCCCGCGCCGCTTCGGCCCGCCCGCACATGATCAGCGGGGGAAATATCCCATCACCGGAACCATTGTCTCGCGACATGGTCTGGGCGCGGTCACGGAATTCAAACTCCTGCAAAAGGTCGCCCCGCCGGGCCCGATTCTTAAGGCCAGTGTGCCCGGGCCTTACACTCTGAGTGGACGCATTGAACCCGGCGGCTCTTACCCCAGCCGATGGGAAGTGACCGAAGCATTGATCCCCATCGTCCGCGCCGAACTAGAACAGCTCGTAGACGCCGGTTGCCATGAGATCACTCTCGATGAGCCTTCTATGAGTTGCTACGGATATCGCGAAGATCCCCGGCGCTTCGCGAAGATTTTTTCTGATACCGTCAAGCCTATCGTCGGCCAATGCCGACTCTCCACGCATCTGTGCTTCGGAAACTACAAGGGACGCGCGGTCGCGCCGCGCCGTTACGCACCGCTCTTTCCTGCGTTCTTTGAATTGCCCGTGAACGAAATTCACCTTGAGATGGCAAGCCGCGAATTCGCCGAGATCGAACTGATTGGAGAGATCGCCAAGCGGGGGATCGATGTCGCCGTCGGAATCATCGATGTGAAGAGCTACTACATCGAGACTCCCGCCGATGTCGCTAATCGCGTGCGTCTTTGCCTCAAGCACGCGCCCGCCGAGCGCCTTTCTTTCGCGCCGGATTGCGGGCTGAGTCAAACGGCACGCTGGGCGGCCCGGCAGAAACTCAACAATATGGTCCAGGGCGTCGCCCTGGTGCGCAAAGAGCTGGGTATCGCGTGATCCGGCCCGCGCAGTCCGATGCCGCGTTGCTCGCAGACATCCGCGCCGCAGATCAGCGCGATGGCGGCTTTCGGCTCTGGTGGCTGGGACAAAGCGGCTTCCTGCTGCAGTGGCAGAGTCTTCACGTTCTGCTTGATCCTTATCTGTCCGATTCTCTGACGCAAAAGTACCGCGAGACTGACAAACCGCATGTGCGAATGACCGAACTCGTTATTGATCCTGCGGAACTGACATTCGTAAATGTAGTGACCTCGTCCCATAACCACACCGACCATCTCGATGCAGAGACGTTAGGGCCGATCCTGGCGCGTAACCCATCATTGAAGCTCGTTATCCCGGAAGCCAATCGCACTTTCGTTGCGGACCGGTTGAAGATCAACCCCGCCATGCCGATCGGCCTCGACGACGGAGTGACGCTGGAACTCCTGGGCATCCGAGTTACGGGCGTCGCGTCGGCGCACGATACTGTGGAACGCGACGAGCACGGACACGTAAAAACCTTGGGCTACATTTTGCGGTTCGGTCCGTGGAGCGTTTACCACAGCGGCGACACGCTTCGCTATGAAGGGATGCCCGAAAAACTCCGTCCCTTCAGTGTCGACGTTGCGCTCCTTCCGATCAATGGCCGCGCCCCGGAACGACGAGTGGCTGGCAATTTGTCCGGACCGGAAGCCGCCCGGCTCGCGCACGACATCGGTGCGAAGCTGGTAATTCCCTGCCACTTCGAAATGTTTGAGTTCAACACCGCGACTCCAGATGCTTTCGTCGAAGCATGCCGCGGCTTGGGACAGCCTTTTCGCATTCTGCGATGTGGCGAACGATTTGAACACGCAGTCCGGAGCGACTAGCCTGCAGAGTCACACTGCTGTCCCGGCGTAACCGCAAAGGTAAGGAAGGGGGAGGGTCAACGATGGCAAGCTACATTGGGGCCATTGATCAGGGGACCACAAGCACGCGCTTTATCGTATTTGATCGCTCTGGTCGTATCCTGAGTTCCGCCCAAAAGGAGCACGAACAGATCTATCCCAAGCCGGGATGGGTTGAGCACGATCCCGAAGAGATTTGGCGCCGCACGCGTGATGTCATCCGGGAAGCGATGGAAGTGCGCGGGCTGCGTCCGGAGGATCTGGCTGCGATCGGGATCACTAACCAGCGCGAGACTGCGGTTGTCTGGCACCGTAAGAGTGGGAAACCAATCTATAACGCGATCGTCTGGCAAGATACGCGTGTCGCGACGGCGGTAACAGAATTCGCAGCGGCTGGCGGACAGGATCGCTATCGCCGCCGGACCGGCCTTCCGCTCGCTACTTATTTCAGTGGCCTAAAGATTCGCTGGATTCTCGAAGAGGTTGCGGGTGCCCGCGCGCAGGCCGAAGCCGGTGACCTGCTGTTTGGCAATATCGATTCATTTCTCATCTGGCATCTCACCGGCGGAACGCATGGCGGTGTCCACTTGACCGACGTCAGCAACGCCAGCCGCACTCAACTGATGAACCTCGAAACGCTCGAATGGGATCAGGAGATTCTCAACGATTTCGGTATCCCCATCCAGATGATGCCGCAGATTGTTTCCAGCAGCGAAGCGTATGGCACGGCGCAACTGCAGGCCGTTGCGGGTGTCACGATCGCCGCCGATCTCGGCGATCAGCAAGCCGCTCTCGTTGGTCAAGCCTGCTTCAAACCAGGAGAAGCAAAAAACACTTACGGGACCGGCTGTTTTCTGCTTATGAACACGGGCGAGAAAGTAGTGCCTTCGAACTTCGGTCTGCTGACAACCTTGGCATACAAGTTCGGCGCAAAGCCTCCGTGTTACGCCCTCGAAGGCAGCATTGCGATTACTGGCGCCCTGGTGCAATGGCTGCGGGACAATCTCGGGCTGATCGAAAAGAGCGCGGACATCGAAACCCTCGCCCGCACCGTGGCTGACAACGGCGGTGCTTACTTCGTTCCCGCGTTTTCTGGCCTGTACGCGCCCCATTGGAAGGACGACGCTCGCGGCGTAATTGCCGGCCTGACCCGCTTCGTAAACAAAGGCCACATCGCCCGCGCCGCGCTCGAAGCGACCGCGTTTCAGGTACGCGAAGTATCCGATGCCATGAACATGGACTCGGGCATTGCGCTCGATGTTCTGCGCACCGACGGCGGCATGGTGATGAACGACCTGCTGATGCAATTCCAAGCGGACATATTGGGCAAGCCAGTCGTTCGCCCGATGGTAAAAGAGACCACCGCCCTCGGCGCTGCTTACGCCGCGGGACTTGCCGTCGGCTTCTTTAGAGACGCCGACGAACTGCTCGCTAACTGGGCCGTCGATCAGCGCTGGGAACCAAGAATGGATGAAGAATCTCGCGAGCGCCTTTATCACTTTTGGAAAAAGGCAGTCACGCGCTCGCTCGGGTGGGTCGAATCGGCTTAGTTCTGTTTGGCGAAGAGTTTCGTCCAACAAGGGATCCGCGCATGCACGGGCCGTTTCTAGGCGAATTTATGGGTACGCTGGTGCTGATCTTATTGGGCGATGGTGTCGTCGCCAACGTTCTCCTGAAGAAATCGAAAGGCGAGGGCTCCGGCTGGATCGTTATCGCAACGGCTTGGGGATTGGCCGTGGTTGCGGGCATCTTTACAGCCATCGCATTCGGGAGCCCCGGCGCGCACATTAATCCCGCCATCACATTGACCGTGGCTCTTCTAACTGGAAGCTGGTCAAACGTTGCCCTCTTCTGGACCGCACAAATCCTGGGAGGATTTACAGGGGCCGTTCTAGTCTGGATAACCTACCTGCCCCACTGGAAAGTGACGCCCGACCCTGGAGCGAAGCTTGCGATCTTTTGCACCGCACCCGCGATTCGCAACCTCCCCGCCAACATACTCACCGAAATTATCGCCACAACATGCCTCAGCGTTGTCGGTTGGAGTTTTGGCAGCAAGGAAGTATCCACGAGAGGGCTAGGCGCCGGTTTCGGCCCGGGATTATGGGGAATCCTGGTCTGGGCCATCGGCCTGAGTCTCGGCGGACCGACTGGTTATGCGATGAATCCCGCTCGCGACTTTGGTCCGAGGGTGGCCCACGCTATTTTACCGATTAGTGGCAAAGGAAATTCAGACTGGGGATATGCGTGGGTGCCTATTGCCGGCCCATTGATTGCTGCTGGCATTAGCGCCGCAATTATCAGGTTGGCAGATATTCGGTGAAATGGATCGGGAATGTGGACGCGAGAGTCCCCGCTCGTGTCGTCTTGCGATCAGCGCACGCCGTGAATCCCGTTGCACACGAATCAGCAACAGTGCGGAAATAGGGGAGGGCCTTTCCCGCGAAGAATCCCCTCTGCGGGCTCCGAATCAGACGATGCTCGATCCCGTAGCAGATGGTTGACTGCGCCGATACCGCATCGCTCCAAAGCAAGTCAGCCCCGCCAACAACAAGTACATTGCGGCGGATCCGCCTTCAGGCATGACCTGGAAGAACTCCTGACCAGGGCAAGAGCCAGGTCCGTTGGTGCAACCTTGCGGAGTCAGCAGGACCATGTTGGCGAACAGGCCGGGCGTCAAGTTCGACGGGACCTTGCCAAGCCAAAGATTTACACCCGCAAGCTGAGTCGAACTTAGGCCGTTGAGCGCGCTCTTGTCGAACAGCGACCAGATAGCAAACGAAATATATCCCACCTGCGTGGCGTTGCTCGGGTTGCCGTTTAAGGAGAGCATCTGAAGGGTGAGCCAGGCCGCAGCTTCATAGTTCTTCGTCTGATTCCCCCACAACGCACTCCCCAGAGTTGAAAAATTGTTTGCCGTGAAGTTCCACGAATGGCCGATAACGCTGTCATCCGCGAAATCATCGCAGATAACCATCGTATTGGCGACCCCGTTGACCGTGGCATAGTAAGGCCCCACGTAGACTCCACCCATGACGTTGCTTCCCGCACCGGTCATTGTCAGATTGCTGTTAGCAAAGGCGCTCGGCGCGAAACACAACAGTGCCAGTGCAGCCACACCCCACCACTTCTGGGTTGAATTAATCATTTTTCTCCCTGCTCGTCTCTAAACTGGGGGATTTCGTAAGCTTCTTGCTAATGGCGGGGGAATTTACTGAGTATCGGCTACTGCCAGGAGGGGGGCCCGTTTCACCTAAATCCGTAAACCACTCTCAGCAATCTAGCCTGTAGAACGGACTTGGTCAAGACTGATAATTCTTGCAACTGTCGCAAGCGCTTGCAACTACTCCTAAGTACCTCTTCCCTAAGCACATGCATATCGCTGACGAGCTGGCGTGGGGCCCCGTTTTCTCGCGTATATATTAAGGTAGAGTCGGCTACAAGAAGCCCCTCGGCGTTCTAAGGCAAGCCGACTCATTGAAGAAAACCAACCAAATCCGGTGATTACGAAACAGCCCTGCTAGGCTGCGAATTTGCGCTCATGAACCCGGCCGTATCGACCGCGACCGGCCGCCCTTCGGAAATTGATTCAACCACGGCCAACGTCGCCAGCGTGGTTGAAACAATCTCAGCGAACGGAATTGGAAGTTCGCCCTGTCCGCGGACTGCGGCGGCAAAGGCCTGTAACTCAGTACGATGTCCTTTGTCTTGGCGGAATCTGGAACGGAATGTTTGGGTGCGCCCATGGCGTACCAGTTCCAGCCGCCGAAAATCCTCGAGCACCGCAATCGCGCCCCCGCCAAATACTTCCACGCATTCCTTCGAGTAGGCTCGGTCGCCGTTCGCCAAATAAGTGATGGTGCCGATTGAGCCGTCGGCAAATCGCAGCGTGACGACGACATTTTCGCCCGAATAAGCTTCAAGGCCGGGCAGGCTATGAGCCTGCACCTCAATCGGCATAGCCTCAGTAAGAAATGTCAGGAAGTCCACGAAATGGCAGACTTCCCCGAGAATTCGTCCGCCGCCTTGCTCAATATCGTTCACCCAGTGGTCGCGCGAAATAAACCCAGCATTGACGCGATAATGCAACGCCAAAGGCTCGCGGACTTGCTTCAGAAAGGCTTTCATCTTTATTGCCATGGGAGCGAATCGCCGATTGAAACCAACCGCGAGCACGCGATTGCGGCCGGAGATGCGGCTTTCATAAGCATGAACAATTTTGGACAACTCAATTTCGCTCAGGCAGAGCGGCTTTTCACAGAACACATGTTTGCCGGCTTCAAGGCTTGCCAGAACCTGCCGCCCATGCAGGTAGTGACGGGTGGCGATTACAACCGTGTTGATATCCGGATCGTCGAGAATCTTCTGCTCATCTGTCGCACAATACCGGAAGCCAAACTTTTCCCCCGCGTGACGGGCGTGGGAACCGTTGGCAGCGCACACCCCGACAAACTCCACTCCTCGAATGCCGCGAATAGCAGGCAGCAACGTGCTCGTAGCAAAGTTACCAGCACCCAGAACCCCAATTGCGATCGACATCTCGCCGACACGAGTAACCGCAGTTCCCTTCCCCACCAACTGGAGTTCGTGAATCGCTTCAGCTTCTTCAGGGTACGTTATCAACACGCCGAGGAAAGGCTGGCCCATCCTTCCGGTTATCAGGTCGTACGCGCCCTCGGCGCGCTCAATTGGAAAGCGGTGAGTAACCAGAGACCTCACATCAAGCTTGCCTTCTGACAACAAATGAAGGAATGCTTCCATATTTCGTGTTTCAGTCCATCGCACGTAGCCGATTGGGTAATCCCGCCCCTTCTGCTCATAGGCCGCATCGTAGCGCCCCGGTCCGTAGGAACGCGAAACCCGAAAATCCAGTTCTTTTTCAAAATAGAGCTTGCGTTGAATATCCATGCCCACGGTCCCGACTGCAACCACGACCCCACGATCGCGCGCGACTTCCCCGGCCACGTCGACCGGTTCGCTGCTCGCCGTCTCCGCCGTGATCAGGACGGCATCCGCGCCCTGTCCCCCCGTCCGCCGCAGGCAAAGATCGCACAACGCATCCCGCGAGATGCAGACATCGTCCGCTCCCAGGCGCAAGGCGAGCTCCGCTCGCTCAGGATCGATATCCATCCCCATAACTGAGCAGCCCGCAGCTTTGAGAATCTGAACTGCCAGTTGACCGAGAAGCCCGAGGCCAATCACCGCGACGACGTCGCCGAGTTTGGCGTCCGCCGTGCGAACTCCGTGAAGAGCAACTGCGCCGAGCGTCGTGAAAGCAGCTTCTTCGAAACTTATGATCGAGTCCGGGTGAATTCTTGCGGCGAGCAGGCGAGGGATACAGGCAAACTCGGCATGAACCGCGTAGCTCGCCCCCGCGCAAGCAACCCGATCACCGACGTTCAGATCGGTAATGCCTTCGCCCACACCGACTACGGTTCCCGCACTGCTGTATCCCAAAGCAATGGGCTGATCAAGACGGCCGCGAACCGCCGCAGCCGCCGAGAACACGCCGTCTCGACGAATTTTATTGATGACCTCGCGAACCAGATCCGGACGGGCTCGCGCCTTTTGTAGCAAATTCTTATTACCGAATTCGCAGGAAGCACGCTCCGTGCCAGCCGAAACCAGCGACGCCGCCATCCGCACCAGTACACATCCGGGAAGCAGTTTGGGAGCGGGAACATCGAGCACGGCGATCTCCCCGGTGCTCGCCTGTTGCAAAACCTGTTTCATGCCGCGGCAACCCCTACCTTGGTTGAGGACTTAGCCATACGAGGAATC
>Ga0210383_10005552_pt1 | contig 11059 bp, 7 predicted proteins | sample IncBWC14OmetaG_FD_160072 | JGI IMG/M metagenome (GOLD analysis project Ga0210383, IMG submission 160072) | Forest soil microbial communities from Barre Woods Harvard Forest LTER site, Petersham, Massachusetts, United States - Inc-BW-C-14-O ...
GCCAAAGGGAATGTGTTACATTTACTTCAACGTCGGTAGAAGCAAACGTAACGGAGGTGATCGCGAGTGGCAAACGGCAAATTCATTTCTTACCTGAGAGTCTCAACGGCGCGGCAAGGTGCAAGCGGTCTAGGGTTGGAAGCTCAGAGGGAGGCCGTCTCGCGCTATCTGAACGGCGGGAGGTGGCAACTTGTCCAAGAGGTCGTGGAAGTGGAGAGCGGGAAGCGCAACGACCGGCCCGCGATTGCGGAGGCTCTCCGGCTCTGCCGTCTGCATAAAGCGACGCTAATAATTGCTAAGCTTGATCGTCTCGCGCGCAATGTCCATTTCATTAGCTCGCTCATGGAATCGGGAGTGGATTTCCTTGCTTGCGACTTTCCGGAAGCTAATCGCCTCACCGTTCACATCCTGGCCGCTGTCGCGGAGCACGAGGCCTCCATGATTTCGTCTCGGACCAAAGCTGCTCTACAGGCTGCCAAAGCGCGCGGGAGGGCCTTAGGGGGGCAGAGGGGGAGTTTGAGACGCATGAAGGGCATGGCGGCAAAGGGAACGCGCATGAGCGCCACCGTACGCCAGCAATCCGCCGCCAAGCGGCGAGATGACTTACTTCCGGTAATTGAGGACCTCCGCTCCAAGGGAGCTATGTCGCTGCGGGCTATTGCAGAGGGACTCAATCGCGCAGGGCTAACCACGGCGCGGGGGGGGCGCTGGACGGGAACTCAGGTGATGCGAGTGACAAATGGCTAAGCGGATTCGAACAGAATTGAATGATGCATCCTTCCGAAATTGGGTGGTGTTGTTCTGACAATTTCCTATCTGACAGGTCACCTTCACAGCTAGGCATCGAGACCTGAGTGCGTCCCGCCTGCATATCCGCAATTTCGGCAAGTTCGGTTGAAGTTGCCGAAAAGTGAGATGAGAAGGTCTTTCGGAAACGAGAGAGACTATGCGCATGAAAACTCATCCGCAGTACTTCATCTCAAAACCAGGCAGAAGTTCCAGGGTCGGGATAACGAATCGTGACCAAGTCTGCAATAGTTGCGGTTACCCGGCCAAGAGCAGTATAGATATAAGACCAATATGAAGATATTTAGCAGCCCGTAACATTGGTAATGATTCCGCCCTGGATGGTAAACACACAAGAACCAGCCATTTTAGTCCCAGTAAACCCTGCCGTACCTGCTGTTGGGCTACCGACATAATAGCCGTTAGCGTGGAAGTTCCCGACACAATCAAGCCGCCCCTGAACCGTACCGGAGGGAGTAAAATTGGTTGCCGTGACATTGTTTGAGGTAATGAAGTCGAGAGCAGAGGCAATGCCGGTACAGCCGCCGCGAGCAGTATATGTATTCTGAATCCCAGATTGAGTTACATGACGATTGTCCGGGGTGTAGGTAATATACTCTTGGTAATGCGCTCCATCCAGGTATGATCCATATCTTACATATTGATCTGAGCTAGAAAGGATTTTCCCGCCACTAAGAGCGGATGTCTGGTTGGTGTAAATCGGAGAACCGCGAGCAAAAGACCCACTATCCCAATAGACCCTTCCAGTTGTTGTTCCCGTTACCGGGGCAAATGTTACTGGGTAGGTTGGAGCACCAGCCCCCGGAGCAATAGATGTAACACTCGCCGCATCGCTGACGTAGACATAGGTATTGGCTTGATAATTTGCAAATCCAAACATCTGCAAGGTGGCACTGCCACTAAGGTAAATATCGGCTAATGGACAAGTTCCGGTGCAGGTTCCATCTACTACTATGGATGGGTTTACCATTACAGCGCGTCCACCCGAACTATTGTAGTAGACATAGCTTCCTAATCCAGGGTTCTCGAAGTGGTCATTTACATAAGAAGACCCGGACGAATTGTCTACAATCGGGGCATCATCGAATGCGCTTCCATAGACGTTGAATTGCATCCCGCTACCGCCAATAACGACTCCTCCCGTAGACGGAAATGCTGTGGTACCCCCATAGCACCCGGATATAACAGAATTTGCAATATTTATGTTTTCTCCGGTGTTGTGGGATGACCGGTTGTTCACGCACACGCCGGATCTGTCTGGGAGACCATTGATAAAGGCCTTGTCTATAGATACATAGAACGTATTGTCTCCGACAAACAAACCGGTTCCGAATCCGGTAATGTTTGAATCGTAGAGTGCGAAACCGGTTCCCCCATTAGTACTGCCGAGCATTATCCCGGTAGTTGTGGTTCCAGTAATATTCGGCCCGATGACGTTACAGTTCCTCATACCCCAGGAGGAAGTCTGATTGAGATATCCTGAACCTCCGGTATCGTACGTAAATGCTGTTCCTGTTCCAGTAAAATGAAGTGCTCCGGCTGTGGGAACTCTTGTTGGGACATATCCGCAATCAATCCATGCTGGTTTGCTGTCTACATTGATAAGAACCGGAGTAGTGAAGGTAAGTCCCGCCGGGGGTACGTTAACCGTAATGACTCCGCCGGTAGCAGGGAGTGCCGCATACGCAGCATTGATCTGCGCTCCGATATCAGATCCGGGGAACAGGGTTGCCTCCAGTTTCCCATTGATAGAGTTCACCGCCAGGGTTGTCGCAGCACCAGCTACTGTGGGCTGTATTACTGTCTGCTGTGCGGAGGGCGCAGTGTGAATCAGGCCGGCACCAGACGTTAGAACCTGAGCCCCGTTGTACCGGAGCTGCCCACCACCGGATGTAATGACATTCAAGTTAATTTTGGATGGCTGCGTAATAGTCTGGGCTCCGCCGGGAGATAGCAGAACAGGTGCTGGCCCCGTACCACCATCAGTTACTACGACCCGATCGGGATAGTTCAGTTGCCCTGTATGGGAGTTGATGTAGACGACCGTATAGGTTCCGGGGGTAAGATAGGCCGAGCACTGACCAAACGGATTCGTGGTTAGCGGCTGAGTAACCGGCCCACCCGCACCCGTGGAGTTGCTATAGACTGTGGCCAGAGGAGTCAGTGTGTCTGTATTAGCAGGCTGCGACAGGAAGTAGACAGAGGAACCAGTAACAGCCTGACCCATAGCAGTCTGTAGCTGACAGTTCTGATAAGGCGCATAACTCTGTGCATAAACCGGCGTAGTGGCCAGAATTATGAACCCAAATAGCTTCTTCATATCACCCCGATATAGTGACAACCAGAGACGTCGTGCTGTCGCCGCCGGTCATTGAGAGAACCTTTTGCACGAACGAACTTGCCAATGATGAAGCTGTACTCACCACCCTCCTGGGTTTACCGCACTGGATGCGATAGTGCCCAGGGCATCAGAGGCGGCAACTACCCCACCGGGTGCTAAACCTTCCACGAAATCATATCCATGAAGCTCAGAAGTGTGCCACGGTCGAGCACATCGCCGCACACGCAGCATACACTGTGATCTACCAGATCAGGATTTATACCCTGCCATTTTCGATGCCCTGAGCTTCGCCGGGAAGCTGTCGTATCGTCGGTCATACGGCTTCGGCCCGGGGTATGGTCCTCCCGAAACTTCCGGTTTGGCTTGGCTGCAGCAACGCCGGGAAGGCCGGCATAGGCAAGAGGTCAAATCTGCACCTCATTCGATACGCTTGGGCATACTGCACCACCTTTCAGAGTTCGGTCATTCTAAAGGCAATAGGCTTTGGCCGAGCGGAATTTGCGGAAGTCTACGGGCATCTCACCGGGCGGCTTGCACCTCTCGCTGTACTTGAGGCAGCATCAGGTCCTTCTTGTCGATAATTCACGGGGCATATTTCACGACCTGTGTTGCGGGCAGAGTTCGCTCCCGGACAATGTCGCCGGTCGATGATGAGGCACAATTGTCGAGCACTAGTGCAATCAGGACACATGGGGAATTGCACTGAATGGATGGATTGAAAGTTGACCACGCAACTGAGGCCGTTCATGTCTAGTTGTTGCCGAATTACCGGCAACCCGGAAGTTTCGATGCACCGGGTCGAAATGTCCGTATTGCTGACATCCATGTAAGTCATCTGTCAAGCGGAGACATCTTTTCGGCAACTTCGGATTTCGGAGGATCTCATTTGCCGAACGTGGGCGCGCTTACACTGTAGCGGAAAATGTAGCGGGTGCCGGTTTAGATGGGCTTGTACCGCGTGGTTAGGATGCTCACTAAACCCGCGAATCCATTGGGCTTTGCAACCCCATACAAACCCGCCTAAACCGTCCTGCGAGGTCTGCAAAACCTTTATGCGTCGGTTCGATCCCGACCCGCGCCTCCAATATTTTTTAGTCACATACCTCGCATACAAAGAAAGTCCCCAAAGAACTGTAGGAACCGTTGTGGGGACTCTTTGCTTTTGCTGTCTTAATGCGGCCTCATTGTGCCTCCCCTCTCTATCACCGCCGCGCGTGGTGGCTCCTGGGCGGCAACGCAGGTCCGACGCATCCTACTCCCCGCCGAGTCGAACCCCGGATCGTCGCCACATCAGTACCTTAAAACCAAGGTCGGGACAGCATCAGGCGGCCCGCTTAAAACGGATTGCTTGTCGAGAATATTTCGCTCCTAGTTTCGGAAAACTTCGTTTTTCGTGCACTACTAAAGTGACAAAGCCGCAGCGTTAGGATGGTGTCAACTTTTCTTCGGGATTTGAAGCCGAGTGACACACCGCCATGATGGCAACAGTTCCCCTCCCGGTGCTGGCTGAAGCTACCGCCCCAATTGCTGCATGGCCGCACGTAAGGGAGCGTCAGAAACTCGAATCAGTCCGCGTTGAGGATGGTACATCTGAAGAATCAGAAGAATAGCCGCGCAAATTGCCAGGGCGGAGGCGAGGAATCCCACCAGCACCAAGGGATTGCGAGGAGCAAAGATCCCGAAACTCGCGTACAGCACGATCAGCCAGGCAATCAGCGTAACCAACAAGAAACTTGGGAACGGAATCGTATTCTGTTCATACATCAACCAGCGTAGTTGCCCTAGCTGCACCTCCAGGCTCAGGCATTGCTGCTTGAAGAACTTCTGGTCGTCGTCTTTGGGCGAAAGCGCGTGAATTTTCTCGATGATCGATTCACCCACCATTGCTCCTGATTTGATCTCGCTGTACGTTTCATTAGTACCCAACAGCTGGTCTCGCGCCTGAATTCGACGATCCAGAACATTGCGTAACTCAGCGCGGGCGTCGTTCGCTTCCGGCCCGTAGAGCGCGAGCATACGGTCGAGCATGACATAATTCCCGGCGAGTTGGGCCATCTCGGCATTCTGAGTGTCGTAAAAACTCTTCGCTGACCCGACCAGAAGACCCAGCGCTATTGCCACGGTAGTCACCACCAGCCCCATCACAAGCCTTACAACATCTTTCGACTCGGAAGCCTGGTAATCACCAGAAATCCGCGTACGCCAGAACATCCCCACCAACGCGGCGCCGAATACGCACGCGAGCGCAATCACGCTTTTGGTCAACGAATCCATATTCAACGCGCCGATCAGGTGGCGTTCCAAAGAACAATGCCCGGCTGATCAGAAATACTATGCGCCGCAACAAACCTTGGAGACTGTCACTTTTGGCAGTCCTAACAGTCACGTCATTTGGCCTGAGCGGGAGCCGAAACTCCGTCCTGAGTCACTTTTAGCTAGTTGCGACTCCATAGAAGTCGCCTCGACAGTCTAAATTACGGGGAGCCGCGCAATGGTCAGCACCGTGATGTCGTCCTCCTGCCCGAACGCTCGGGCAGTTTCGGCGATGGTGCTGGCGCCGGGGCGCCGGGACGCTTGGCAAAAGAAGAGCATTGATGCGTTCAAATCAGTACAACTCTCTCGATGAATTGCAGGCCTCGAGTACACCCTCGGTGTAGAGGGTCATGCGATTCGGGTGTTTCTCTCAATTTGGAGAGTAAACCAACCGGACGACCCGGTTCTTGGCATGGCACTCATCGGTGTCTTCGGTACAAGCTGGATACAACATCCCCCATGGTACCGCCAGCTTGATCCGATTCTCCGCAATGCCCTTGCGTATCAGAAGTTGTTTGACCCACTCCGCTCGTCGCATTGAGAGATTCATATTGTAGGCCTCGGTGCCCGTCGAGGAGGCGTAACCTTCGATGTAAAAACGAACATTTGCATGATCCTTCAACCATTGGACATCGGCATTTAGGGTGTTTTGGTCCAAAGCATGGTCGAAGCCATCATGGGCGAACGTGATTTTGTGCACGTTTTGGTTGAAGGCTTCCTCCTCGGGACCATACAGAACCACTCTTGGTCTTGCCCAGTAATCAACCCAATAGGCATCATCGGCAAATGACGGGATATTGGTCACCAGGAGCACTGTGACCGCAACGAGAAGAAGTCGGCATTTCATGGGTGTAACCTCCGTTTAGTTGGTGTGGTAAGAGGCCTGGGTGAGAGGACAATCTGGCCGGAAACAGTCCGGCTCCGGCCCAGCTTTCAGCTCAGCTCCCTCCTCTCTGCCTGGGGAGAGCAGGCTCGATCATTTCCCGTTTCCAGAGAGAGGACTACTGTCGCATGGGACAGTGAATGTGTCGGACCGCGACGTACCGGGGACACCTGTCAATGCAACTTGCCTCCGTCCGAGCGGGTGTGGCGGAGAATGTCAATTTTTACGTCACCTATCCAGAATCGTCTCGATGGGACGATGAAGCCTATCGAGAGAGCTTGGCCGAGACTCTACGCCACCAATACGGAGGCCTCAGGCTGGATCTCGTAATGGCCGTTTCCTATCCTGCGCTTCAGTTCACGCTGCAATACCGTCACACGATGTTTCCTGGCACCAAAATTTCCAATCAAGTAGCGGCTACCTCGATTGGCCCTTTGTCCTATGTAACGAAATCTGTGGCAGATTGATTGTCCTCACTCTGATTCTATTGACAGGACTACTAAGGCCATTTAGGGTTGGCCGGGAAGTCATCGCTAACTCTCCTTCTCGGAAAGGTTCCATTGAAGATCGGTAACAGAGTAAAAGCGGTCGTAACGGATAGCCATTTCTGGGTGCCGTTTCTCGTATTGCTTGCCGGCATAGGCCTGCTTGTGGTCTTGCATTGAAACTTAGAAAAGTAAGGAGAAGCGGATGGCAAGTGTAGGGCAAAAAGTAGAAAACACCAGCTTGTCATTGCATGGTCTAGGCGTAATTTGCGGCTTGACCGCGGGCGTGTGGCTAGGCGCGGCAGAAGCTCCTACAAAGTTGGTCAATTCAGGACTCTCTCCGTTCGCAATTTCCTTGTGCATGGTGGCGGGTGTTTTTACGGCTCGTTGGACCTTTCCGACTCTACTGAAGGGAACTGCATATGTATTTGCCGACCTCGTAGAAAAAAAACACCTGATTGTCTGGGCCCTGCTCGCCGGAGCACTGTGGGCAGTCGCGAATACTTTGACGGTGTTCGCTATTCGAGACGTTGGGCTGGCGGTAGCGTTTCCGATGTGGAACGCGAATGCGCTGATCGGATTGTTTTGGGGCCGCCTGCTATTTCGCGAGTTGGAGGGGGCAAGTGCCAAAAACCTTGCCAAAGTAATCGTGGGAGCCATCGCAATTGTGATCGCGGCGGTCATGCTGGGTTTCAGCACGATGCGCGGCGGCTCGATGGGACAGCATGCGTTTCGCGGGATCGTCGCGGCGCTGGGCGCAAGTCTGATGTGGGGAACAATGTACGTTCCCTACCGCAAGGCCTACCTGAGCGGCATGAATCCGCTATCTTTCGTGACGGCCTTCACGGTCGGAGAACTTGGTACGGTGTTGGCATTGACGTTGGCGCTGGACGGCGGCTTTCAGTCCTCTGCGTTCCAATTGGTTCACATGCCGGGCGTTTTGTTCTGGTTGTTCCTCGGCGGATTCGTCTGGGTCATTGGGGACTTGTTTCAACAATTCGCGACCAAGTATCTGGGAATCGGTCGCGGAATTCCGCTGTCGAACACAAATCAACTTTGGGGATTGGCGTGGGGTGCGCTGGTCTTTGGCGAACTTGCGGGTGCGGATAACCAGCGTATCTTGCTGGTAGTCGGTGGGTCGGTAATGATGATTCTTGGAGCGCTTGCCATCAGCACAGCCGTCGCTTCGGCCAAGGAAAACAGCTCAACTAATGAGGCGGTATTGCGAGAGTGCAACCGCTACAGTTTGGATTACCACCGGACGATCATGGCACAGGCAGGGCACGAGTTTGGCGCCCAGGAGGAGAAGAGGCGATGGTGGGATTATGCGATTGTCCTCGCCGCTACCGCGATCTTTGTGGCACTTGGAGTTCGGGCTGTTGTGCCGCCCCTGCAAATGAACCTCAGATGGGTCGGAGCACTAACCGTAGTCCTCGCGTTGAGCTTAGTTGTTGGTAGCTTTGTTCTGTGGCGAAGAACGCGATTCTGCTAAGGCCGCCTTTCCAGGACGCGATCCAAGACGCGATCCTGCATCAGATCGCAATCGGCAGTTGGTATCACCCATTGAAGCACTAATGGCTGCAGGCTGAAAGATATTGCGTAAGACCGGAGTTTTCTTCGTCCTCGAGACCTAGATTAGTATAGTTATCGAACGATCACTTTGCACCCCGGATGCCCAATGTCATCTTCGACATTCCGGAGTAGACAAGGTCGGTCGCATCTTCCGCCTTCTCTATGCTGAAGATCTTCGCATCCGAATCGACGCTGACCCGAAGACCAGGCAAATCCCACTGCTTTTCGCCAACCTTTGCCTGGACCATCTCCTTCGCGTGGATACGCAATCGAATCGTTCCAGTCGCCGAAATCTTCAAGCCGTGTTCATCAGCCGTCACATCGATCATAGGAGACTGCACCAGCCTTACCCATCCGATCTCGCCCGATGGCGTTCTCCATTGCACGGTCGCTGGGTGAAACTGGCTCGTTGTCCCCGCATCCTTCGTCTTGTTTGTCGATTCCCCGCCGAAGATCACATCTCGCCCGATCCAAGCAGTCGCTACCCGCTCTTCTGTGATCTGTTTACGCAGTTGATGGTCCCCGTCAAACTTCTTCATCTTCGCGAGCGCGTCCGCTGGAATAGGCGTACCCAAAATCGTTATGTGAGGGGCGAACCATACGTCGGCAACATGATCCGTCGAGGCGGCAATCGGCGGCAATGGTGCGCTCTTCGCATCCAAAACCGTTCGCATCCAGACGCCAACGATGCTCACATAGCTTTCCATGTCCATGCCGTACGAGCGATCGTAAGGACCCGACACATTGCGAAGCAAAGGATTGTAAAAAGAAGCAATATCCTTCCACAAAATCGACTCCATCTCGCTGCCGATCTTACGGATCCGCTCGGTAGACCCATAGTCGCGCCACAAGGCGAGGCCGTATAGGTCTACGCCATAATAGGTCGGCGAGTTGTACTCGAAGAATGCGTCATATTTTTTGAAGAGACTATAAACACTCTCCGTCCAGTCCGTGGACTGCTTCTTCCAGTCGTCGCGGTTGTCATGCACTGCGGCAAAGTCCCACAGGAACCCGTACATGAGTGCAATATTGCTGTACGACGGAAGCAGCCGCCCTTCCTTGATCTCTCCGTCGATCGAGCGATCGATGGCCTCATACATCCGCTTCGACAGTTCCGCCGGAATCCGATCCGGAAATTCAATCAGGATCATCGCAAACGTAGTACCAATGAATACGCGCCAGTTTGGGTCGTATCCGCGCCAGATTACGGGGTTACCAGTTGGATCAGGCTCCTCGGGCGTTCTGCGATAAGTCCCGTACCACTTCACTCCCGGCGTAAGGTACTGCTGCTTCAGCACAGCATCCAGAATATCGCAAGCCCGCTGCCGATCGCCCTCCGCATCGCGAAGCAAAAGTCCAAGGGCATACCAGCTCGACTCCCGAACCATGTAGCTTCCAGTGCGCGACGCGCTTGCCTGGTAATTAGGACGATGGACGAGCTTGGCATCCTTGTCGTACAGTTGCGCGTCCAGATCCATAGACTCCTGAAACAACTCCCGTGCGTTCTTGTCCACAGATGCCAGGTTGACATGACGCGGAGAGGGTTGAGCCCTGCTCCGAGCCACACATACTGTGAGCAATAAAAGAGTCGCTGCATACAATATCTTCATTTCTTCTCCACTATTATCGCGAGCCTCTTTCTTCAGTCGGCCTGCTCACTTCTAGAAGTTGAACTTCACTGCGAACGCAACGGTTCGGGCTTCCGCACTTGGAGATGAGCTGATCGAGGTAACCGTCCCGACAGTAGAAGTATTGCTGATAGCTGCGTTCGGAGGTGCGAAGTTGGGATGGTTGAAGATGTTGAAGGAGTCGGCGCGTAGCTGAAGTCTGTACCGTTCTTTCCAAATCACATTTTTCTGCAGACTCATGTCCCAATTCTGCCAGGCAGGTCCCCAAAGCATGTTATATCCGGAGTTCCCGTACGACGCATACGTTACGCCGTTGGACACGTAGGTTGGCGGAGCAGTAAACGCCGACGGATTAAACCAAAGGGCGCGGGATTTATTGGCCGGGTAAAGATTGACTCCCGATACCCTGTTGGCCCGGCCGCTTACTAAACCGATCGGGCTGCCTGGAGCGGTGTAAGTGACCGAGAACGGTTGTCCGGTTTGAAAGGAAGTGATCCCTGAGATCTGCCATCCGCCAATCAATTTGTTGACAATGTTGCCGGCGCCCCCAAACAACGCCTGGCCAGTGCCAAAAGGAAGCGCATAGGAGTAGCTGACGACAAAGACCTGTGGCGTGATCCCGGCGATATTGCCATACGAGTCATTGGTGTTTGAACCGGAGGGATCCTCGAGGTTTTCCGTTCCGAGAATCCTGGTCCACTGGTATTCGGCATTGATCATGAAGCCATGACTATATTGCTTGTGTACCCCGACTTGGAAAGCGTTCATCGTGCTGTGGAAGATCGGATCGATCATCAGGCTGATCGTTGAGAAGGGCTGGACAAGACGTCGACTCTGTACCGTAACACCGACCTGTGGAACATTCAGGTTAATATCTGGTGCCACGTTGCCACTGCCGCTGGCGTTGTTCTGTTTGATGTTGCGTTGACCAACGTAACCAATGCGGATGTCCAGCCCCTTCGAGAATTGATGCTCTACAGCGAGGTTGTACTGTTCCGTGTAAGGAGTCACGGTGGAATGCTGTGCGTTC
>Ga0210383_10005553_pt1 | contig 11057 bp, 14 predicted proteins | sample IncBWC14OmetaG_FD_160072 | JGI IMG/M metagenome (GOLD analysis project Ga0210383, IMG submission 160072) | Forest soil microbial communities from Barre Woods Harvard Forest LTER site, Petersham, Massachusetts, United States - Inc-BW-C-14-O ...
ATCACCTGGTATGACTGGGGAATGTTGTAGAAATGCTATGTATTTGATTTTCATGTGATGGCATGATTGAACTGATTGTTCGATCACCTGGTATGACTGGGGAATGTTGTAGACATGCTATGTATTTGATTTTCATGTGTTGGCATGATTGAACTGACTGTTGTAAGGGCGACCCTCAGTGTTGAGGATACCTCACTCAAACTTGTAGGGGAGATCCAAAGTGTATTAGATTAATAACTAATCAGGAATAACGAATGGGACGTTACCTTGACGAGGAGATCGAAAGAGATAAACCTAAGGAACCCCCTAAAAGGGTAGATGTGTGTATATATGGAAAAATATAAACTATATAGTATGAAGCCACAAGAAGGAACCGAAGTACCTTAGGGGGATGAGGAACAGGGGGGAGACGTCACAGGTACAAGGGGTAAGGGGTAATTACATAATAGGTACATACAGGGTATATATCCGTGCTAGCGTGCACGGTAGTATGGCGAGCGCGATTGCGGATGGTCAGAGAGCGGAATAGCGGAATAGCTGAATAGAGGAAGTGGGAAGTGCAGGTCGGAAGTGCAGGTTCTAGAGCATGGAAAGTGTGGAAAATGGGATGTCCCCTTACATTCACCCCCCCCCTTCTAAGATACAGCACCTCGTCGTGTTGATCACCACCACAAGGAGGTATCTGCCTTTGAGAAGAAGATACTGTCAAACGAGGCCGTGTTGATTTGACGAGGAGCTCCTGGATTTCGATGGTGGAAGCCCGCTACAAGGTCTGGCGCATGGATGTCATAGTGCAGGATCCAACTGTTGTGTCCGACGTCATAACCCTTCCATTTGACGAAGTACTCTAGTTGATGGTACTGGACTTGACTGTTGAGAATGTCCTCGACCTCATACTCCTCTTCTCCGCCCACTAGGACTGGTGGAGGAGGAGGAATCGGGTGATGGCCTGGGATTGGATCTGGTTCAGCAAGGGTCAGCTTTACAATGGGGAAAACCAGGTGTAAGTGAAAGAGAGACGGAGGGAGTGTAATGCGGTATGCGCCATGACCTACACGTGCTTCTACCAGCCAAGGTCCGAGCCTCTTATGAGCTAGCTTGGCAGAGGGTCGGGTTGTGGCAATATTGTCCGCTTCGATCCAGACCAAGTCCCCGGGTTTGAGTTCGGGGGCTGGGGTTTGACGGCGGTTGTAATACTGCGCATACTCATCCTTGGCCTTGTTAAGTGCTGCCTTCACCTCATGTAGTCCCTTCTCCATGCGGTCGTGGAACTTGTTGACAGACTCCAGTCGGGAGCGTACTTCCTATGGTTCGAAGCCCATCCGCGGATTCCGACCGACGTCAGCCATGAACGGGGTTTGCTGCGTCGAGGAATGGACATGGTTATTGTAGGAGAACTCACCAAGGGGGAGAAGCTCGTCCCAGTCATCCTGTCGCTCGTTGACGAAGAGACAGAGGAACTGCTCTAGTTCCTGGTTAACGTGCTCGGTTTGACCGTCTGTCTGTGGGTGATATGCGGTGGAGGGAGCCAACTTGATCCTGAGGAGCCTGTAGAGCTCTCGCGTGAAGTCCGCTACAAATTGGGGTCTGCGGTCGGATACTACAGTGTGTGGTAGTCCGTGGTGCTTCCAGACATCTCTGACGTAGATCCAGGCCACTCCTTCCACGGAGCACGTCGTGTGGGTTGGGGTGAAGTGTCCGCGTTTGGTCGCAAAGTCCACGACATTCATGATCGTGTCATACCCATGTGCAGGAGGGAGTTCCATTATGAAGTCCACGCTGACGTTCTCCCAGCGCCCATTGGGGGTCTTCATAGGGTGTAGCTCACCTTGGGGCTTCCTGCACTGAACCTTCGTCCTGTTGCAGAGGTCGCAGTGCCAGACATATATCCCGATGTACCGGGACATCTGTGGCCACCAGTAGTTGCGGGAGATGAGCTCTAGTGTCTTCCAGTGGCCTGGGTGTCCTGCTATCGCAGTATTGTGATGCTGAGCCACAATCCTGCGACGAAGGTCACAATCATTGGGGACATAGATCTTACTGAGGAATGTGAGCAATCCGACCATTTCCGACCATTCTGCGCTTTTCACTGTGCCGTGAGTCCGATCTTCCCATAAGTTCCGTGCGGCCTTTGCAATTGACTCCTCCAAGTCATTTTCACGCAGGCTATGACGGATCTCACGGAGAATCCCCCTCTCTTCACCTATGATGTCTAACCCGGAGAGAGCGCAAATGCGGAATAGGGCGGGATCGAGCAGGGTCATATTGTCATTGTCTCCCCACCCAGATCCATGGTCTGCACACCGTGATAGGGCATCAGGCTTACCCATGCTCTTTCCTGGTCTGTGGTGAAGAGTGAAGTCGAACCTGGAGAGGTAAAGTGACCACCGCACTTGGTGACGATTGAGCTTCTGCGCCGAACGGAAATACTCGAGGTTCTTGTGATCCATCCAGATCTCTACTGGATGTTGCGCGCCTTCGAGGTAGTGACGCCATTCCTCAATAGCGCAGATAATTGCGAGCATCTCGGTATTGTGTATCTCGTAGTTCCGTTCTACCACACTGAGGCTCCTCGACAGGAAGGCCACCGGGTGCCACTTACCATCCTCCACAGACTGTTGGGAGAGCACTGCGCCTGTGGCTACTCCGGACCTGTTGGCTTCCACTCAGTAAGGTTGTGTGCTGTCAGGGAGGATCAGCACTGGCGTGGACGTGACCAGCTCCTTGATTTTGGCAAAGGCATCCTCTTCGTGAGTTCCCCATACGAATGGGATGTCTTTCCTCGTCAAGTCGAACAGTGGCGTGATGCGAGAAATCAGTGATGAAGCGGCGGTAAAAGTTGGCAAAGCCCATGAAGGACTGTACCTCCTTCACGGAGCGTGGGGTTGGCCAATCCACGACTCCTGCTACCTTCACCGGGTCCATTTCGACATGGTTATGTGAGATGATGACACCGAGATATTCAATGCAGGTTTTCTTGAATTTGCATTTGTCATGTCGAAGGTAGAGCTTGTGTTCACGCAGATGCTCCATTACCAGTCAGCTGATGCAGCAATGTTCTTCCAACGACTTTGTAAAGATGAGGATGTCGTCCAAGTAGATGCAGACGACGCCCTGTAGGATGAGGTTGTGGAATATATCGTTCATCATCGTTTGAAAGGTGGCAGGGCTGTTCGTAAGGCCAAAATACATCACGAGGGGTTCGAATAAACCGCGGTTGGTGCGGAAAGCCGCTTTCCATTCGTCGCCCTCTTTGATGCGCACATTGTTGTACCCCCAGCACACATCTAGCTTTGTAAAGTACCGCACTCCCTTGAAACGATGGATCAAGTCGTCTATAAGTGGGAGCGGGTACCGGTTCTTCCGCGTTATCTTGTTAAGCGCGCGGTAGTCCTGTACGAAGCATAGTTTTTTGTCTTTCTTTTTGATAAAGAAGACAGGAGCACCTATGGGGGACTTGGACGGACGGATTTTCCCTGTGGACAGAGCTTCGTGAAGGAATGCGTCTAGTTCCGCTTGTTCTGTCAAGGTCATAGGGTAGACCTTATGGAATCCAGGCGCAGGTTCCCGTTCTAGCTCAATCGCGTGGTCCCACTGGCGCCTCTCCGGAAGGCTGTCAAAGGACTCTTTGTTGAAGATATCCTCAAAGTTGTGCAGAGACTCCGGTACGGTATCGCGGAAGGATGCAGTTGGGGAGTTCTTGTTGAATGCTTCCGCTAATCATTGGGACACCATAGCCGTAGCATGGATAAAGTGGTGTTGGTCTTCTGGAAGGATGTGAGCTGTGAAGATGCGGTCATCATCTTCAATTTCCACATAGTCCACATTGTGTTCTTCCCCCATACTGTTACGATTGAAAATCTTAAACCATCAAATTTGTCACCTGACAACAAATCACTCATCACATTCCTTACCACCTGACTTATCAGTCATCCTTTACTCATCCAAAACTCCTGCATTACTCAGTAATTGATGACATCATCATGCCATCTCATGACATCACGAACGTTCCTCATCCTATTGGATGATAACCACCTTCCTTCAACCTTGTTATTCATCCATCGACTAAAGAACAAAGGATCCTCCTTATCCATTCACTCCATTGTTCTTTCAGAACAATAGACACGTCCATAAGTAGTCTCCTTATTGTTCTTTCACTCCCACACTCTTTCTTCCTATTGTTTTATTGTTCTCACATCCTTATCTATTGCTGAGACTCTTCTAGTATATATGTAAAGGCTCAGTACTTCAGTAGTATACTTCAGTATTGACCTTGTCTGATATTGTACGCTTTACTGCTAGGAGAATACAAGCAATATTACTCCACAGTTGAAAGGACATCCCAATGTGAGCCGCTGCTCAATATTGACTGTTTGACTGCCATCCGAGGACCTTGGGCCTTGCCGCTCCGACCTGAAGTTGACACAAACCGAACAAGTTTGGAGAATCTGCTTTTCGTTTACCGTGGTGAGAGGTGAAGGTTCTGGAGTGAGGGTCGAAGTCAAGTGGGGTACCCATGCCAAAACGGCTTCCGAACATTGTTACCCCCTCTTCAGGATCCATCACGCCCTCGTGCAGGTAATCGTCCTCATGCAGGTAATGATCCTCATGTGGGTAATCATCCTCGTCGTCCACATCCTCAATGGTGACTGGGAAGGGGCCCGCACGGCAGGCTGAGATTTGAGCTACGGTTTGGCATTCCTGTTTTAGGTCTGAACGGCAGGTAGCACAGCACGCAGGGCACCGCGACATGTGGACCTCTTTGGTTTGCCAGTCAACTTCAGGGTTGTGTTTGCAGAGCCAGGTGAATCCAAGGATCATTGTCTGCTTACCCAACTGTGTTACTGCGAGTTGGGCGCGTTCCGAGTGATCCTTGTAATGCAGAATGACTTGCACTACTTCGCGGATCATCCCCGCCTCATTTGGGGTACCATCGACATTAAACACTGGAATTGGTCATGCAAGAGGACGTGTCGTAATGCTGTTTGCGCAGACATACTCTGTGTCAATAAAGAGACCTGTAGCGCTGCAGTCCACTAGCGCTTTTGTGCGTCGCTTTATGTTTGTATCCGTGGTCTCGATCTCGACGTCGATGTCTAATGAGGTGGTGCTGTCCGAGGAGATGATGTATTTGCTGGGCAGGCACTTCTCCCAGTGCGCGCGTTGGATACGTTCGCATTTTGGAGGTTTGGAGGGTGAGGGAGGAAGAGGAGGGGAGTCTTGTACGTCTTTCACACAATCGGATTCATCAGAGGAGTCATTTTCAATTGTATCTACTGACAGGGGTGCATATCGATTGTGTGATGACAGCAGGGGCATACCATTCACCCACTGTGACGTCCAAAATCCTTCTCTTCCATGTTTTCTGCCTCAACTTCCGCGTTTTCCATTGTGGCATCCTTTAATGCGAGGAGGTCTTCTAGGAGCTCTTCCCAGTCATCTGCGGACATAAGGCGTATGTCAAATCCGGTCAGACAGTCCCTGGCACGGTGGCCAAACTCACTGCAACGGTAGCAGGCCCCTGGGATTTTGCCTGCGCATTTCGCTGCATTGATATCCATGGGTACTCCTGGGGGGAGTGGGCAAGCAGGCTGTCCTATGGTGGGAGCTGTGGAGGCAACTTGCGTGGATGGACAGGGCCATGGAGTGCGGGCCAATGGTTGAGGGCATGCCTGGCTTACTGCGGGAAGAACGGGAGGGAGACCGGCGGGCATCCTTCAAGTTGCGGAGGAGTGGAAGGCCTCATTTGCACGATGGTTTTGGTCAAACATCCGAGCAGTCCTGTACCAGCCGTCTGCATCATTGTCATCGGGTCTGTCTTTGCCCATCTCCACTATCTTGTCCTGAATGGCGGGCTGCAGGCCACGGCGGAATTTGACTACGGTGTTCAGTTTGTCCGTATACCCGGAGAGTTTGATGAGGTCTTCGAATTCGTCCACATAGGTGTCCACCGATCGTTTCCCTTGGAAGTACTGGGTTGATTCCAGCTTCATCCGCGTGTCTGTTGCCTTGTTTTCAGGGAAGAAGCTGTCGCAGAACGCGGTGGCAAAGTCGGCCCATGTCCCGAAATGCGGATGGTTCATGCTGGACTTGTAGCGTATGAGACAGTCTGCCCATGTAGCTGCTTGACCTCCTTTCATATATGAGAGCACCCAGTTGATCTTCACTTGGTCGTCTGGAAACTCCATCGGGCATAACCTCGTGTAGAGCATGCAGGAGTTGTAAAACGCATGCCCTTTGCCGCGGCTTCCGTTGTATTCCGTGGGCTTGGCGGGTTTCAGCCGTGAACATTGAGTGGTCGTGGGGGGTGGCGCGACGGGTGGAGGATTGAAAGGAGGGACGACGGGTGGAGCACCCTGCACAGCCTGGGCAGGGGGTAGGGCTAGGTTGGTGAGCGCTATGTTTACATTCCCAAGTGTTTTGTTTAGAGCGATTATATGATCGCTGATGTCAGCTAACTGTGACCTCATGCCTATTTGACTCTGCTCGAGGTTTTCGAGGCAAGCCCTATCGGTGGCGCCGTCGGTTCCATCTGAGCGGGGGTAAATGACATAGGTGCGTTTGTGGGAGAGGAGGGGGCGGTGCACGCGGTTTCGGAGCTGCTGCTGTCGTCTGAGAGGCGAACTATCATTGAAAATGGGGTGCAGCACCGCCCAGTGCTCTAAGACGAGGTTTATCTACTGTAAGGGCAACCCTCAGTGTTGAGGATACCTCACTCAAACTTGTAGGGGAGATCCAAAGTGTATTAGATTAATAACTAATGAGGAATAACTAATGGGACGTTACCTTGTAGGGGAGATCCAAAGAGATAAACCTAAGGAACCCCCCCCTACAAGGGTAGATGTGTGTATATACAGAAAAATATAAACTATATAGTATGAAGCCACAAGAAGGAACCGAAGTACCTTGGGGGGATGAGGAACAGGGGGGAGACGTCACAGGTACAAGGGGTAAGGGGTAATTACATAATAGGTACGTACAGGGTATATATCTGCGCTAGCATGCACGGTAGTACAGCGAGCACAGTTGCGGATGGTCAGAGAGCAGAATAGTGGAATAGAGGAAGTGGGATGTGCAGGTCGGAAGTGCGGGTTCTAGAGTGCGGAAAGTGTGGAAAATGGGATGTCCCCTTACAACTGTTCGATCACCTGGTATGACTGGGGAATGTTGTGGAAATGCTGCAGTTGTAAGGGCGACCCTCAGTGTTGAGGATACCTCACTCAAACTTGTAGGGGAGATCCAAAGGGTATTAGATTAATAACTAATGAGGAATAACTAATAGGACGTTACCTTGTAGGGGAGATCCAAAGAGATAAACCTAAGGAACCCCCTACAAGGGTAGATGTGTGTATATATGGAAAAATATAAACTATACAGTACCAAGCCACAAGAGGGAAGCGAAGTACCTTAGGGGGATGAGGAACAGGGGGGAGATGTCACAGGTACAGGGGTAAGGGGTAATTACATAATAGGTACATACAGGGTATATATCCGCGCTAGTGCACGCGGTAGTATGGCAGGCGCGGTTGCAGATGGTCGGAGAGCAGAATAGCGGAATAGCGGAAAAGAGGAAGTGGGAAGTGCAGGTTGGAAGTGCGGGTTCTAGAGCACGGAAAGTACGGAAAATGGGATGTCCCCTTACAGCAGTCTTGATTCTAACATACTGGCATGATTGAACTGAGTGTTCGATTACCTGGTGTGACTGGGGAATGTTGTGGAAATGCTGCAGTCTTGATTCTAACATACTGGCATGATTGAACCTAGTTTTCGATCACTTGGTGTGACTGGGGAATGTTGTAGAAATGCTATGTATTTGCTTTTCATGTGTTGGCATGATTGAACTGACTGTTTGATCACCTGGTATGACTGGGGAATGTTGTAGAAATGCTATGTATTTGATTTTCATGTGTTGCCATGATTGAACTGGCTGTTCGATCACCTGGTATGACTGGGGAATGTTGTAGAAATGCTATGTATTTGATTTTCATGTGTTGCCATGATTGAACTGGCTGTTCGATCACCTGGTATGACTGGGGAATGTTGTGGAAATGCTGCAGTCTTGATTCTAACATACTGGCATGATTGAACTGACTGTTCGATCACCTGGTATGACTGGGTAATGTTGTGGAAATGCGATGTATTTGATTTTCATGTGTTGGCATGATTGAACTGCAGCCCATCCAGCGCATTGTCCACGATAATAGTGTGGAACCCAGGTTGTATATTGGACGATAAACACGGGTCAACCCAAGTGGGCCCAACAGTGGCAAAGATTATAGTATTTGCAGTTGGGCCCATTTCACCCAGGGGGTACCCTTGCCACGATATTACCGGTTGGGCCCATCTAATCTAGGGGGGTACCCTTGCTACAATATTAATGGTTGGGCCCATCTAACCCAGGGGGTACCCTTGCTACAATATTAGTGCTTGGGCCCATCTAACCTAGGGGATACCCTTGCCACGATATTAGCGGTTGGGCCCATCCAACCTAGGGGGTACCCTTGGAACATTATTAACAGTTGGGCCCAAGTCACCCAGGGGGTACCCTTGCCATGATATTAGCTGTTGGGCCCATCTAACCTAGAGGGGCACCCTCACCTTAGGGGTACCCCTTCTATGATATTATTGGCATGGTATTAGCTGTTGGACCACACTACTTTATAGGCTATCAACAAGGGGTAGGTCAATTAACTAGTATATAACATGATTACAGCAACAAATGGAATGTTCATGTTGAACCTTGTAATCATCATACTGGCAATATCAAAATTTGTTCTTTCCCTTTTTTGTAGCAGCAGATCTTCCTTTTCTCTGACCAGTTTTAGATCTGGTCTGTGTTGGTTCACTCTGAATGAGTTTGATCCTTTTGGCTGGCCTGTAGAGTATTTAGATATAACACATATGACAAAAGATATTTCTTACCTTGATGGTGCTTTTACTTTGGATGGTCCAGCTACAGGCTGATGTAAGCTGTTTTCTAAAGAGAGAATGGCTGGGCTGATGAGGCTGGACACTTTTTGAACATCCCTGTGAATTCCATCAACCACATGAGTTGGAACTTTATCCAGGCCTATCAGCTCTGGAGAAGTGGCACATTGGCCACATTTCCAGACATTTAACAAGGCCAAACCAAACATCAAACACAGCCTTTCCACCCTGACATAAGGAGGAGGTCTGCCTGACCAAGGTTGATAGGGCTTTTGCTTGGTTATGAAGGACTCCAAAGCCAACATTTCATCCTGTCCAGAGTGAAAGTCAGCTGGAAGCCATGGGGTTTCAGCTGCCCAATCAGCCCACTCAGGCCATCCTAAACATTGAGGGGCTGTTGTGCCATGCTATAAAGTAAAACTCAACCAGGGAAGACAAATAATATGGAAGGTGAGACAAACCTCTAAATGAACAAGACATGCCAACAACTTGTGATATTCCTCGTCTGAAGCAAGAGATTCCAAATACTTGAGACGATCTTCCTTGGTATCCATAACATCTGCAGGACCACAGGGCCAGCCCCTGAATGAGTAAAGGTCAGTGGCAAGTCAACCTTGTTAAACAATAATGAAAAAAGAGCCTACTCATTGTTCCCTCTAGACCTCTTCATCTTGAACATTGTTATGGCATCAACTGCTTTTGTTTCAGTTTTCATCCTCAGTTGTCTTCTGTTGTAACCCTTCTCACCATCTTCATGTCTTCCTTCCTTGTTCTCTTCATTGTCTTCAATCTCTTCATTGTCTTCAATCTCTTCACCATCACTGTCATCATCTTCTGTGCTGTCCCCATCCTCCTTCCTACTCCTCTTTCTCTTCTTCTGTGGCTTCTCATCCAGCTTTCTCCTCTTGTCACTCTCCACTGCCTTCACAAACTTCAACAGAGCTGTTTTTTTTCCCTCTGCCATTTACTCCAATGGTTATAAAGTTTGGTTCCATCAGCAAGATTTATGTGGGAAGGATCCCTGATCTTCACTGAATTTTCCCAACCCTCCATCCAGTCATTGTTCATTTTTGTCCATGGCACAGATGCATTGGAGTTGTTGGTGTACTTCCCTGAAGATTAAGCTCATCAGTAAATGTTGAAGGGTTTAAAGAGAGAAAAAGTCATACTATAGGCATGAGTGACAAATGCACGGATAATCTCCTCCAGACTTGCCCTAGTTGGAGTTTTGTCCAATGCTGGAACCTTTGCATGCCCAGACTTCATCTCTTCTAAACTGCACAACGTCTTCTCCATGCCTTTTCTCCTCTTGGTTGGTTTGCTCTTAACTCTGTCTTCATCTTCTTCTTCATCATCGTTGTCATCTTCGTCCTCATAAGAACAAGTCTCCTCTGACAATGCAATAAGTATGGGGCAGGATAAGATGGGACTGCTTTAAGTGCACATACCAAACTGTGTCTTTGCCCACTCATCAAAGCTCTCCAACATTTTTCGTTGGACTTTTGGGAATGTGGCTTGAAAGCTATTTTCACCAGGATCTGTTTCATTGCTACATCAAAAGCTATGTGTTCAAGAAAAGAGAAAAACAAAATGCAGTTATATCCTGTGGTTCTCAATGGAAAACAGGAACATACCAATCGAGCAAAGATTCGTAAAAGTTACTTCTTAGAATGTGGAATTTTGGTTTTGGCCAGCCCTCTGGCGACTCCTTTCATGCTTGGGCAGCTGAATACCTGTATAGGGTCAATGTTGGACAATGTATGTCAGTGACAACATTTGCACATACTGGAGGCCAAAGCCAACCAGAGTATCATTTGCCCATCTGTCCCTCTGTTTGTGAATAACCCTGGGACACAGGGGGTTGTAATACATCGATATCTACCTGCTGGAGTTCCCCATAAACTGATCTCAAGACTCTAGAAAATAGAGTTAGTTCTTCCCTAATGCTTGACCACAAAATCCTTACATTTGGCTGTCAACATTCTGGTTAGCAGCCGTGGTCGTAAACTTCACACTCCCCCACCCATTCCGATCGGACTCCGACTTGTCCGATCGGAATCCTAGGACTCCTATCGGAGTCCGATAGGAGTCCTACTTGTCCGATCAGAATCCGATAGGACTCCAATGAT
>Ga0210383_10005554_pt1 | contig 11057 bp, 22 predicted proteins | sample IncBWC14OmetaG_FD_160072 | JGI IMG/M metagenome (GOLD analysis project Ga0210383, IMG submission 160072) | Forest soil microbial communities from Barre Woods Harvard Forest LTER site, Petersham, Massachusetts, United States - Inc-BW-C-14-O ...
GTGGGATGATGGGGCGAATGGGCAACATGAATGTTGGGGGGATGGGGAATATGAAAGCCGGAGGACTGGGAAATATGAATGCGCGCGGGATGGGCGTAGGTATGGGGATGCCGATGATGGGTCAAATAGGACATGTTGGGATGGGAATGGGGCCTGCATTTCAAGGGCAGGGTGGGGCGTTTGGTGGCGGTGGGGTGCCAGTGTTCAACGGGGGGATGGGGTGGAGTGAACCGGGGCAGTTTGGGATGGAGGGGGGATGGGATGGGGATGGGATCTTGGGAATGAATGGGATGGGAGGTGCGATGAATATTAACTTGGGTGGGATGAACATGGGTGGGGGTATGGGCAATATTGGGCAATGGGGTGGTGCCGGTGGGACATATGAAGGTTATCACTGACGTGGTGAAGAGTTCGGGTCATTTTGTATTTATATTCAACTCAATGTCTAATTTAAAAAGTATTTGAGTGAAGGAGCGAACACGGCCAAGGGGCGGCTTATAGACTATATCAGCCATTTTTGTCTCGACTCGGATGGCACTCCCTTATCCTGATTCCTGGTAAAACACGACCACAAAACCGTGACAAGGTTGATGTAGTGCAATCATGGTGCCTGTGTTCATACGAGCCGGCTTTGAAGCTTTGAAGAGTGGGACAAAGCTTAATTACGAGACTTTCTCTCAAAATTTGTCTGCGGTAATTTCAAGTTCCGCCAGCAAAATTTTCGTCACTCGTCACTCGTCACGACATGTATATCGAGCTCTTACATAAGTCAGAATTATTTTTCTGACTTCACCTGTTTTGTGGTGCCAACTTCTGTAACAGTACACCGACTTCATTTCCTCTCACCATGGGAAAGAAGGCCACCAAGGCCACCAAAAAGTTTGCATTGAGTGGACAACTCAAACAGACCATACAAGCCAGACACAGGCACCAACAAATCAGGAAGAGAGTGCAGAATAAAAAAGGAACGGCGAAACAAGCGACGCATGAGAAGCGGGGTGAGGAAGAGGAGGCTCCGAAGAGGGGGGGACAAAGGTGAGTTCAACTGCTGTACCCGATTAATGTCAAGTCATAACCCCGATTAGTTTGCTAGGCACGTCCGTTGATGACTTCTTGGGCGGCGGGTTCATGGGAGGGAGTGACGGCAATGACGACGACGATGACGACGACGACGACGACGATGACGAGGTCCGTTTATTTATGAAGCACCCTCTTTTTGTCTCATTGTTTGCAGGATATTACCTCGGATGACGCCTCGGATGAGGGTGACGACCTAGCCGATGACCTAGCCGATGACGCATCCTTTGCTTCCGTAGACCAACTCGATGGTACCTCGCATGTTTTCCATTCAATCGTATCGTCACATTAACATTGTTCACAGAGGAGGGCGAAGCACACCTGCTCCAACTTTCGACACTGGCCGAAAAGGATCCAGAATTCTACAAATATCTCCAAGAAAACGACCGCGAGCTTCTTGAATTCGACCCTTCTACCGACCCAGCGATAAATGATTCTGACAAAGAAGCACCAAGCGATGGTGATGACGATGCAATGGAGGAAGACCGATTACCCATTCTCACCAATGCAGTCTTGCGAAAATGGCAGAAAGCTCTTTTGGAGGTACGTTGTTTGGCTACAGCCGAGAATTAGATATGAATATGATGATTAGCAACGATCCCTCCGAGCCATCCGGAAACTGTTGATTGCTTTTCGATCGGCAGCCCGTATGAACGAAGATAATCAGGTTCTTGCATGGAGTATTGATAGTCCCTCTGGTACACACTTTTCAATCACATTCCGGAGACCCACTGATCACTGACAACGTCTCTAGTTTATAACAAACTCGTCACCACCACACTCAAATACACCCCAGTCGTCCTCGAACACCACGTCCCTTACAAAACTCTCGCCAACGGCAAATTGTACGCACCGTTCCCTCTCTTCTTCTTCTCCCGTCTTCTTAATTCCGTCTATCACCAACGCACGCCTATTCTCAGCAAACCCCCAACCCAAACCGACAAACTCAAAACCCTCCAGAAACTCATTCTGTCCTATTTCCACAACATTATCCACATTCTCTCTCAACTCACTGATAACGACATGCTCCAAGTAGCCGTCACGGAGAGTGCGAAAATCATTCCGTACATTGTCAGTAGTCGGAAGGCCGTCAAGTTGTATCTCAAGGTAGATATATCGATTTACCATCAATATTAGGCACTAACTATATTTTATGCTTTAACGCATTCTTTTCTATTTTTATTGGTAGAAATGTCTGGAACTATGGGCAACTGCACAGGACAGCATACGCATAGCTGCGTTCCTAGCTATCCGAAAACTCGCTTCGGCGACGGACGAGTCGATTATGGATAATGTACTTAAAGTACGTACGCCTTCAATTCCTTCGTGCTTCGAATATTGTCCATTCCTTCACTCGCATTCAAAGACCATTTTCTTGCTTATTGACTACCAATTTTCTGCGCCAACCTGACAATTTTGACCCAGGGAACATATCTGACATTAGTGCGCTCGTCCAAATCTACAAGCGCACACACACTCCCCTCGATCAATCTCATGAAAAACTCAGCTTCGGAGGTCTTTTGCATAGACCATGCGACGGCTTATCAACATGCTTTTGGTTATATTCGCCAGCTCGCTATCCACTTGAGAAATAGCATCAAAGTAAGGACTAAGGTTCGTTCTTTCTTCTCACAAAATGTATACAGTGGAATTCATCAACCTACTCCCTGTGGCGTCTCGTTTGCACATTTATAGGAAGCGTACAAGCAAGTGTACAACTGGCAGTATGTTCATTGTATTGACTTCTGGGCTATTGTGCTGGCGAGGGCATGTGATGTGCACGCAGAGGCGGAGAGCGGCAAAGAAAGCGAGCTCAAGCCCTTGATATATCCACTTGTCCAAGTCAGCCTTGGTGCAATCAAGTATGTCGATACATCGCCCTCCATCCCCGGTCTGACTCTTAAACATCATCCATCAGACTTATCTCCAACAGTCGCTCATTCCCCTTTCACCTTCATATCATCCGATCCCTCCAACACCTTGCGCGACACACCCAAACTTACATCCCGATACCGCCTTACCTTCTCCCGATCCTTACATCGACTATAATTTCATCTGCCCGTCCAAAACCATCCACACTCCGACCACTCGACCTCGAGGTCCAAATTCGAGCCCCCCAGCAATACCTGAAGACACGGGTGTACGCAGAGGGGCTTGTCGAGGAATCAGTGTATCTCCTAGCAGAATGGCTCGCAAGTCAAACCGTACAGGGAAGCATTGCGTTTCCAGAGATCGTCGTCCCCGTTGTTGTTGTCTTGCGCAAGAGTGTGAAAAGTGCCAAAGCTGGGCCGGGGTCCGGCTCTGGCAAGGATCTAGCCCTCGTCAAGGGTCTGTTAGAGCGCGTCGAAGAAGGCGCTCGGTGGGTCGAGCAGAGAAGGAAAGGTGTAGGGTTTGCCCCTGGGAGGATTAGAGATGTGGAGCAGTGGGAGAAAGATGTGAAATCGCAAATAGAGGACTCACCCTTGGGCAGGTATGTCAAAGTACAACGGAAGACCCGTGAGAAGCGCCGGAAATTAGTAGAGAAGGTGTGCACGCGTGACCTTTCACTTCTTTCCTCCGTTGGAATGGCTGACCATTTCGACACAGGCTAGAGATGGCGAGGACGAGATTCTGGAAGATTAGCACCCGGGAGGCCATTCAAAACGGTAAAATGAAAAGCACGCGTCCGGAACTTTCCTATTCCCTTGAAAGTACGTACAGGCTTTATCTGTGTTGTCTTACCATTATTTCGGTAGATTTACATTCAGAACTTAATCACTCCTTGGGATATACAGCGCAAACACTAACTCTGTTTGTCGGTTAGCGTCTCAGGCTGTTGATGGTTATGCTTTCTTGGGCAAACATGAATAACTAACTGATTGAAAAATAATAAGGATACATGCACATGTGAAATAAGGCCCCATGGACATCTAGATCTGCGACAAGGCGACCATAGACGTCGGAGTAAGCTCAACTTCAAGAGTCAATGACTCGGAGCTGGTTATCCGGGTTGACGCGTCACATATGCATGTTGCAACTCGATCTGCCTAGCACGTCCATGCTCCCATATTCGCACAAACATCAGTAGTACTACCACACTCCGAAGAAAATCTTCCACCATGGTCTCCCAATACCTTTCGCACTTTTCTCGAATCCTTCAACGACGCGGTCGTAATGGAGGGGCATAGAAACAGGTTGTAGTATTTTTTTCGACAATGGATACTGAATAAAGTAAGTCCGTCCGGATTAATGGATGCCTGAAGCGTTTCGCGGGAGAAAATACCTGTTTTTGCATGTCGTTGTCCCTCAGTGCACGTGTTGCTTGCACAGCCTGAACCGTGAGCTTTGGGTGCGTGGACAATGACTGCAGAAAGGTCGAAAGCTGAAGATTGGGACGAAATGGGTCTTTGACCCATGAACCAGCAATAGTTCTCAGCTTCTGAGCCAGTTTTGCATGGGTCGACGCAGTTGCCATTGGAGACTGTTGCGTCGCTTGAGGCCTCGAGGTATTGAGGGTTGACTTGGAGCCCTTTGCTAGTAACCCTTTGCCAGCCCTGAAAAGATGAACCGGCGGCAGTGGCCTTTTAGAACTCCGACGGGTTCACCTTCTTTGCCCAAAACAAGATATATTTTGAAATGTTGACGACAGGTTACAACTTCTGAACGTTCTGAACTCTCACTCATATAGGATCCTCCGTTTACAGCATTTTTTTCTCTGCCGTATGCATCTTTTGCCATTTTTCTTCTTCTCAGGACATTGCCACCCTGGAGGTTTGTTGCCGACAAGAACATGTCAAGACGGACTCGGAAATCTGGCATAAGTCCCTCGTCGTTTAACCTGTCTTTCTGTGCACGGGTGAATTCTATACCCGTCTGCTGGGAGAATACCATGGAGAGAATCATCGTTTCACATTGTTGCCGGTTATCTGGTTTTCGATTGACCAAGACCTGCAGCCGCCCTTCGCATGGACCTTTCCCGCCTTTCCGTTGTCGGATCTTCCGGTGAATTGTTTGATGGACCCTGTTCCTTTCAAGAGGAAATCACAATTCGTCATCCTCTATAACATTTGCTATGCTTTCCGCGGACCATGTCGATGGTGTTGCTTGGCTTCAATATTGCTATACTGATCGCTTCGCACACTTGGACACCTTCGGAAGCGATGTATCCAGGCTTCGGCTACGGCGGACAACCTCTTGTCCCCGTTTGTTTGTAATTCATAACGTTTCGCAAGTCTCCCACATGTGCACGTTGTGAAAGCTCGGAACATACCACCTTGCATCACTTCGTTCTCCTTCCGCTACATTCTCGGCGAGTCGGCAACGTTGGCCCTGCTTCTCGAGAACTCGCCATGCGAAGCTCATGCTGTATCGAGTTTCCCTCGCTTAATGGCAATGACTTCTTCGTTCTCGATTACACCACTATGCGACCACGGGAACCAGTGGAGAAGATCGAATCCACAGACATGTTCCTGATGTCTCATGAATCCAAGTCCACCATGTCCGTGATTCAGCCTAGCCTGCCGAACCCAGCCACCCTAGGTTTTGCAGGGGTTCACGCTTGATACGGAAGTTTGGATGATCGTGAAGAATTCTGCAACGATACGGCTCGATCCGGTTGATGCAAAGCCTCGAGGGGCTCCATGGTTGATGTACCACTCTCACGACGTACCCCTGTGACACTTTCAGTTCTCGAAACGTGAGCTTGAGCAAGCTTCGTCTTTCGGCGTGACAGTGCCTCGCTAACCCGAGCGTTTCTCCTACTGCGACCGACATTATCCAATTGGCACTGGTGCCTTGGTTCTGACTTACCTCAAAAGTGTCGACATATTACACCGCGTGTTCCCAGACCCCATCTGTATCCGCAGCTTGCCGTTGCGCGCTGTCCATCTGAGCGCCTGGCCGTATTTCTGAGGAATGCATCGGAGTCTTCATGGTCTCCCAAGCAAAACGTCATCCGAGCCAAATCTAATACGGTAAAATAAAGTCCGTTGGCTCAGGTTCAAAATAACCATCTGATCTATGTTGTGTTGGAGATCGCTGAGTAGTTTCTTAGGTGGACTCCGTGATATTCCCATGTCCGTGCAAATACCGATAATCCGATTAGTCGTATTGAATTAGCCCACCGAGGAACACCTTGCCCAAGCCGGGCTTCGCAGCAGAAGTCATTAGTTACTAATCGGACCCCCCCTTGGTGACTATACACTCAATTGCGCGCAAGTGGTCCAGTTTATGCGTTCCTCCTTTTGTGACACATGTGCATTTAAATGTGGTACATTGATCCGCTGAAAAAGCACGACAACCCTGTAACATAATTGTTATGTTTCTTGCAAAGTCTGGAAATCTTCACTATTAAATGGTGAAAAAATGGCTTTCAAGCAACTTTCAAGTACAAGCGGTTGCACCGCCACCAGGTGACCAGGGGCACGATGAGGGCGCTTAGTTTGATTGTTTGAACTCTCGCCTACCCCCAAGTCCTACTATCGATATGAGCTGCTGTGGTGAGCCCAACGACTCGAAGGAGGGCCCAACGAACAGGTCAATATCTGACACTCACGTCGTCAACGACCAGCAGCCCGTCCCGCAACCCGGGCTGGGAACGACATTGTTCCAGCAGCCAACAATACCTTCGCCACCACTTGCCTATCCAAATTCCTACGGCCAGAATGGCTTCCAGCAACAGAACCCTCCACCGTCCCTTTACAGTGTCTCTCCGAATAATACTTTTAATGGTTCTGCCAATTACTCGCTGAATGAACCCTTGTTGCGGCCAAGTTCGGTTCTCCAGTCTCCTCACAGAGCTGGTACCGCATCCCCCATGTCAATGTCTCCACCCGTAATGGGTACCTCTCTTCCTCCAATGCAGAATTCTTCCCCTCCCTCGGACGAGGGCAAAATGTCAATTTCCATTGATTTCGGTGCGTAATGTCCAATGAAGTCCCTTTCTGTTCACATTCAATAGGTGCCCAGGTACTACGTTTTCCGGCGTCGTGAGTTCATATATTCTGCAGCTTGTCTTTGCTCCAATGTCGTTTGCAGGCCTATGGTTCCTCTCGAATCGCTTCTGGAAAAGTCCAGCAGATACTCAATTGGCCTGGCTCCCTTGAAACATTTAGAAAGGTTTGTTTCCCGTTAGCTCCCCATGAATCGGCTGGAGGTTGATTTCGGCGATAGATTCCTACATGTTTGATGTACGACGAGCAAGGCAGAATCCTCGCTTGGGGATTGGAAGCCAAAAACGCTAGTCCGATGGAAGGAACAACTCGATGTGAATGGTTCAAACTATTCTTGGAACCAAGTGCACTCCGCGATGAATCGACCATAGATCCCCGCCTTCCCCAATTGCCTGTTTGTATTCATTCCTACTGCTTTCCCACCGATTATTTCTAACATGCCACTAGGTGGGAAAGAAAGCGATCGATCTTATCGTTGACTTCCTCAGTTGCTTGTGGGAATATGCTAAAGAACAAATTACTCGAGAGATTGGAGCTGTTGCGGACCTAAGTAAGCATTATGAGGCCGTCCAGGAAAAATCTCACATTGAGACCTTCTTGCGTACTATACAGACTCTGCTGATGTTTGGTTGACCGTACCCGCCGCGTGGGATGCAAAAGGGTGCGGTATGATGCGAAATGCCGCTATTGCGGCTGGACTTGTTCAGAGTGCCAGGGCCGGTGATACCGAGTGGCGAGATCGTCTCAGGATCATCACGGAACCCGAAGCAGCAGCTGTCCACTGCGCTAATCTCACAGATCTTCACAGATTACGGCCATCTCAGAACTTTATTGTTTGCGATGCGGGAGGAGGAACTGTGGATCTTGCCGTCTATAAAATTATCGGACAAATGGCAAACCTCGAGATTGCTGAGATGTGTGCGCGGTCGGGGGCGAACTGTGGCAGCTTGTTCTTAGACCTTAGGTTTCGAGAACTCGTGAAGGCCCTCCTTGCTGAGCATCCCGTACATCTTGACCCAGCGTCATTGGCCTATTTCAGTTAGTACATTTCCTTTACAATGTGTTCCAGCCGTTGGGGCTAAAGGAGATATAATCGTGCAATCGTGCAGTGCATTCTTTCAGCGAAACGGACAAACTCGCGTATGGAGGTGTCAGCGATGATGGTACGCATGTTCTGAATCCGTGGGTCGTGATTTTCTGATAGTCTTGAAGACAATATGTTCCATTTCACGTGCTTCAACGTCGAAGATCCCCATGACCCATCGGTTGGCTTGATCAATGGACAACTTTCCATTCCAGGAAACTTACTACGTAGAGAAGTCTTTGATCCTGTAGTAGCCCAGGTAAGTTATTTTTAGCTCTTCACAGTAAACGACATCATGGCGGACTGTTTTCAGGTTCTCGAGCTGATCGAGGCACAAACCAAGACCCTCGATCAACGAATTGATGCGTTGCTGCTCGTGGGAGGGTTTGCGGGTTGTGAATATTTGAAGCAAAGGGTCGAGGTACGCGTAACCAAATTGTTTGAATCAGTCTTCGACAACTGGTGACCCCACCAGGAACAATTTGCATCCCGAATCAAAGTCATTGAAAGGCCCCCCGATGCTGACACTGCGACCGTTCGTGGTGCGGCACAATATGGTTTAGCACGAAGGCCTCTAGTCTCGAGTGTAATCGCTCCACGTTCATATATCATGAGAGTAAGTCTTCAAATGAAACTGTACCTGGTTTCCTTCCATCAACATCATCCTGCCAGGTCAAGCTCCCAGCGGTCCAGGAGGACTGGGCGAAACGCCCCGCTTATATTAAAACCAATGACGCAGGGATCCCAATCTGTGAAAATCGGTGGGTTTTTTGGCTCCTTAGTGCCATAAATCTGGCTGACTTGCCGGTTGCTCGGCTACTCCATAGATTGCAATACCTTGTGCAGAAGGGTGCAATCCTTCGGAAAGGGTATGTATGTTGGCCACTTCTTCCGCCTTCCTCATCTCAGTGTGACACATAGACAACGAGTAACCACGAAATTTTGGTATGATGCCGTTCATTGTCGGTTTTATTCCTCTTGCTAAACTGTCTGCAGCAAATTCTCTCAGTCTAACCAAGGTACACTATTGTCCATCTTGTGTATTCATGGTTTTCTCATTGAGCATCTAGATTCCTCTTTCGTTGCCGTACTCTACACCAGTTTAACTGATCAAGTTATGCGTTACACGGACGAGGGGGAAACTATTGAGCTTTGCAAATGGGCGGTCGATATAGCTTCCCTTCCCACTTTCCAACAGAACGCAGCTTTGCCACAACCGAAGGGCTTTTACACAGGTGAGGGTCCAGTATCCGGCTTGGGAAATCTACTCACAGCCTGAGCTTGGTTCAGAGTTCGATCTTGGTTTGGAACTCGATAGCGCGGAAGTTCGGGGAATTTTGTTGTACAATGGCCAGGAATGGGGAAGGTTCGATCTTCCCGTTTATACTTGCTTCTTACACTGATCTGGAGACCTTCAGGGTCACATTCGATTTTTTCAATTAGGCGCTATGGTTTTGGGCAACGTAAATAAACCAACTTTATTAATTTTCAGTTACATTGGGAAACTATTTTCGGCAGTTGCCGGTAAGGGTTTGCTGCACACGACACCTTATCCGACAACATCGCATCCTTCAAGCAACCTTCAAGTTATTGCTCTTGACAGTTAACTTGGCTGGTTTTTCCAGTGAACGTTTGCAGCTAGTCTCAGGTAGATCATGCTTTAATATGACGTGCCAGAAGAAAAAGATGGCCAGTGACGTGGGTGAGTTCTTGGTCCTGCTGATCTGGAATGATGGTGTGTTTCAGAAGATTCGAACAAGTGTTGCTAGGCCTGTGTCGGCAATCCATCTAGGACTGGATAGATTCTCCGCCCGGTACTGTAACGCCGAGACGCTATGATCAGCCAATTCAAGAACACAGATTGACTTTTTTTGATCCCGAATGATTTGCGAATTGCGCTGCCCCTTGTGGCCTTATCGAACTCTCTCGGTACCTGTTGGTCGGACATGGGATAGCGCCAACGCTTTGAAATGGTTCCAACGGTTCATAAACGCGTTGTGCAACTTGTGCTGGTTGCCCGGCTATTACCGGCCATTCACCGGGGAACTCCGCCTGCATACCCAGAAAAGCAATCGATCGGTAGCGTCATCGGTAGTATCACACCAAAAAAGTTATAAAAGCTCTCTGAAAAGTTTGTGCTTTGGCTATATCAGCCATGCCTACCCAACTGATCCATCTCACCGACATTCCACTGCAGAATCTTTGCGGCCTTCTCCAGCCCATAACCGTTCCCTCGACATCCTCAAGGGCAAAATTCAGCAATTGGGGAAAAACCTATCATTGCGCGCCGGTCGCCGTGTTTGAACCAGAAAATGAATTCCAGTGCGAGCTCGTCTTGGAATTGGCCCGTCGTGAAGGGAAGATTGTCCGAGCCGCTGGTGTAGGTCACAGCCCTAGCGACCTCGCATGCACCAACGAATTTATGTTACGCACCGAAAAACTCAACAGACTGTTAGAGGTACCTATCTTGTTTGTTCTTATTTGATCCCCTCGACTCTGGATGCATAATGTTTCCTCGCTCTTACTTTATCATCTGACTTTATATATTCTTTGCAAAGGTCAATGTTGAGAAAAGATATATTGTTGCCCAAGCGGGTATTACTCTCCACGATCTCCACGCCGAACTCGCCCAACATAACCTTGCCATGATTAATGTCGGCTCAATATCAGACCAAACACTCGCCGGCATAGTTACGACAGCAACGCATGGCTCAGGCATCGGCTATGGCGTCATGTCGACCCACGTTATGGCGTTGACTCTTCTTCTAGCAAACGGTTCCCGCGTATCCTGCTCACGCCACGAACGAACGGAATTATTCATCGCATCAATATGTGGTCTGGGAAGTACAGGTCTCATCCTGAGCATTCAACTCGAAGTCGAGCCCGCATTCCGACTGAAAGAAGTCCAAGAAACTCTTCTGTTTGAAGAGGTTATGCAGAATTTCGATGAGATCGTTTATGCTTCG